>Ga0123334_1003618_pt1 | contig 16508 bp, 15 predicted proteins | sample BiotimSIPDNA_FD_89706 | JGI IMG/M metagenome (GOLD analysis project Ga0123334, IMG submission 89706) | Anaerobic biogas reactor microbial communites from Washington, USA - Biogas_R1 time_0 SIP DNA | ecosystem: Engineered > Bioreactor > Anaerobic > Unclassified | place: Washington, USA... | reverse complement strand
TTAAATTTTGTAGTAATTGAAAACCCCCTTTTTAAAGAGGTAAAGATTACCGGGTTGACCAAAGTGGAACCGGATGAACTGCAGCAGTTTTTTTCCCAAAAAAAAGGGGATGTTTTTAATATTACTACATTTGGAAAGGACTTGTTAAAACTCAAGAATTACTGTCGGGAAAAGAAGGGACTATTTGTTGAATCAAAAACACCCGGCGTTGATCTTACTCCCGATGGGACCGTTCGTTTGGAACTTATCGAATTAAAGTATGGCAAGTTAATTATCCTCGGTTTGGTTAAGACGGACGAAAAGGTTGTCCGAAGAGAGTTAACCATTAAGGAAGGGGATATTATTGACTATAATAAATTAATTGAGGAATACGGCAAGCTAACTCGCTTAAGGCTCTTTGATGGTATTGAACCTCGTTTTGAAAAGAGTTTGGATCCGGAAAAAATGGACTTGGTAATTGAATTTAAGGAAGCGGAGGGTACCGGTTCTTTTGAAGTTGGGATATCTTATGGAGAACAGACCGGTAATATGGGTGGATTTCTCCGTTTCACCCAAGCCAACTTGATGGGTTTGGGACAGAGCATATCATTTGACCTTAGCTTTGAAGAGGACAGTAATAATGTTAGATTTTCCTTTTATGAGCCCTGGTTGGATGATAAGCACACTTCATTCGGATTATCGCTTTGGAATTCCGAGCTTGAAATAGATTCAACCATGAAGAGTTGGTATCAAGATGACAGTGGGGCAGAACCTCGGGAGTTGGATCTTGATCGTACCGGTTTGTCATTGTCGTTAGGTCGTCAATTTTGGGAAAACACCACCGCCAGAATAAAATTGAATTTTGAAGAGAACAAGATTATTAGTATTAATGATGGTGATGGGGAACAACCGGATGAAAATAATCTCAAACATCCTTTGGAATTTTGGGACAACTCCGCTGAATTAGCCTTGATTCATAACAAGCTTGTTTATGCCGACTCTCTATTTATTTCCGGCGGTTACTATTTATATGGCGGTTATACGGTTGCCGGAGACATCCTAGGTGGTGAGTTTGATTATAATAAATATACCTTGGAAGGAAAATGGTTTAAAACTTTGCTGCCGAATTTAGTCTGGGGAAACAGGATTCAAGGGAACTATCTGACCGGTGATTACCCTGACTACGACTCACTTTATCTGGGTGGCATCAATAAGATCCGGGGTTACGACGGCAATCGGTTTAAGGATGAAGAGAATCGGGACTTAATAGGCGACCAAACTTTGCTTTTTAATACGGAGCTTCGTTATAGATTTCCGTTTAACGACAAATTTGAAGCAGTTGTTTTTTACGACGCCGGTCAGGTTAATAATAATCATCCAGCTGATAGTTACGGGTTTGGAATACGGTTTTCCATACCATTTCTAGGAATGTTACGTTTTGACCAGGCTTGGGGTGGACCGGAACCGCAATTTATGTTTAGCTTAGGAGAGATGTTTTAAACAGGGGTGATTAGGTGATTACTCAACCTAAGCTATTTAAAATAAGCGCTATTATTTTCTTAACAATCATCTTTGCGGTGGTTGGACAGTTTGCGGTTCTCGCCGAAGAGACGGAAAAGGTTGAATCAGTCGAAGTTCAGTTAAATGTTGGAACTAGTATCTACGATGGTTTACGGGAAAGAATGGAGTTCAGCATCGGACGGACCGCTGAAAAAATTCTTCTTTCCCGTCCGGTCTCAATTTTAAAATTAAACCGGTCTTCAGTAGAAACAGCCATCTTTAATGTTTTTTCCAAAGTACTGATCGGATTTGACCTTGATCGGATAGACCTTTTTCCGGGAAAACATAGTAAAGTAATAGTACAACTGAATCCCTCAGCTCCATATGTGGGAGAAATAAATGTTAATTTTGAAATCGAAGGAGTTTCTCCGGAGATTTATGAGTTGTCACAAGATATAACCGAACTCCTGGAAAGAGAGCTTAGTCGAATCTTTATCGGATTACCGGTCGATTCAATTTCATGGTCGGAAGGGATCATCAATCAAGTTGTCCATTATCTAGTCGAAAAAGAATTTCCCGGTTACGACTGTAGGTTCACTTTAGATCCCGGTATTAAAACGGAGTTTTTAATAACCTTAAAACCGGTCAGCCAAGTAATTAAGGGTGTTAAGGTAAATCATTATTCATCTACTATTCCGGTTTGGTTTGTCAAACAAAAGGCCAAGGTTTACCAAGAACATTTTGACATTATCAAAGGTTTACCGGTTGAGTTTTTAAAACATTACCAAGCGAGGTTAGAAAAATATCTAACCGAATATATTAACGGTTTACCGGAAATGAATCGGGCCCGATTTAAAGTTGATTTGGGAATCCAAGCGGATGAAACTACTCGGATCAGAGTTGTAACCGATTCGGAAGTATTACGAACCAAGCTGGAAGCCAGATATTTAATTAGTAATGAAGATGATTTTGGTTATTATCAACTATATTTAGGATACCAAACTGAAAATTTCGAAATCTATACCCGATATTGCCCGGAGGATTATCCGGGAGGCCGGTTGATGGCAGGTTATCGTTGGCCTTTATCCACTACCTTGACCGCTGCCTTGGAATATGAATTTGACAATTATTATAAAACTCTTTGGTTGCATAACCAATTTGACCGGGGCGATTATTTTGATTTAAGGATTGGAATTGATGGGAGCCCAAATGAGGCGGTTATCGGTATTGCTTTGAATGATCATCTTAATTTGGAATTGGTTGCCTATGAAGATGAGTTTGGAGTACAGTTTATGTTTCATTTTTGACCGGACTTAATCGTTACTTAGTCAAAAGTTTAAAGTCCAAAGCATTTATGGTTTCGACTATGATTTGAACAATGTATGACTGAAGACTTTTTAACCTTTGACTTTTAACCGAATAATCATTTCGTAAAGGAGCGGTAATTGTTGATGAAAAAAGTAGGGGGTTTAATCTTAGGGTTAGGTATTTTGGTATTCTTTGGAATGTTCTTGTTTAATAATTTTTCCAGCGCCACAGCTGCTTCAATAACTATCGGTTATGTAGATATGGATCAGCTTCGTAAGGAATTACCTGATTTTCAAAACTTACAACAAACGATTAAAGATAAAGAGTCAGAGTTTAACCTATTTCGAGGTTATATTTACCAAGAACATCAAACTGCCATTAAAGATTTAGAGCGAAAAATAGCCAAGGAAAAGACGGGAAAATCTGCAGATGTACAAGGGGAGTTAGACAAGAAACAACAAAATGAGATTAAGAAAAAGACTGAGGAATTAAACGTCCGTTTATCAGAAAAATTGGCTGAAATTCAGGGTTATCTTCGACAACAAGAACAAATTGTTCAAGATAAAATAGACCAATTAATCAAGAAAGTTGCTGAAGAAAAGAAAGTTTATGTAGTTTTAGATAAAAAAGTGATTTATCACGGTGGGAAAGATCTAACCAAAGAAATTATTAAAGCGGCAAATGCTTTACAAAAGAAATAATTGGAAAAGAAAGTGGAGCGAAACGCTAAGAATACCAAATCCAAAAGCAAGGAGAGTACTCCAGCAAATAAATGAGGTTGGATCGAAAGTATAAAACTTTATTAACCATTGGTGTTTGTTCTTGTTTGGTTTCAGCTGTTTGGTTTATTCATTTAGCTAACAAGAAAACACAAGAAAGTTACTATTCATATTCAAATAGGAAAAGCGGATCTGAATGGATATGTTATGAAGTGATCCAAAAAAAACTATCCAGCCTTAACCGAGGTTGGAAAAGATCAGGTCATCAAACGAACTCTAAAAATTTTGTCGATATTGAGATTCCGATTGATGAAGCTGTTACAAATCAAATTAACGAGATTAAGCGTATTTATGAAGAAGAGATACTGGGAAAACTATCGGAAGCTAATCGAATTTATGAAGAATACCGGCAAAATCTTTATCGTGAATATGAAATAAAGGAAGCCGAAAAAAATAAAGAGGCCAAAATTATGCTGGAAGCTGATTTGGCTTCTGAAAAAGAACGGCAAAGACAAGCATTACAAATCTACTATCAGGAATTAGAACGCAAACAACAGTTTACTTTGATTAACTTGGAATTACAAAAGAAAATGCTCGTTTTTAACTCGAGTGATCCAAAAATGCAGCAAGACGAAATTGATCGGATTGATTCGGAAATTACGGTTATTCGGGATGAAATTAAAAAGCAAGTTGATGAACGCTGTGATGAATTGAATCAAGAGTTTGAGCGTTATCAAAAACAGAGAAGCACTGAATATGAGCAGGAGTTAAGAATTTTTCGTAAAACCAAGCGACAAAAAATTAAAGCGGAATTAAGCCGTTTTCGCGACGAGTTAATAAAAGAGTTTAGGGTCTGGAATGAACAACGCCGAACCTCTGTGGAAGAAGCTGTTGAACTTCGACGTTCTCAACAAAAATAATTAGATATTATGGAGGAAAAGAATGAATAATAAAAATAATAATTGGATTTTATCAGGTGCGATAATCATTGGAGCATTAATAATTGCCGCAGGATTAGTTTGGGGTATAAACTCATTTTCGTTCAAATTAGCTACCGTTGATGTTCAGAAAATACAAATGGAGAGCGCCTTAAGTAAAAAAATAAATGAAGATGTTCAAACTAAAGGAAATGATTTATCCGCTAAGTTTCAATCGGCCAAAACAGACAAGGACAAACAAGCTATTAACTTGGAATTTGAAAAATATAAAAAAGAAAAGCAACAGGAGTTTACCGATAAAGTTATTGTCGCTTTGGAGAAAGTAGCTAAAAAAAAGGGTTATAAAGCAGTGGCCACCGATCAGGTTTATCTATATAGTAGAAACAATATTACCGATGAAGTAATTAAGGAATTGGATCAATAATAACCCGAAATCGTTTTGGGAAGAAGAGACAACAGAATGATAGTAAAAGGAGTCGGACTCAAATGCCATTATTATCCGAATTAGCAAAGTTAGTAAAAGGTACGTTACTCGGGGACGGAAACATTGAAATCAAAGGGGTTAGGGGAATCGAAGATGTAGGTCCTGGGGAAATTACAATGGCTGCAACGGCCCGTGTTTTGGAACCAGCGGTCCAAAGTAAAGCCACCGCAATTATTGTACCGGACAATGTGGTTGAAGTAGCTAAACCGGCAATCCGGGTTGCTAATCCCAGACTCGCTTTTGCGCAAATCCTGACTTTTTTTACGCCCCCCACAGCTTGTAAACCTGGAATTCACCAGACAGCCACTATTGGCGCAAACTTTAATGGTGAAGGTTCTGAAATCGGTCCACAAGTTTTTATTGGAGATAATGTAACTATTGGTAAAGGAACCATAATATATCCCGGCGCGGTAATCGAAGATCAGGTTATAATTGGAGAAAAATCGGTTATCCACTCTAATGTGGTAATTCGAAAAGAGTCTATTATCGGCAATAAGGTTCAGATCCATGCCGGAACAGTTATTGGGGCTGACGGATTTGGTTATGTAACTGAAAAAGGCAAACATTTTAAAGTTCCTCAAGTGGGTAAAGTTGTTATTGAAGATGATGTAGAAATCGGCGCTAATTCGGCGATTGATAGGTCGACTACCGGAGTAACGCTAGTAAAACGAGGCACAAAAATTGATAATTTGGTGCAAATCGGTCATAATTGTGTACTAGGCGAAGATTGCCTTTTATGCGGTCAAGTCGGTATGGCCGGTAGCGCAAAATTAGGTGATCGGGTAATTATGGCGGGTAAAGCGGGAGTAGTGGGACATATATTAGTCGATCATGACACTGTTATTGCCGCTTGTTCATTAGCGATTAATAGTTTACCACCCAATTCCTATGTTTCCGGAGTTCCAGCCAGGCCTCATGGAGAGGATATGCGAATTCAAGCAACCTCAGGAAGATTGCCGGAATTATTAAAGGAAATTAGAGATCTTCAAAAAAAAGTGGCTAAATTAGAAGAAAAGTTATCCAGTTAAACACAGCTGATTTATAGAGGATTTTGATTAAACTTGGCGAAATAATCCCTTGTTTATAGGGGTTTGATAAATTGAGCCAGGTTTTTCTTTTAATATTAATAGTTTGAGCCCTACCAATGAATGGACTGACCGGATTTATACTGAAAGCGCTTTGGGCGCTTTTTTAAATCTATCGATCAAAGGGGTTAATTGTGAAACTAATCCACCGTTATGTTTGGAATGAATTTATTAACCAATTTTTAGTATGTCTACTAGGTTTTTTAGCCTTAGGCATTGGTAAAATTGTTTTTGATTATAACGATCTATTTATCGGTTATCGGGTAACCCCTAAATTATTAGCGGTGTTGTTGGTTAATCAGTTACCTTTATTATTAATGGATATTATTCCGGCTGCGGCCTTGTTTGGAGTAATTCTTTTTTTGGGGAGAATGCTCCGTGAGCGGGAATTGGATGTGATCCGCACTAATGGGCTTAGTTTGATGAAAGTTATGATCCCGGTATTTATAGGAGTTTTACTCATTTGTTTTGCCGCCTTTTTTTGGAATGATTATGTAGTACCATCGGCTAACCACCGTTTTGAAGTCGAATTAAGGAAGATGTCCGTTAAGCAAGATTTTCCCTTGTTTCGTGAAAATGTTGTCTTTAAAGCTCCTCAAGACCGGTTCATTTATTTAAAAAAAGTGGAACGAAAAACCGGGATTATTGGGGGTGTTTTGATTATTGAAACTGGTTCCAAAAACAATTGGCCGCGAATAATTACCGCTCAGAAAGGCAAGATGCAAAAAGGAGTTTGGGAGTTAGAAGCAGGTATGGTCCATGAGTTTGATCAGGAAGGCGCTCTTAAATCGGAATTAAAATTTGAGAAAATGGAACTGATGATGAGTAAAGACTACCGTGGATTCATTAGTGAGGAAAAAGGACCTAATGAAATGCGGACTACTGAATTATTACATATGATTGATTTATATAGGCGTAGTGGTTTGAACATCCCGGCCTATCAAGTTTTTTACCAATCCAAATTTTCGGACCCGATTATTTCTTTGATCCTAGTTTTTTTAGCGGCCCCATTGACAATGATGACTGGTAGAAATTCCCGGTGGCCAGGGTTGGTTCTTTGTTTTTTAATAATTATGGGTTATTATACACTGCAAGTTATTGGAAGAACTATGGGAGTTAATAGTATAGTTGCCCCTTGGGCTGCTGCTTGGGTCCCTAATCTTTTTTTCTTAGTGATCGGGATTTTCTTACTGGTAATTACGGAACGTTGGTAGCATGAGGTAATAATGCGGTTTTTTAATTACAGGGTAATTTTATTATTTATTCTTATATTATTATCCCCCAAAATAGCCCGGGCAGAAACGGTCCGGGTAACACTTGTCGCGGATGAAATTACTTATGATTACGGTTCCAAACAGGTTGAAGCCAAAGGTAATGTCCGGATCAGTTATAAAAAAACTGAAGTTGAGTCTGACTATGCAATCATCGACCATGAACAAAACATCTTTTTAGCAACGGGGAAGGTAAAAGTCATTAAAGACGGCGATGAATTTAACGGCGACCGCTTTTTATACTATCTTGAAACTCAACAAGGATGGATCTTCCCGGTGGTTACCGAAGTAACCGATGACGAAATCGAAGGAAAGCTATTTTATACCGCAGGGGATGCCTTTATCAAGAGTGAGGATATTTTATTTAAAAAAGCAGTTGTAACCGGTTGCGACCTGGAAAATCCCCATTATCGTTTTTCGGCGAAAAAAGTTGAATATATTCCTGGGGATAAGATCAGAATGAGCCATGTCTTATATTGGGAACACCGAGTTCCAATCTTTTATTTTCCGATTTTAGTCATTTCTCTGGAAGAAGATAGTAACAATTTTGGTTGGCAACTAGGCTGGAACAATTATGACGGTTGGTGGCTCTTAGCCTGGTATACATATTACTTTAGGAATGATGATTCATTGATGGTTCGCAATAAAACTACCGAACACGGGGTTGATCGCTGGGAGCTTTATTACACTAATGAAATATCGTCCACTCGCAAGTTTACCAGTGCTTTTGAGTTGGCTGACAATGATAAGATTGGTAACCCCAATGACGATTTTAGAGCTGGTTTTAAGTTTGAAGATCGGACCCATCCTAAGCTAAATTACGAAACAACCCTTGATAATTGGAAACGCTATGATATTAGCGGCGATACTTATTTCGAGAACGAGTATAATTTCACTTTAAGGGGGCAGTCACCTTATCCCTTTTTGGCATTGGATTATGACACGATTGGTATAGAAGGCATAAGACAAATTAATCTTCAAGAGAGTTGGCGATATAATTTTGGTTCTTCAAGTTCTTTTTCGTTAAGGGGAAGATGGTTCTATGATGAGTTAAGGAATGTTCCCGGTACGGACGATCCGGTCCGGAATTATACTTACAATTCCAGTTTCGATAAACGATGGGATCGGTCACAATTGTCGATTAAAGCGCAAGAATCCAAAACGATCGGCTATTCCAGTGAAAACGTTATACCCGATATCTTATATACCATTCCTCAATGGGAGTTACCATTGTTAGGAAAGATTAAAATTGTCACCCAATATACTGATAAAGAAAAATATAATGGAAATACCGACCAAATGACTGAAGGTCAACGGCTAGCGTTAAATCTTGAAAAAACTGATAAACTTTGGGGAAAAGGGAGTATCAGTCTTGATAATAAGGCATACTTCCGTTTTCGTGAATATTTGGTTGATGATTATCTTTCTGAATTAAACGCGTTTACAGAGGAATTAAATTTAACCAATAAATTTACGGATAAATTATCAACAACTGTTGCTCTGAGTTATACTGGAGTCCAAGGAGAAAATAATATTTTTTTTGATGAAAATATTCGTCCGGGAGCGGAGGTTTGGAATTCCTGGAATTGGAGGGGTCAGCATCTGGGTATGAATTTGAAGACGGGCTATAATGTTGAAACTGAATATTATTACCCTCTTAATTTTGATACATCGTGGACTTCAGATAAATCCAGAGTTAGTTTACATACCATATACCACTGGGATAACGGTCCCGAATATCAAGTCGGGTTAGGCCAGACAACTCTGGAAGCTGCTTTGAATCCGAAACAAGATTGGCATTTTAGGTTAAGTATGACTTATGATTTTTGGAATCAAACTTGGTGGTCGAAGATGGCGAATCTTCAGCTAACCCAAAAGGTGAGTAAAAATTGGAAGGTCGGGTTAAGAGCGACCTATGATATGTTCGTCGAGGATTTTTCCATTGCTAATGCTAGTTTAATTTATGATTGGCACTGCCGGGAATTGGAATTTTACTATGATTGGGTTGAGCGAGAATATTGGCTCCAATTGACCTTCAAAGCATTTCCTATGTTTAAATTGAATACTGGGGTGGACCCATGGGAGTATTTGAATTATGAGTAAAAAATGGCAGATTGCTATTCCGATTATAGGAGGTATTCTTCTGTTAGGATATTTTGGCGGTTGGTGGGAGATTTTTTACAAAGGGCCGGAAGTGCCGGAAACGGTCCAACCTACCAACCCGTCTTCAGTGATGCATAATAGTGAATTGAATGGATGGGAAGACCAGGAATTGGCTTGGACGATTGGTGCGGTCAAAATATGGGAATCCTCCGATTCGAATTATATTTACTTTGAAGATATTCATAAAGGTATTATTTATACCGATAATGATGGAAAGATCAATTTCAAGTCAAAATGGGCCCGTTGGGAAAAGGCCCGGGAAGAGTTGAATATCAGCGGCGGTCTTGAAGCCGGACGGGACGAAGAACGATTCATTACTAGTGAAGCGTTGATGAAATATAAGACTGAAGAATTGTATTGCCCTGCTAGAGTCCAATATTATGAAAAAGATTTGGAAGCCACGGCAGACAAGATGATGATGAATTTTAAGCAAGAAGAAGTATTATTGGAAGGAAATGTTGAATTAAACCAAAAAGGAGACCTAATCCGGTCCGAAGGTTTAATTTATTGGCGAAAAGATAAAAAGTTTCAACTAATCAAACCAAAAGAGGCAATAATCCAACCATGAAGCGTTTTTGGGTTCTTTTTACGATTATTTTATTATTTGGCGCTACATTGGCTGGGGCCACCGAGGAAGTAAGGGTCACCAGTAAAAATGTTTGGGGCGATACGGATCGAAAAATTAACTATCTTGAAGGAGAGGTCCGTTTTGTTCAGGGAACGACGATCATCACTACTGAAAAGGCCCGGATCAATCTGGATCGGAATGACGCAGTTTTTGAGGAAAATGTGAAGTTAACCCATACTGAAGTTAGGATCGAATCCGATATCCTGGAATATGATTTTAAAAAAAAGGTGGGTACATTTAAAAAGAATGTGGTTATGGATCGGATTAAAACAAAGGCCACCAAAGATAAGAAAGGAAAAGATCCTTTTAAATTATTCACCGACGAATTGTATTTTGAAAACGATACTAAAAATTTTACCGCTCAAAAGGGCCGAATCGAACATAAGGATTTCACCGGGGAAGCGGACTTAATTGAGTACCATGATGCCAGGCAAGAGTTGTCGTTGGTAGACAATGCCAAACTGATAAGACCTAAAGGTGAGGTAATCAATGGAAAAGTGATTAAAATAAATATATCCGATCAAAGTTTTTATGTGACCGATGCGGTTAGTATGGAATTTGAAGTAGAGGAAACAGAATAGGAAGTGGAGGAAAGAGATGCCCTTTGTTTTTTCCGATTCGGCCAAATCAGGAGATGGATGGGGATTAAAGCTATTAAAGGAACGGGAAGTTACCAATCAATTCGGCAGTGTTGAACTGGTAGAACTTCGGACTGAAAAGGTAAACTTTATCTTTCCAAAATTGGAACTGGTTGAAAAAGACTTACAATTAATATACGGTGTCGGACCGGTGACAGTTTACAAATTAAATGAAGCCGGGTATTATACAATTAGCGATTTGACTAAACATTCCAAATGGGGCAAAGCTGCGGAAGAGGTTCTAAGGATAATCAAAGCCAAAGACTACGGCAGGTTGGCCCGTTATGGGGCTTCGGATCTACAGTTACTAAGTTTTTTCAAACCGGAAGAAATTATTTTTATTGATATTGAAACGTTAGGCCTTTATTACATTCATCCAGTTTTTTTAGTTGGATTGCTTTCCTTTAAAAATGGACAAGGAGAGATCTTTCAATTCTTGGCCAGAAATCCAGCTGAGGAAAAAGCGCTTCTTTTTGAAACTATTGGCTGGTTGAAACAAGCATCCATTATAGTTAGTTTTAACGGGCGCAGTTTTGATCTTCCTTATTTGAAAGGTAGAATGAGGTTTCAGGGGTTAAATGATGAATTTAAAGCTTTTCATTTTGATTTGCTACGGCAGACTCGGAAGAATTATCGTTCTCAACTCCCGAATTGCCGCTTGCTAACGATTGAACGGTATTTATTTAATGAGGAACGGGTGGATGATCTGCCCGGATCGCAAATAGCTGAATTTTATCAACGATATGTGGATACAGAAGACCGGGGCTATTTGGCGCCTATTTTAGACCATAACGCTTGCGACCTTTTGACAATGGCTAAATTGCTTGGCCTAATTACTGCTAAATTACCGGAGGTGAGTTAGTTGTTGATCAAAGAAATAACCGGAACCAAGCCGGTCTCCGGCGAGTATTTAATCACTGAAAACCAGATGCGTACCGCTAAAAACGGCAGTAATTATTTGGCGTTAAAAATTGCAGATCAGACCGGAGAGATGGCAGCCAAGGTTTGGGACGCCGACGAAACTCTATTTAAAAGGCTGGAGGTAGGTAAAATAATCCAACTATCCAACATCCAAACCAAGCTTTATAAAGATCAGATTCAACTTGAATGGGTAGGTAAAGATAAGGACGTTTTTAAGGTCGTATCTGATTCCAATGCTGATTATAGCAAGTTTTTACCGCGTTCGCCGGGTAATTTGGCGGAATATTGGGATTATATCGCTAATGTCATGGGTGAAATCGAAGAGCCGTCTTTAAAGCAAATTTTGAAAGATTTTTTCGAGAATCAGGAATTCGTAACTCTTTTTTGCAAAGTGCCGGCAGCCTTGAAAAGGCATCATGTTTATCTTGGTGGATTACTAGAACATACGGCTGGTGTTACCAGGTTATGCCAAACAGCTGCTACCTATTATCCATTTGTAAATAAAGATTTATTGTTAACCGGCGCGATTTTACATGATATTGGAAAAACTAGAACATATGAGATCGGAACTGGTTTTGGCGGGACGGATCAAGGTAAACTACTCGGACATTTGGTTTTGGGAGTGAATATGGTCGAGGAAGCAATTACCGAACTATTTGGGAAGCGGGCGGAAAACACCGGTAATTCGATTTTAATGAGTTTGGTCCATTTACTCGTAAGCCATCATGGAGTCATGGAATGGGGGTCGCCGGTGGAACCGTTGACTTTGGAGGCTTGTATCCTGCATCACGCCGATAATATGGATGCTCAAATTATTAAATTTTTAACAGTGATCCAGAATCAGAGTCATGACAATACCTGGGCCGCCTTTGATCCTGGTTTGGGAAGATCAATTTATTTGAATAGTTTATCCGGAAAAGGGGTAAAACCGGATGAACAATCGGAAGGAGCTTAGAAAATGAGCGCCGCATTAAAGGTTTTTATCTATCTGCTATCTTTCGGGGCCGGATTTATAGTCCAGTATTTTTCTAGATTATCACCTTGGGTAAATCTGGCCCTTTCTTATCTTTTAGTGTTCATTCTTCCGCCTATGTGGAGTTTAGGATTGGTAGGAGGTATTTGGATTAGTTGCGCCTATTTTACGTATAATCCAGATCTTGACCGGCTTGAACTTTTAAAGGGACTAAGTTGGTATAAAGTTTTGTTAAGTTCTTTATGGACATTTACCGGTTTTTTATTAACTTTGTCTCTGGTATGGAAGTTAAAAGTGACCGGTTTTGAAGTAGCCTCTCAAAGAGAAATTATAGCTTGGACATTTCTGGTTTTAATTGAAGTTTGCCTATATCGGGTCATTGCAAGGTTATCACCGGCTCTTCACCGGATCCCACTCGGGTATGGAATTGCTTTATTTAACTTTTTAATGTTAACATTTTGGCTGTATGAGTTGGGTATTCCGGTGATGATAATGGCATTGGTTACATTACTAATCATTAACCCGTTACTTTTGATAGTAATCGATCTTCCGGTAGGAGCCAGCGGAGATCCGTATTTGAGGAGAAACGGATGAAAATCGCTTTTCATACTTTGGGTTGTAAAGTCAATCAGACCGATACGGAAAGTTTAATGGTGATGTTTCGGGAACAGGGCCATGATATCGTCCCCTTTGATGAACATGCCGATGCTTATATCATTAATACCTGCGCTGTCACTAATCTGGGTGAACGAAAATCGCGGCAAAGCATCCGGCGGGCTACCGGGATCACCCCGGCGCCAATAGTAGTGGTAACTGGGTGTTACGCGCAGACTGCATCAGGAGAGATTGCCGGAATTCCCGGAGTTAATCTGGTGGTGGGTATGGCCCAACGGCCACGATTGGTTCAATTAGTTGAGGAATATTATCGAGACCGCCAAAATAAGGTTGATGTTAATGATATTGGTTTGGAAAGATCCTGGATCAAGCTTCCGGTTAGCCATCGGACGGAGCGGACCCGAGGGACATTAAAAGTGCAAGAAGGGTGCGACCAATTTTGTTCCTATTGTATCGTGCCTTTAGCCCGGGGAAGGATTCGAAGTTTGCCGCTAAGGGAAGCTGTTGCTGAATTTAACGCTTTAGTAGCTTCGAACTACCGCGAAATTGTCCTGACAGGAATTCATTTGGGGGCTTATGGTAAGGATTTGGATTTAACCTTAAAGGATTTACTACGAGAGTTGTTGAAAATTGAGGGTAATTTTCGGATTCGGTTAGGTTCAATTGAGCCGAAGGATTTCGATGATCATTTAATCGAACTGATTACGAGTGACAACCGTATTTGTCAATATTTACATATTCCGTTGCAAAACGGGAGCGGACCTATTTTGAAATTAATGAATCGCCATTATTCTTTAGAATACTATCAAGACCTTCTCCGGCGAATCCGTTTGAAAAATCCTTTAATCGCTATTGGCACCGATTTAATCGTCGGTTTTCCGGGAGAAACCGCGGAAGATTTTGATCAGACATGTCAATTTATAGAGAAGCAGGCTTTTAGCAGGATACATGTTTTTCGGTTTTCAGCCCGAAAAGGCACCGTAGCAGCAACTTTTCCGGATAAAGTTCCAGGCCCAGTTAAGGAAGAGCGTAGCAATAAAGTCCAAGCAATTGCTTCCAAAACCGCAGCGGAGTACGGGGGCCAGTTTATCGGTAAAGAGGTGGAAACATTATTTGAAGAAAGTACTGATGGCGGATGGACCGGATTATCCGGGGAATATTTGCGAACGGAGATCATAACGAATATGGATTTAAAAAATAAACTCAAAAAAGTATTAATAACTGGAATTTCAGGGAATATTTTAAAAGGGACTCTTTGATATTTTAAAATGATAAATGCTAATCAATAATTTTTTTGGAGGATTTTAAAGAAAGTTGTCGAAATATGCGGAGTAAGGGAGTGCAAGCAATGTCTGATTGTTTATTTTGTAAGATTATTAAAGGGGAAATACCTAGTCAAGTTGTCTATGAGAACGAAGCGGTAATGATCTTTAAGGATATCGCTCCAGTGGCGCCTACTCATTGGTTGGCTATTCCAAAAAGTCATATTGATAATATTTACGATCCGCGTTTGGTTGACGGTGAACTTTTACAATCTATTTTTGCAGCGATTCAACATGTTTCAGAGGCTGAAGGGTTATCTGAAAATGGTTTTAGGGTAATTGTCAATTATGGTAACGATGCCGGAGAGGCAGTGCCTCATCTACATTTTCATTTGATTGCCGGACGAAAGTTGAATTGGCCTCCGGGCTAATATTGACAATATAGGGTTTGATATAGTACAATATTAAATTAAGATTGTGATATTCGAACCGGACACTGCAAACGGGTCTTCGGGAGGAAGCAGTGGAGGGGAGGGAAGTATATTGGCGGCTGAAGTTAAAATTGGTAAAAATGAATCTTTGGATAATGCTTTACGGCGTTTTAAAAGGGAATGTCAAGTTTCAGGCATTTTAGCCGAAGTACGCAAACGGGAGCACTATGAAAAACCCAGCGTGCGCAAGAAGAAAAAGTCTGAGGCGGCAAGGAAACGTAAATCTTTTAAATAATTAGCTTCAAACACCCGTCAATTTGGCGGGTTTTTGTTTTAACATGTATACGGGATACATGCTTTTTTAGAGAGGGAATATGGTTTTAATGTTGAATAATATGACAATTAACTGTTCCCCCCGTTAAGTTTAGGGTTTAGGAATTACAATTGTTAACTTTAGTTTTTGACAAACGTTATAAGGGTTGGTGAATCTATTGATCAAGTTCAGCAAAAAAAGTAATACTTTGGAGCAAAGCGAATACCGATACTCGCTTCAAGACGTGACTGAACCCCATTTATACCGGAATTTATTTAACTATGAAGAAGTGCCGAAGATTGCTTTTAATCATCGCCATGTGCCGATGCGGCCTCCGGAGGAGATTTGGATTACCGATTCTACCTTCCGGGATGGGCAACAAGCCCGGGAGCCTTATACTGTCCAACAAATTGTGGATCTTTTTAAACTGTTACATAAGTTAGGCGGGCCAAAGGGGATTATCCGCCAGACCGAATTCTTTTTGTATAGTAAGAAGGATAAAGATGCGGTTCTCAAATGTATGGAGTTGGGTTACGGTTTTCCGGAGATCACCAGTTGGATCAGGGCGGTAAAAGAGGACTTCCTCCTGGTTAAAGAGATGGGGTTAAAAGAGACCGGGATTTTAGCCAGTTGTTCCGATTACCATATCTTTAAAAAGTTGAAGATCACCCGTAAACAGGCGATGGAGCAATTTTTATCGATTGTGAAAAGCGCTTTGGAGATCGGGGTCATTCCCCGAGTACACCTAGAGGATATTACCAGGGCTGATTTTTATGGTTTTGTGGTTCCTTTTGTTTTGGAGTTAATGAAACTGGCTGATGAGAGTAAAATCCCGATTAAAGTCAGGGCTTGCGATACTTTGGGTTTTGGGGTCGGTATCCCGGGAGTGGCTTTACCGAGAAGCGTTCCTGGTATTATCTATGGATTATGGCATCATGCCGGAGTACCCAGCGAACGGTTGGAATGGCATGGCCATAATGATTTCTATAAGAGCGTTTCTAACTCCAGTACAGCTTGGTTGTATGGTTGCTCCGGCGTGAACACCACTTTGCTGGGAATTGGGGAACGGACCGGGAATTGCCCCTTGGAAGCGATGGTCTTTGAGTACGCTTCGCTCCGGGGGACTTTGGATGGGATGGATACTACGGTAATCACGGAGATTGCCGAATATTATACCAAGGAGATCGGTTATCGTATTCCCTCGATGACACCATTGGTCGGTAAGGAGTTTAACTTCACCCGTTCCGGAATCCACGCCGACGGACTGTTAAAGGATGAAG
>Ga0123334_1003611_pt1 | contig 16533 bp, 20 predicted proteins | sample BiotimSIPDNA_FD_89706 | JGI IMG/M metagenome (GOLD analysis project Ga0123334, IMG submission 89706) | Anaerobic biogas reactor microbial communites from Washington, USA - Biogas_R1 time_0 SIP DNA | ecosystem: Engineered > Bioreactor > Anaerobic > Unclassified | place: Washington, USA... | reverse complement strand
TGAGCGAATATTTGGCACAGCGAAGGAATACCATGGCTTGCGATATACGCACATGTATGGCAAAGCCCGAATGAACATGAAGGTGAGCCTGACTTATGCGTGCATGAACCTGAAGAAACTGGCCAAGATGCTGCGGATGAACGGAAAACCGGACGGAAATAAGCCACTTGCAGGCTGCATTATTGCTCAACTTTTTATTATCAGGGTGTTTTCTGTATCTCGTATTCTTGAATCTTGGAATAAACATAGTAGGACGAACAACAAAGCGGTTTTAACTTAATCGCTAAAACCGCTTTGTCTTCGCTCTGAAACCAGGGTTGCCCCTGGTTTTTGGTTTAAATGAATCTCATTTCCCCTGTCTTAGGTTTTTAACCGTCCTGTTCTCCAACGAGAAGTGCGCAAAATGGCGCGGGCCGCCCTCGCCCAGCGGAGACTGGGCCACCAGACCCACCTTGAGGGGCTGGTCGGTTTCCATATAGAACAGGCGGGTCATGTCAAAGCGCTCGCCGTCTAAGGAATAGTGGAAGGAGAAATAGTTGCCCACGCGGGCAGCCTGTAGCCACAGCTCATTCCCCTCCACGTTGCAGCCATTGGCGTCATCCGAGCGCACCTGGGTCACCACGCTGACCACAGCGCGGGTGCCAAAGTCGCTCTGCTCAAAGCACAGCTTGCCCCAGTTCAGTTCATCCTTCATGAGCAGGATGGCACAGGCGTCATAATCGGCCTTGAATTCCAGGGATACCTTCACGCGCAGGACAAAGTCGCCCTCCACCTCGGTATAGTAGTAGGGCGCGTTGCCCACGGACTCATCCGGCATGCCCTGCGCGTTGAGCTTTTCGCCAAAGTTGAAATAGTCGGTCTTAGCCGGCGCGTGGATGGTCATCACGCCGTCCTTTTCTTCCAGTGTGCTTTCGTTGATCCAGTTGAATTTCCGCAATGATCTTCTCCTACAATTATTTCTTGGTCAGGTATTTGCGCATGTCGATGGCGCAGGCGATCAGGATGACGGCGCCCTTGATGATGAAGGTGGTGTTGCCGGAGATGCCCAAAAACAGCATGCCGCTCATGATGAGCTGCATCAGCAGCACGCCCAGGATGACGCCGGAAATCTTACCGATACCGCCGACGAAGGACACGCCGCCGATGACGCAGGCCGCGATGGCGTCCAGCTCGTAGTTGAGACCGACGGTGCCGGTGGACGCGCCCAGGCGGGCCACCTCCACAAAGCCGGAGTAGCCATAGGTGGCGCCGGCCAAGGCGAAGGCGCCGATGATGACCGCTGACACGTTGACGCCGGAAACGCGGGCGGCTTCCTCGTTGCTGCCCACGGCAAAAATGTTCTTGCCAAAGGTGGTTTTGTTCCAGATAAACCAGATGACACCCGTCACGATGACCGCGAACAGCACATAGTAGGCCACCTTGGTGGTGCCCACCGTAAACAGGCTTTTGGTGACAAAGTCTGTGGTGTAGCTGGTGTCCAGCGAGCCGATCTGCCGGGCGTTGGACAGTGCCAGGTAAGCGCCCCGTAGGTAATCAACTGGGTGGACAGGGTGACGATGAAGGGGTGCAGCTTAAACTTGGCCACGCAAAAGCCGTTGTCCAGGCCGATGAGCGCGCCCAGCGCCATGACCGCCAGGATAACCACCGGGATGGGCAGGGGGCCCATCGCCTCAATGAAGCGGTTGGCTGTGCCAGCCTTTTGCAGCATGATGGCGGATAAAAAGCCGGTTAGGCCGATGATGCGGCCGGCGATGCCCAGCGCGATGGGCAGGCGGGAGGCCGTCAAGGACAGGATGTTGATGATGCTGGCCGGCTGCAAAAAGGCGGGCCGCTGCGACTGGATGTAGATGACCAGCAGCAGGATGATGATGATCATGGCCCGGTCAAGCAGCCAGTTGCCGATATAGCGGCCCTTCTCGTTGGCGGGCAGGGCATGAAATGCGCGAAAACGTTCTGACATGAAGGTTTCTCCTTTGTTTTAGACGTACATGGCAGCCAGGGTCATGATCTCTTCCTGGGTGGTGGTCTTGGCATCAACTTCGCCTGCCAGGCGGCCACCTGACATCACCAGGATGCGGTCACAAACGCCCAGCAGTTCGGGCATTTCGGAGGATACCATGATGACGGCGTCCCCTTCTTTGGCCATGTCCAGGATTAATTGATAGATTTCATACTTCGCGCCCACGTCAATCCCGCGCGTGGGCTCATCCAGCAGCAGCACATCGGGCTTGGTGTGCAGCCAGCGGCCAAAGATGACCTTCTGCTGGTTGCCGCCGGACAGGGAGCGGATCTTGGTCTGCTGGGAGGGCGTCCTGATCTGCAGGGCATTGATGCACTCCTGCGTTTTTTGGGCCTGCTTTTTCTCACTCAGCACAAAACCGGCCACCAGGTCGTCCTTGAGGCTGGCGATGACCGTGTTGTCCTTGACGGATAAAATATTGAAGATGCCTGTAGCCCTGCGCTCCTCCGTCACCATGGCAAAGCCGTTTTTGATGGCGTCCTTGGGGGTTTTGTTTTTGATGGGCCTGCCGTTTTTGATGATGGTGCCGCTCTTGCGGGTGGAGATGCCAAATAAATTCTCCAGCAGTTCGGTGCGGCCGGAGCCGTCCAGCCCGGCCACGCCCAGGATTTCGCCCCGCTTGACATGGAAGGACACATCCCGCAAATCCGCGTAGGTGCTGGTAAGGTTGCTGACCTCCAGCATCACCTCGTCCCCCTGCTCATAATCCTTGGTGGGGAAACGGTTGGTGAGTTCGCGCCCCACCATCAAGCGGATAATCTCACCCATGGACAGGTCGCTGGCGTGCTTGGTGGCCACCCACTGGCCGTCCCGTAAGATGGTGACTTCGTCGGAGATGCGCAGTATCTCCTCCATCTTGTGGGAAATATAGACGATGCCGCAGCCCCGGTCACGCAGCATGTTGATGATGCGGAATAAATGCTCCACCTCCGTCTCCGTCAGGGAGGAGGTGGGCTCATCAAATACGATGACCTTGGCGTTGTAACTGACGGCCTTGGCGATCTCCACCATCTGCCGCTGGGAGACCGGCATGGTGGACATGATCTGCCGGGGGTTGACCCGAAGGCTTAACTCCTCAAATACCTTGAGGGTATCCTTGTGCATCTGGGCATCGGATACAAAGGGCAGCCCTTTGACGATTTTGGGATAGCGGCCCAGCCAGATGTTGTCCATGACGCTGCGCTTGAGCGCCTGGTTGAGCTCCTGATGCACCATGGCCACGCCGTTTTCAAGCGCTTCCCTGGAGGAGCGGAAGTTGACCTCCTTGCCGTCCAGGTAGATATGCCCCTCATCCTTGCTGTAAATGCCAAACAGGCACTTCATCAGGGTGGACTTGCCCGCGCCGTTCTCGCCCATCAAGGCGTGCACGGTGCCGGGTTTGACACTTAAGGACACCTTGTCCAGTGCCTGCACGCCCGGGAAGGCCTTGGAGATGTTCTCCATGCGCAATAAGGGCAGCGTGTGCGTATTGTTGCCTGCGTTTCCCTCAGGGGACATACGGGCCGCCTCCTTTCATTGAAAGTCTGGCACGGAGGGATGACCCCCGTGCCAGACAGACACTTGGTTGTTGGATTATTCGCCGGTCACCATGCTGTAGGGGATGGTTACCTTCCAGTTTTCGACCTGGACGTAGTTCTCGTTCAACTCGGCAAAGGCGTCCTTGCCAGCCAGGAAGTTGGCGGCGATGGTCGCGACGGCGTCGGCCATACCAACGGCGTCCTGCTTGATGGTACCGGTCATTTTGCCGGCCTTGATGGCTTCCATGGCATCCGCGGTGGCGTCCACGCCGAACACGGGGATGACGGTGGCGCCTTCCTCACCGGTGTTGTAGCCCTTCTCAACCAGGGCGTTCACAGCGCCGATGGCCATGGAGTCGTTGTTGGCGATGACCAACTCGACCATGTTGTTGTTCTCGGCGTTGTACTGGCTCAGGATGTTCTGGAGGGTGTCAAAGCCATGGGTCACAGACCACTGGCCCGCCTGGTCCACGATGTAGCGGTTGGCGTTGCTGTCGTCATAGAACTTCAGGGGCTTTTTGCCGGCAGCTTCCAGGATTTTGTCAGCTTCTTCCTGGCCGTACTTGGTGCGGGCAATGGCTTCCAGGTTGGCTTCGTCGCCCTTGAGCATGACGTAGCTGATCTCACCGTCGCCGTTTAGGTCCAGTTTGTCAAAATTGTCCAGCACGTACTGGCCAATCAGTTTGCCCTGCATGATGCCGGCTTCGGTGTAGACAGTGCCCACATAAGCGGCCTTGTCATAGCTGGTGAGGAGCGCTTTTTCGCCTTCCTCGCTCTCCGCCAGGGAGCGGTTGAAGAACACGATCGGGATGCCGGCGTTCTTCGCGTCGTTGATGATGTTCTCGGCAGTGCCCTGGGAGCCGGATTCAACCAGGTTGACAACCAGCACGCCCACCTTGTTGGCGATGGCAGTCTGGATCTGGTCAATCTGCGTGGCCTGGGTGCCGTTGGAGTCCTGGTCGGCGTTCTTGATGCCCTTCTCGTTGAAGGCCTCGCCAAGAGCGGCGCGGACGGAAGAGAGGTAGTCATCATTGAAGGTGTACCAGGTGGTCATGGCTTCGCCTTCGGCGGAAGCAAAGGTGACCAGGCCAAGGGCCATGATCATGGCCAGAGCCAGTGCGAGCAGTTTCTTCATGGGTAGGGATTCCGCCTTATGTTTTTTCACGCAATGCGCTTACTCAAGATTGTACCACAATAAACGCAAATTTAAAGCATTTTTGTAAATTTTTCTAATTTATGGGTGCAATTGTCCCATCAAAGACAAGTTTTTGCTTGATATGATAGGATGAATCACATGCTGATTACATCAAATCCTTGCGCAATAAAAGGCTTCATGCCGGCATGGCCGCTCATGTCAGACAGCATGGGCAGGCCGGTCGCGGCGCAGGCCTCGTACACTTCCAGCACCTTGGAGCAGGCCAGGCAGATGCCCGCAATCAGGCCGGCTTCCTTGACCTTCATATACACGGGGTTTTTCTCGCTTTCAAGCAGGGGCACCAGCTTGACGGACGCGCCTTCAAAAATGACGCGGATCTCATGCCCTGCCTCGTGCAGTTGAGCCGCGTTTAAGAGGACGTGCTGAAAACAGTTTTTTTCGCCTGTCATGCCATAAAACAGTATTTTTTTCATGGTCGTCTCCTTAGCATATCGTTTTTCCCATCATATCATATCTGGCCGATCTTTGCAGGACACAAAAACGCCGGGGCGGTAACTTGTCGACAAAGTGTCTGCGGACACTTTGTCGGTTTGGAGGAACCGGCATTTTCGCTTGCGAGCAAAGCTCGCGGCCAGCGAAAATGCGTGGAATGCATTGCTACGCAATGCCCCGCCCGCTCGTCACCGTACCCTCCGCCTGCTTTCGCCCTGTAAACAGGGCGAGGCGCTCTGCTACGGGACGGTTCCTCCCCATCAAAAGGCGAATGCCTTTTGATGGAAAGGAGGAGCGACGGAACGTGTGAGAAGTGGTTTTCGAAGAAAGCCGCTGCGAACTAAGTGAAGTACGCGACGACGCGCCGGGCGGTACGATTTCAGTCAGAGGGCTGTGCCCTCTGAAACTCCCCTGGAGTTAGTTTGTCTACAATCTAACGCCGGGGCGGTATCCGCCCCGGCGTTAAGATGTGTGATGGATCAATCAGTCAAACTTCTTCAGGTATTCGGCCATCATGTAGCCGTGGTAGCCCTCGTACTCCACCTGAGCCCAGTCATCCGTGATGTCCAGCACGATGAGGGACAAGCCGGACTTGACCTTGGTGTATTCCGTCGCGTTGCGCTTGGGCTCCGCCCGCATGCGCACGTTGGCTTCGCGGTCCTTGGTGAGGCTGATGACCTGAGTGTACTGACCAAGGCTGGCGCTGGGCGCCACTTCCTTCAGGTGCGCGGTTAAGACATAGCCCTCCTTGTCCTCATGGCGCACCAGGGAGAAGGTGTCCCCCTTGGCCAGGATGACAACAGCCCGCCCGCTTCTGATGGTGGCCAGCGCCTTTGATTTGGTGGTCATCTCCGCGCGCAGGGTCAATTTGCCGCCGGGCGCGGTCACAATGCCGATGCCGGTTTGCGCGCCGCCAAAGGCTAAGCTTAAATCCTGGGTGGGCACATAGCCCTCATGCCCCGCGGTTTTTACCTTGCTCCAGGTTTGCCCCAGGATGTCCAGGGTGAGCACGCTGCCGCCGTCCAGCTGCGCCAGAACCGGGGATTCGTGGGCGGGCAGCTCAAACAGGGCGATGCCCTCCGGTTTCATGACGATGGCCTCGGCCTTGGCGTCCTTGTTGGGCTTGGGCATGTCCGCCTTTTTCACGGGCGGCATAGTGGCGTAGGGCTTGGGCTCCGCTTCCGCCGGGGTGGAAACGGTTGGGGTTGTGGATTCGGTTTCCTCTGTGGTGTCCGGCACCTCCGTGGCTTCGGGTGTTTCCGGGGTTTCGGGTGCCGCTTCTTCTACTGGCTCAACCAGCATGTCCTCCGGGATGTCCTCATCCGGGAACTCGGGCCCATCCTCCGCCAGGGCGTACAGGCCTGTGCCCAGCAGCAGGAAAAGGGCCAACAGGAGCGCGGTCAGCTTGTTCAAGGTCTTCATGAAGGGTCCTCCTTCTTCATTGTGTCATAAAATTGAAACAATTGTGTAATGATTGTACGCGGAACCGCCTTGAAAGTCAATGAACAGATTGCGAACAAATTGAAAAGGGGTTCAGACACCTTGCCGCACTTAAAAAGGGGCGCATGCCCCTTTTTATCACTTGTCAAACAGGAAGGCTGCCAGCCTGTCCGGCTCCAGCCGGTAGGGCGAGCCCTTGCCCTGGAAGAACCCGTGCTGCTTGATTAAATGAATGGTCAGGTCGGTCCAGGCCATCTGCCTGCCGTCCTTGCGCACCACCTCGGTGTTGCGCTTGGGCGCGCGGTGATCGCGGAAGGGGCAGCCCAGTTTGCCCATGTATTCCTCCACCGTGACGGTGAAGCCCTGGTAGTCAACCGGTGTGCCGGTGGCGGTGAGGCCGGCCTTGGTCAGCTCCGTCATCTTGTCGGCCACTTCCTCCGGCGTGGTGCCGGCGGACGCCAGGAGCGCCGCGTCATCCATGATGATCTGTGTAAACGGGCGCGTGTCCTCGCCCATGAACCCGTCCCGGGTGAGGATGCCCGCCCTGAGGCTTTCCACCACAGGGATGTCTTTGGGGTTTTGCTTCATGCGGCCCTCCTTAGAATTTGTCGTAGAAGATGGTCTCGTCGGTGAAGCCTTTTTCCTTCAAAATCTTGATGCAGGCATCCAGCATGCCAGGGCTGCCACACAGGTAGGCCTCCTTGCCCTCGCCTGTGTCCACCTGGTCCTGGAGGGCCACGGTGACAAAGCCGGTCACGCCCTGCCAGTTGTCCGAAGGTTCCGGCCGGGCCAGGCAGGGGATGAACTTGAACTGCGGGTAGTCCTTCTCGATCTGCTCAAACTCGTCCACATAGTACAGATCACGCAGGGTGTTGGCGCCAAAGAAGAAGCGCATCTTGTGGGGCAGGCCTTTTTCGATGACGTCATACACCAGGGAGCGGATGGGTGCTAAGCCCGAGCCGCCCGCGATCATGATCAACTCCTCGCAGTCGCCGCGCAGGTAGAAATCCCCATAGGGGCCGGACAGGCGTACCTTGTCCCCTACCTTGAGCACCGTGTGTACATAGGTGGTGCAGATGCCGTTGGGCACCAGGCGGATGAGCAATTCCAGGTGGTCCTTTTCTGTGGCTTTGGAGGAAATGGAGTAGGCGCGGAAAACCTCTTCCTTCACTTTGCCGTAAGGCTTGGTGTAAAACTGCATGAACTGGCCGGCCTTAAAATCAATGGTCTGGCCTTCGGGCAACTTCATGCGCAGGCGCTTGATGTCATAGGTCATGTCCTCGATCTCCACCAGCTCGCAGATGAACTCGCGGATGTTGAACAAAGCCTCTGGGATCAAGAGCTTCATGTTGGTCTTGACCTTGATCTGGCAGGACAAGCGCATGTTTTGCTTGCGCTCCTCCGGCGTGATGTAGGGCTCCTCCGTCATTAGGAGCGGGCCCGCGCCCTCCTGCACGGACACCTTGCACAGCCCGCAGGTGGCCTTGCCGCCGCAGGCGGAGGGGATGAAGATTTTCTCTGACGCCAGGGTGGACAGCAGGCTACTGCCGCCCTTGACCTGCAGTTTCTTCTTGCCGTTGTTGATGTCCAATTCCACAATGCCGTAGTTGTTGAGCACGCCTTCGGCGATGGAGATGATGACGCTCAGCGCGGCGGAGACCAGGCTCAGGATGCCGACGGTTTTTAAAATCGCTTGAAAATCCATGCTGCCTCCTTACTGGATGGTGAAGATGCCGGAGAACCCGATGAAGGCCATGGCCATGATGCCGGTAATGATGAAGGACAGCGCGGGGCCTTTCACACCGGGAGGCAATTTGGCGCTGGCCAGCTTCTCGCGCATGGCCGCCAGCATGTTGATGGCCAGCCACCAGCCTAGGCCGCTGCCCAGGCCAAACAGCAGGGATTGCACAAAGTTGTAGTGGCGGATGACCATAAAGAGCGTCACGCCCAAAATGGCGCAGTTCACGGTAATCAGCGGCAGGAAGATGCCCAGCTTGGCGTGCAGGTCGGGCGAATAGCGGTCCAGGCCCATTTCCAGAATCTGAACCAAAGCCGCGATGACCATGATGAAGATGATGTACTGCAGGTAGTACAACTCCGGCGGGACGATGATATAGGTGTAGATCAGCCAGTTGATGGCTGTTGTCAGCACCAATACCAGCGTGACCGCCATGCCCAGGCCGTTGGCTGTCTTGTACTCGGAGGAGACAGACAGGTAGGAGCACATGCCCAGGAAGTTGGACAGGATCATGTTGCTGGTGAAAATGGAGGCGATGAAGATGATGAGTGGATTGATGTTTGGTGTCATATGCGCGCCTCCTTACTTGGCCTTGGCCGCTTTGTTCGCGGCGCGGGCGGACATGACCCAGATCATGGCGCCGATGATAAAGAAGGCGGCCGGCGGCATAATCATGATGGTCCAGGTTTCAAAGCCGATGAAGTTGATGTTCATCCCGAAGATGGTGCCAAAGCCCAGCGCCTCGCGGATGAAGGCCACCCCCAGCAGCACCAGCGTATAGCCCAGGCCAGCGAACAGGCCGTCCAGGGCGGCTGGCAGCGGCGGGTTTTGCTGGGCATAGGCTTCCGCCCGGCCCATGATGATGCAGTTGGTGATGATGAGCCCGACATAGGGGCCCAAATGCTTGGAAATGTCCGGTAAGAAGGCCTGCAGGAACAGATCCACAAAAATGACATAGGCCGCGATGACCAGCGTTTGCACAAGCATCCGCACCCGGTGGGGGATAATGTTGCGCATGGCAGACAGCGTCAGGCTGGACAGGCCCGTTACAAAGGCGACGCCCAGGCCCATGACCAAGGAGTTGCGCATGGTGTTGGTGACCGCCAGGGAGGAGCAGATGCCCAAAATGGCGCGCAGCACCTGGTTTTCGGTAAACAGGTTGCGCTTGATGATGGCGGATGTTTTCTCATTCGCCATTTACTTCACCTCCTCAGAAAACACGATCTCTGTCAGGCTTTTGTTGATGGTGCGCATGACCGCGCTGGAGGTCTGGGTGGCGCCGGTGATGGCGTCGATGTCCTTGTCCTCAACGCTGCCGTAGGCCATGAGCGTATTGGGGGTGATGGGCAAACCGCGGAACTGGTTTTTGAACCAGTCCTCATCGATGCGGCCGCCCAGGCCTGGCGTTTCGTTCTGGTAGGTGAAGACCAGGCCGGTTGTCTGCGTCCTGTCGGCGTTCACGCCCAGGTAGCCGCGCAAGGCGCCCCAGAGGCCGGAGCCCTCAATGGGCACAGCGTAGGCCAGCGTTTCCCCGTTTTCGATGTGCGCAAGAATCGGCATGCCGTAGGCTTCCTCAAAGCCGTTGAGCTTGCCGGGCTTAATCTTTTCTTCATACACAGCCGCGATCTGGTTGTCCTTTAGGCCCTCGTCCAGGCCCAGGGCGGAGAGGACTGCGCGCTGCTCCTGCAGCTGCTTGTTGCGCTGGATGGACGGCTTGAAGCCCTCATAGGCCGCGGCCAAAGCAAAGACAAGCACCGCGGTGATGACGACCATGAACAGGAAAGTGTATACATGCCCTCGTTTCATGCGGCTGCCCCCTTCTCTTTCAGCTTTTTGCGGTCCTGGCGCTGTTTGAGCTGCAGCTCAAGCAGCGGGGTGAAGGCGTTGACAATGAGGATGGCGAACATCATGCCCTCTGTAAACAGGGAGAAGGTGCGGATGACCACGGTGATGAGGCCCACCAGCGTGCCCGCGATCCACTGCGCCTGCTTGGTCTTGGGGGCGGAGATCGGGTCGGTCACCATGAAGATGGCGCCAAACAGGAAGCCGCCGGTTAACAGCATGAACAGGGGCGGTGTGGAGGTCATGCCGGACACCTGCATCACACCCGTGTAATGGAAGATGGCCGCAAGCGCGGTGCCGGATACAATGGTGGAGACCATCAGCTGCCAGGACGCCACTTTTTTATAGACCAAAAAGGCGCCGCCAAGCAGGATGAGCAGCGCGCTGCTCTCCCCCAGGGAACCGGCGACATTGCCCAGGAACAGGTGCAGGTGATTGGCCAACTCGCCTGTCGCGTTGTAGGTAATAATGGGGGTGGCGGATGTGATCGCGTCCACCGCGGTGGTATAGGCGGCAAACCCGCCCGGCAGCGCCAGGAAGGGCTGCGGCCAGGTCATGGTCATGTGCGCGGGGAAGGCCACATAGATAAAGCAGCGGCTGACCAGGGCAGGGTTAAAGATGTTGCGCCCGAACCCGCCAAATACGCCCTTGCCAAAGACCACGCCAAACACGATGCCCACCACCGCGACCCACATGGGGGTGGCCGGCGGCAAGGTCAGGGTAAAGAGCGCGGCGGAGACAAAGACGGCCTCTGACACCTTGGCCTTGTCCTTGTTGATAGAGCGCATCACCAGGTATTCGGAAATGACGGCGGCAAGCGCCACCACAAGCCCCATGATCACCCAACGCCAGCCATACAAAAAAACGGCCAGGATGGCAATGGGGATCAGCGCCAGTAAAACAGTCCGCATCATTTTCTGTTTTGTAAACAGATTCTTCACGTCCATATCATCACCTCTTGCGCTGATAATAGCATGAGCAGACCGCAAAATGCAAGATAATAAACGTTTGCTCCGCAGCCAAAAATTGGCAGGATTTGCCTTGTTTTGTGTGATTTTGCGCAAAGGGCGCGCGGCAGCATAAAACACCGAAGGTCTGGTTATACTTTATACGAGTATTTTTGTTGTACGGAGGATTCAATGAGAAAGATCAAACACGATGTCATGCCCGAGATGAAGCGCAGGTTCGCCAACCGCGCGATCCGGGAGCAAAATATACCGCAGGATACCCTGGAGGCGCTGGTGGAAGCCGCGTCCCTGGCCCCTTCCTGCTTTAACGAGCAGCCCTGGCGCTTTTTGATTGCCACCGGGGAGCGCAGGGAGCAGTTGCTGGCCACCTTAACCCCCAAAAACCAGGAATGGGCGGGCAAGGCGCCAGTTTTGGTGCTGACCTGCGCCAAGAAAACCTTCACCGAGGGCGGCAAGGACAATTTCTGGCACCTGTCCGACACCGGCTGCGCGGCGGGCTTCTTCATCCTGGAGGCGGAGCGCCGCGGCCTGGTCGCCCACCCCATGGCCGGCTTCAGCAAAAAGGCGGCGCGGGAGGCCTTCAACATTGATGAGGACCTGGACATTGTGCATGTGATGGCGGTGGGCTACCCCGGCGACGTCAAGCTGTTAAGCGAACACAACCAGGCGCGCAACCGCCCCAACCCCCGCAAACCCATCAGCGAGATACTGCTTTAACCGGTTTCATGCTATACTGTGCAAGGACATATCATATATCATCACAAGGAGGCAATTGAATGAGAGACATCGCGCAGGTCGTCACCGGCAGCCGCGCCATTGACGGCGCGGGCGTGCACCTGGTCCGTGTGCTGGGGCTGCCCACCACCAAGGCGTTTGACCCTTTCTTGATGCTGGACGCCTTTGATTCCACAGACCCCAGGGACTATATCAAGGGCTTCCCCTGGCACCCCCACCGCGGGATTGAAACCGTCACCTATTTGCAAAAAGGACATATCATCCACAGCGACAGCCTGGGCAACAGCGGGGACATCAGGGACGGCGGCTGCCAGTGGATGACGGCGGGCTCGGGCATCATGCACCAGGAGATGCCGCAGGCCTCAGAGCGGATGCTGGGCTTGCAATTGTGGCTCAACCTGCCCGCGAGCGACAAGATGACCCCGCCCAAGTACAACGACATCCGCGATGAGGATGTGCAGGTGGTGACGCAGGAAGGCGTCAGCGTGCGCGTGATTGCCGGGGAGTACGAGGGCACAAAGGGTGTCATGAACGGCGATCATGTCAAAATGACGATGCTGGACATCGCGCTTGCGCCGGGTGCCTCCTTTTCGATGAAAACACCCAGGGACGAAACCCTGTTTGTCTACCTGACACGGGGCTCCGGCTTGTTTGGCCCCCAACAGCAGGCGCTTGAGGAAAAGCGCGCGGTGCTGTTTGGCGAGGGGGACTCCGTCTCCTTCACCGCGGGCGAAAACGGGCTGGACCTGATGCTGTTTATGGCAAGGCCCCTGCATGAGCCCATCGCCTGGGGCGGGCCGATTGTGATGAACACCCGGGAAGAGTTAAAAAAAGCCTTTGATGAACTGGACGAAGGCACCTTCGTCAAGGTATAATTTGTGCAAAACCTGATTAAATAAGGAGGCACATCATGAAAAACCTGCGTAAAGACGCCATTTTGGGGATCATCCTGCTGGGGCTGTGGCTGGTGATCAAATACCTGTTCCAGGGCTCCGGTATTTTCCTGTGGCTGCTGGGCCTGGTTGGCCTGGTGGTGCTGGTGGTTGGCTTGCTGCCCGATCCCCTGCATCAAAAGGTGATGGACCTGAAAAACAAGCTGCTCAAGAGCGCAAAAAAATAAGCGCGGCGGGGTTTATTTGTTAGGTTTGGCAAGATTTGGGTAAATTAGAGATGGACCCCATGAACGAAAGGAGAACCACCATGATTAAAAAAGAAATCGCAAAAATGTTGAATGATCAAATCAACCTGGAGCTGCACTCCGGTTACCTGTATCTGGAATTTGCCAATTACTACGAAGAGAAGAGCTTGTCCGGCTTCGCGCATTGGTTCAATGCGCAGGCCGTTGAAGAATATGAGCATGCCATGAAGATCCGTGAATTCCTCAACGACTGCGGCGTGCGCGTCACCTTCTCCCCCATTGGGGACACCATCAAAGAATTTGATGACATCAAAGGCCCGCTGCACGAAGCCCTCAAGCATGAGCAATTCGTCACCAAGTCCATTTACAAAATCTACGAGAAGGCGCTGGAGCTCAACGACCACCTGACCGCCAACTTCCTGCAGTGGTTCATCGAGGAGCAGGGCGAGGAAGAGACCACCGCCCAGCTGAACATCGACAAGGCCAAGCTGGTTGGCACCGGCGGCCCGGCACTGTACATGCTGGACAAGGAAATGGGTCGCCGCGAAGGCTGATTCGCTTACAACAACAATTACTCCCCGCTCCGGGTAACCGGGGCGGGCTTTCTTTTCTGCTTCTTTCTGCACAAATTTGATTCATGATGTATAATGTACTGGTTATCAAGAAAAGGAGCACCGGATGAAGACAGCACTTATCACCGGCGCCAGTGACGGCATTGGCGAGCAGGCCGCCATCGCCCTGAAGGACTTGGGCTGGCAGGTAGCCATCATCGGCCGCAACAAGGCGCGCACCGAGGCTGTGGCCAGGCGTTTGAACGCGCCGCATTACCTGGCGGATTTCGCCAAACTAAGCGAAGTGAAGGCGCTGGGCGCGCAATTGCTGCGGGATTTCCCGCGCATTGACGTGCTGGCTAACAACGCCGGGGGCATGTTTTCAAAGCAGCCGCTGACAGAAGACGGCTTTGAGATGACCTTCCAGGTGAACCACCTGGCGCATTTCCTGCTCACACGGATGCTGATGCCTACCTTGATTACAAGCCGCGCCAGCGTCATCAACACCTCCAGCGTCGCGCATAAAAGCATTGGCTTGCTGTTTAAATTGGATGATGTGGCCAAGCCGAAGCATTATTCCCAGCATTTGGCCTACGGTAACGCAAAGTTGGCCAACATCCTCTTTACGAAGGAGCTGCACAGGCGCTACCACGCGCAGGGCCTCAATGCCGCAGCCTTTCATCCCGGGGTGGTCGCCAGTTCGTTTGCCAAGGACACCAACTCCTTCATGCGTCTGCTGTACCACACGGGCCTCAAGCGCGCGCCTGGGGTGATCACCCCCAAAGAGGGCGCGCAGACGCTGGTCTGGCTGGCGACGAATGCGCCTGGGGTAAGTTGGCGTTCCGGCGGGTATTATGCCAAGCAACGGCCCGCCAAAACCACCAGGAAGGCACAGGATGAGGCGCTGGCTAAAGCGTTGTGGGAGATGAGTGAACAGCTCATCGCGCCATATTTGGAGGAACGCACGCAATGAAGGGAAACGACTGATGATTCATATCGCGCTATTTGGGGATTCCATCGGCCGGGGTGTCAGCTACCAGGAGGACCGCGGCCGCTACGCCTATTTGAAGGAAGGCTTCGATAAATTGACCGAGCAGCACGGCTTGTGCAAGGTCTACAACTACGCTAAGTTTGGCGCCACCGCGAAGGAAGGACTGGAAGCTTTTGCGGGCGAGAACATTGATGATGTGCAGGCAGTGGCCATCCAGTACGGCGGCAACGATTGCACGCCGGACTGGGCAGCGATCGCAAAGGACCCGGACAGCTTCCACCCGCCCAAGACCGACCTGGACAGCTTTGAAGCGCAGCTGACACAGTTTGTGGAAGAAGTGAGGGGGGCAGGCAAGGTGGCGGTGCTGGTCACCCCGCCGCCTTTGGTGGCGGAGCGCTTTGTGCCCTGGATCTCAAAGGGGCTGGACGAGGCCGCCATCCTGCGCTATTTGGGCGATGTGCACCATGTGTACCGCTGGCAGGAGCAATACGGCCTGGCTGTGCACAAGGTGGCGCGGCTGACCCAAAGCAAGCTGTTTGACCTGCGCGCCTTCTTCCTGCTGGAGCGCAGGCTGGAGGACCTGTACTGCGCGGACGGCATGCACCCCAACGCGTTGGGGCACCAGGTGATCTACAAGGCGATTGAGCAAATGCTGCCGCGCTTTACCCAAAAGGAGATCAAAGCCTGTTATGAGCTGGTGAACGCCTGCGTGAGCGAAACCAAGCTGGAACAGATGCGCTCCGCGGGCGCCAGCCAGAACGTGCAGCGGCTTGAGATGTATATTGAAAACCACTTTACAGAGCCCCTTTGCGTGCAGGACATCGCCAACGCGCTGGGCCTGTCCGCAAGCAGGGTGTGCGCCCTGGCAAACCAGATTGAGCCGGGCATGACCATCATCAAACTGCTGACGCAAAAGCGTATAGCGACCGCCAAAACCCTGCTGCGCACCACAAAGGCCACCATCCGGGAGATCGCGGAGCGGGTGGGCATTCCTGATTATAATTATTTTACAAAGGTGTTTAAAAAGCATACGGGCAAAACGCCCAGCCAGTACAGAAACAGCGGCGCTTAGGACGATATGACATCCACCAGCATGGTCACCAAAAGCAGGCCCAGGACAACCAGCAGCAGCGCGCGCACAAAGGGCGCGCCTTTTTTGATGGCCAGCCGCGCGCCCACCATATTGCCCGCGATACCAAAGGCGGCCGCCGGCAGTGCCAGGGCATAAAGCACATGCCCAGTGGTGATGAGGGTGATAAGCGCACCTACATTGCTGCCCAGGTTGACCAGTTTGGCGGTGCCGGAGGCGTGCAGCGCGTCCTCCCCCATGAGCATCACATAGGCCAGGATCAAAAAAGTGCCGGTACCCGGCCCCACCAGGCCGTCATAGGTGCCAATCACAAAGCCGATGACAAAGCAGGCGGGCAGGGTATACCGCCTGGGGATGAGGGCATCCCTCACGGACAGGTCTTTGTTTTTGAGCACAATAAAGGCCACCACCGGCAGCGCCAGCAGCACGCCGACGCGGATATAGTAGGCTGGCAGCACGGTTAGCAAATAGGCGCCCAGCACTGCGCCGGGGACAGAGCCCAGTACAGAAGCGATGCCCGCGCGGTAGTTGATGAGCCCGCGGCCGCCATAGGTGATGGTGGACACCGTGGTGCCCATGACGGCGGACAGCTTGTTGCTGCCGCCAGCCAGGGAGGGCGGCAGCCCCGCCAAATAATAGGCCGGCAGGGAGATCAAACCCCCGCCGCCCGCGATGCTGTCCACAAACCCTGCCAGGAAAATGAGCGGGCAGACGATCAGAATCATCTGCCAGGTGACGTCATGCATAGGAAACTCCAGTACGAATTACACTTTTGTGATTACCACAAACCGAACCAGGCTTCGCCGGCGAAGAGCACTTTTCCGTCCTTGGTGAACCCGGCTATAAACTCATCCC
>Ga0123334_1003610_pt1 | contig 16533 bp, 10 predicted proteins | sample BiotimSIPDNA_FD_89706 | JGI IMG/M metagenome (GOLD analysis project Ga0123334, IMG submission 89706) | Anaerobic biogas reactor microbial communites from Washington, USA - Biogas_R1 time_0 SIP DNA | ecosystem: Engineered > Bioreactor > Anaerobic > Unclassified | place: Washington, USA... | reverse complement strand
ATAGGCTTTATCGGCGCACCTTACGAAGATGAAAGATTGATTAACCTGGAGTTCTATCATGACACCCTGGTGGTCATCCTCCCTGAAGAGCATCCTTGGCGGGAAAGGAGGGCTATCCGAATGGCTGAACTGACTGATCAACCATTCATCCTTTCTGTAAAAGGCTCAGGAACCAGGGAGGTGATAGAGAAACATCTGACAAATGCGGGAATAAAATTGCAGAAGACCATTGAATTCGGCAATACAGAAACGGTTAAAAAGGCAGTTGTGGCGGGCATTGGTATTTCTATCCTGTCTGAATCGGTCATCAGGGATGAAATGGCTAGAGGTCAAATCTGTTCTGTAACTCTGGATGAGGGCGGGATTACCAGGACATTTTTTATGGTATCTCATAAAGATAAATACAGGACAAAGGCAGTAGGTGAATTGATCGAAATGGTGAATACCCTGGTAAAAAATAAGGTATCTAATTCTTAAGAGCGTCTATATTTTTATGATGGCGGAGAGCGTCGTATAAAAACATTCCCACGAAGATCGTGGGAATGAAAGAAGTTCAACAAGATTTAGATTACACGTTCATACTGATAAATTCGTTAAGGCTCTGAACACCTTCAACGCTCGATATTTTAATATCGCTCCCCTCGGGCACTATTCTTCCTACTAGCCCCATCATCTGCTTCTGGGGGCCAACATCCACCATAGCATCCACCTTTTCTTCAACCATGCGGAGTATAATGTCATACCACCTTACAGGGGAGGTTAACTGATTGGCCATGATATCCTTTATCTTTTCCGGGTCATTCTCAACACTGGCGGTTGCATTGAACAGGACAGTTGATGAAGGTTTTTGAAACTTGATGCCTTCCATGTATTCCCTGAATTCAGTCACTGCCCCCTTCATAAGGGCACAGTGCCATGCGCCGCTTACCTTTAATGGTACAGCCTTACCCTTTTCTTCTTTTACTAGGGAGAGGGCATATTCCATGGGCGCGGATTCTCCGGTAATTACAATCTGTTCTGCTGAATTGTGATTTGCTACAGCAAGCACCCCCTTCTCCCTTGCCTTTTCAACTATCTTACTGACCTTTTCTATAGAAAGCTTCATAACCGCGGCCATTACACCCGGATGAGTCAAAGACTCCCTGTGCATGAGCTCGCCACGTTTTTTTACAATTCTTAAGGCATCATATTCAGTAAGCACGCCAGCAGACACAAGGGCTGCAAACTCACCAAGGCTGTGCCCGGCAGATATAGATGCCTTTACACCCTTCATGTTCAGTACCTTAAGGCATGCAAGGTTTACCGCTGTAATGGCGGGCTGCTGGTTAACTGTAAGGATGAGCTCCCCATTGGGCCCTTCAAAACAGAGTTTTGACATGGGCTTTTCACAGATGTCATCAAGCCCCCTGAACAGTTCACGCACCTCGGGGAATTCATCAGCAAGGTCTTTGCCCATGCCAATTATCTGTGAATTCTGACCGGGAAACAGAAATGCTATTTTATTGTACATTATTTGCTCCTTATAAAAGCAACCCCTTTCATACGAAAGGGGTTGCATTAATAACCAATAGATTTTTGAACACTATTGAGGAATAGTTCCACTCTGGGGATCACCCATTGTCTTGCGGATGAGCTCTTCAAGTGCAATATCATACTCCCTTGAACCGGGAGAAAGGGATTTGTTGTTTGAAAGCTGCTGCATTATCTTCTCTTCAGCCCTTTCAAACTTGAGGTTTATATTTGAAATAACCCTGTTAACCGCCTTGTAGATATCTTCCTCAGCTCCGAAAACATCTATAACACACGGGTCATTCATGACATCTTCAAGTATAAACTGGGTCATATACAAAGAAATTGGGTTTGGGCGGGGAACAAGGCCCCTTATGGGAGCAATAAAATACTTATAGTCAAACTCGTTAGTCTTCAGGAGTTTTTTAAGGCCCTTAAGTATAAGCTCTGAAAATGCCCCTGTATTATCTGTCTCAACAACCTTCTGCATCAGGAGTTCCTGAGTCAGGCTTAAATGTATCTCATTCAGTTTGAATTTAAGAAACCTGTCCCTCTGGATGGACTGCTTTTTTTCCTGCTGCTCAAGCCTTTTTATCAGTTTATTCTGTTCTTTATCTGTATTTAGATGTTTCATATTTCCTGTTTTTTAAGGGGCACTGGGCCGTTGTTTCATTCAAATAGTCTATTTATCATCTTTTGCTTTTGCAGACTTGGCCTCTCTCTTGCTTGAGGATGTATCTGCACTGTTGTTTTTAGCCTCTTTGGCCGGTTCAGCGCTGTTACCGGTGCTTGCAGCAGGCTCGCCTGAGCCGGACTTGCCGTCATACCCACCTGATTTTGAGGCATAATCAGTTACATACCAACCTGACCCCTTTAAATGAAAAGAGCTGTGGGATATCAGTTTTTTCATTTTGCCTTTGCATTTCTCACATTTTGTGATTGGCGGATCAGATATCTTTTGTAAAACTTCAGAATGATGATGACATTTTGTACATTCATATTCGTAAAAAGGCATTTTTTAACGCACCTCTCTCATAAAAATTACACAGCCAGTTCACATGGTCTGTGGTGTTTGTATGAATCAAGTATATAATTCATATTTTTCAGGGCAATCCTTTTAAGGATTTTAAATGTGGTCTCATGGACAAGCGCCTCTTCTTCCTCCCTGGTTTTTCCTGAAACCTCATACCTCTGAAAAAAATTACAGAACCTGACAATATGCACCAGTTCATGTGTGAAAATATAAACAAGGAGTGGCAGCAAGGTCAGGTCTTTATCTCTTTGAAGGGCATTTAATATTAGATGATCCTGGAGGCATATAAAATAAAAATCACGTTTTTTTGTGCTTGAATCAAAACCTTCGGTTGCTCTTGTGCATTTATTCAGAAGGGCAAATGCAAAGGAGGTTATTTCATTTTCGTCAAGTGATGCAAGCGTTTTTACATCGTACTGAAATTTCTTCCACTGTTCAGACGAAAATTTGTAATAATCACCGATTTTATCCTCAGCTATAAAAAGCGCCTCGCTGATGGTATTAATATTATCATCCTTAAATGCCAAATAGGTCATCACGAAATTCTCTTGATAAATATCGCCCCGATCACGAAAAAATAAACCGGATTTCAAGATTGTCAACACCCTTTGCATTTTTAGTGGCGATGACTGGAGTTGAACCAGTGACCCTACGGATATGAGCCGTATGCTCTGACCATCTGAGCTACATCGCCAATGAACTGCCTAATTTATCCAAATCTTTTCTTTTGTCAAACAAAAAAACCGGGGATTTATATCTCCCCGGTTTTTAACTTAAAAAAGCTATATTACCTTCTTTATCTCTTCTGTTAATGCGGGAACCACATTAAATAGATCATCAACAATACCGTAATCCGCCTTCTGGAAAATGGGAGCCTCGGGGTCTTTATTAATGGCAACAACATATTTTGATGTTGACATGCCTGCCAGGTGCTGAATAGCCCCTGAAATACCGCAGGCAATATACAGGTTAGGTGAAACAACCTTTCCTGTCTGCCCTACCTGATCATTCTGTGTTCTCCATCCTGCATCTACCGCTGAGCGTGATGCGCCTACGGATGCCTTGATAGCATCGGCCAGTTTTTCAAGCACGTCAAATCCTTCAGGCCCCTTCATGCCGCGTCCGCCTGAAACGATCTTGTCGGCCTCGGTGAGGTCTACCTTCCCGCTCTCATCCTTGATAGCATCAGCCACCTTTGTCTTGATTGCGCTGTCATCAAGTGTAAATGCAGCATCAACAATCTCTGAGGTAAGAGCGTCATTCGGCGGGGTTATTGCCATGACATTGGGCCTTGCTGTGGCCATGTTCGGAAAACTATCATCATAACTTACCTCGGCATATGCCTTACCCGCATAGATGGGCCTTGTGGCAACAAGCTTGCCGCCTTCTATCGAAAACTTTGTACAGTCCTGTGCCATGCCCACGCCGAGCTTTGCAGCAAGGCGACCGGCCAGATCTTTTCCCTGTGAGGATGCGCCAAGCAGCAGGATCGCCGGGCTCGCTGCCTTGACGATCTGGGCTATTACTGATGCATATGCATCTGTTGTATATTTTGCAAGCCTTGGGTCATCCGCCACTATAACCTTTTTTGCGCCGTATTTTCCAAGCACTGCTGCCTTATCCTTAATATTTGAACCTAATATAACCGCTGTCAGCTCCTGACCGGAGGCATCAGCAAGCCTTTTACCTTCACTTGCGAGTTCATATGATATCTTTCTTATGTCTCCATCTCTCTGTTCAGCGATGATCATAACTCCTTGAGCCATATTTATATCTCCTTCTTTATTATATCCTTTTTAGTATGGTATCCGGCATGTTAACTAGATAACCTTTGCCTCTTCATGTAACAGTTTCGCAAGCTGTGCTGCCTTTGTCTGTGGTGAATCCCCATCAATGATCTTGCCCGCAGCCCTCTGTGGGGGCGGTGTAAGCGCCACTATTTTTAATTTTCTGGCATCCTTGCCAAATTCTGCTGCATTAAGCCCAAGGTCGGCAAGAGATTTTTCATCAAGAGGTTTCTTTTTTGCCTTCATGATACCGGGAAGTGATGCGTACCTGGGTTCATTGAGACCCTTCTGTGTGGTTAACAGCACCGGTGTGTTTGTCTCCACAACATGGGTTTCGCCCTCTACAGGCCTGTTGGCCTTGACTGCTTTTCCATCTTCAGATACCTCAAGCTTTGTTATGATAGACACCTGAGGGATATCCAGGTATTCTGCAATGGCAGCGCCCACAAGGCCACTGTCATCATCAACGCCCCGCTGGCCTGCAAAAATAATATCATAGCTTACAGTTTTAATTGCAGCGGCAAGTGCCTTCGCAACAGCAAGGGAATCGCTTCCGTCAAGAGCAGGGTCTGTAACCAGGATACCCTTGTCAGCGCCCATTGCAAGGGCGGTGCGAATAGACTCTGCCACCCTTTTTGGGCCAAGCCCTATTACAGTAACCTCACCACCAAATTTTTCCTTTAATCTCAATGCCTCTTCAACCCCATATTCATCGTAGGGGTTCATAACCCATTTGATATCATTTTCAGCAATGGATTTCCCGTCCGGGCCAATCTTTATCTGGGTTTCAGTATCGGGTACCTGTTTCATGCATACAATAATATTCACTTTACTCCTCCTTTAATGTTTCAATGATAGAAAACCTGTTCAATTCTTTAGTTCTTATTAATTATACCAGCCGATTTACATTATTTTTAACGGCTGACTGAAATCATATAACACTATCATTTTATTATCGAAAAACGATTTTTATCCCTAGCATGGCGGGCAAGAGGGTGTCAAGAGCAAATGCCCGCCAACCATAGTAAAAATGTTATACGATTTTAGATTTACATAATTTTAAGCTAAAATAACTTGTTATTAATAATTCATACCTCTTTTTAATTTTTAGAAGCACTTTTAGCCGCGCTGAGGTTTATCTCAGACTGGGCCGCAGCAAGCCTGGCAACCGGCACCCTGAAGGGTGAACAGCTTACATAGTCCATACCTGCCCGGTTGCAGAAATTGACCGAGGCCGGGTCTCCCCCATGCTCGCCGCAGATACCTACCTTAAGGTTTTTGTTTGTAGAACGTCCTTTGTCGATGCCAATCTTAATAAGCTGACCGATCCCATCCTGGTCCAGTGTCTGGAACGGGTCACCTTTAAGGATCTTCTTTTCAAGGTAATCACCGATAAATCCGCCTATGTCATCACGGCTGAAGCCAAAACCCATCTGGGTAAGGTCATTTGTTCCAAAGGAAAAGAACTCCGCAACCTGGGCCATTTTATCTGCCATCAGAGCTGCCCTTGGTATCTCGATCATGGTACCAAGCCTGTAATCCAGCCTTTTTAGTTTTAATTTAGCAACAACCTCTTTATGAACCTTTTCAAAAATCTTTTTCTGCTCCTTAAGCTCATTTACATCGCATGTAACAGGTATCATTATCTCCGGCATAACCTTCATTTTTGACTTATTCAGTTCCCCTGCTGCCTCCAGAATTGCCCTCACCTGCATCTCTGTGATCTCAGGATAGGTAATGCCAAGCCTTACACCGCGATGCCCCATCATCGGGTTACTCTCATGCAGCAGCTCCTCACGCTTTTTTACTTCTGCGAGGCTGATACCTAAAGCCTTTGCCATCTCCTTCTGCTTTACAGCATCATCAGGGATAAATTCATTAAGGGGCGGATCAAGAAGGCGGAATACTACAGGTCGCCCGTTCATTACCTCCATGGTGGCCTTTACAGAATGCTTCATATGTGTGAAAAGCTTATTAAGGGCTCTCACTCTTTCTTCCAGGGACTTGCTCATTATAAGTTTTCTTAAAAGGTAAAGGGGTTTATCGCTGTTTTCACCGTAAAACATGTGCTCGGTCCGGAACAGACCTATACCCTCTGCGCCGAATTCAAGTGCATTCTTTGCATCCTTTGGTGTATCGGCATTTGCCCTTACCCCAAGCCTCCGGTATTTATCAACAAGCTTCATGAATTTTTTAAACCCGGGGTTTTCGGTTGCATCGATCATCTTCAATTCACCCGCATAAACAATCCCTTTTGAGCCGTTCAGGGTGACCACATCCCCTTTCTTAAGGGTCTTTCCATCTACAGTCATTGTTCCTATCTTCGGGTTTACATTTATCATGCCCGCCCCTACAATACAGCACTTGCCCCAGCCCCTTGCAACAAGGGCGGCATGGCTGGTCATGCCGCCGCGGGATGTAAGGATACCGCTTGCGGCCCTCATACCTGACACATCTTCAGGGCTTGTCTCTTCACGTACAAGTATTGCCTTTTTTCCATTTTTAGCCAGCTCGACAGCATCGTCAGCCGTAAAGACTATATGCCCGAATGCCCCTCCCGGTCCGGCAGGGAGTCCTTTTGCAATGGCCTTTGCCTTTTTTTCGTAGGAAGGGTCAATGATAGGATGCAGGAGTTCTTCGAGCTGCTCTGGCTGCACCCTCATAATGGCCATCTCTTCTGTTATCATCCCCTCCTTGAGCATGGATAAAGCCATGTTAAGGGCAGCGGTACCGGTGCGCTTTCCAGTCCTTGTCTGAAGCATATACAGGGAACCTTCCTGTATTGTGAACTCTATATCCTGCATGTCCTTAAAGTGCTTCTCAAGTTTTTTCTGTATATTAAAAAGCTCTTTATATAATTTGGGCATGGCCTTTTCGAGGGAGACCATATGACGATTCTGGTCCATCTTGGTTGATTCATTTATGGGGTTGGGGGTCCTGATACCTGCCACAACATCCTCCCCTTGGGCATTTGGGAGCCATTCACCATAAAATTTATTTTCCCCTGTGGCAGGGTTTCTTGTAAAGGCAACACCGGTTGCAGAGCTCTCTCCCATGTTGCCAAAGACCATTGCCTGGACATTTGTTGCTGTGCCCCATGCATCAGGTATGCCTTCTATCCGTCTGTAGGCAATAGCCCTTTTGCCGTTCCAGCTCTTGAATACCGCGGCAATGCTGCCCCAGAGCTGTTCCATCGGGTCATCAGGAAATGGAACGCCAAGCACCTTTTTTATCTTCTTTCTGTATTCATCACACAGGTATTTAAGGTCATCCACATTAAGGTCAACATCATTCTTATACCCCTTCTTCTTTTTGAGTTCTTCCATAATAGTTTCAAGCTGAACACGAATACCCTTTCCCTCTTCTGGTTCAAGGCCCTCTGCCTTTTCCATGACCACATCAGAATACATGGTGATAAGCCTTCTGAAGGAGTCATAGACAAATCGGGCATTGCCGGTCTTTTTTATGAGCCCCGGTATGGTCTTTGTGCATAGCCCGATGTTGAGAACGGTCTCCATCATGCCGGGCATGGACTTACGGGCACCTGACCTGGATGAGAGAAGAAGCGGGTTATCCGGGCTGCCAAATTTGCTCCCAAGCTCCTCTTCAACAAGTGAAAGGGCCGTTACGACCTCCTTTTTCATCCCCGGAGGAAAGCTGCTCTTGTTTTTAAAAAAGTCATTACAGCATTCTGTTGTAATGGTAAAACCGGGCGGCACAGGGATGCCTATCCTGCTCATCTCAGCCAGGTTGGCGCCTTTGCCTCCAAGAAGGTTTTTCATCTCTGCCTTTCCATCTGTCTTCTTCCTTCCAAAGGAATAAAGATATTTCGACATCTCTTCTTCTCCTGTTATATCGTTTGTGACTTTATAAAAAACTTGGTTAAAACAAAAATCATGAGAATGTAATTATATACTCAATTGGTATTTTATCAAGGAGGAAGAACCATAATTCTTATAATCAACAGGAGAAAACAGGTGTGAAGAAAGGTTAATCATGCATGTCTAAAAGTTGAAAAAGGACGTCATCGTTGCATTATTCTGCGATCCAGCAGCTCAATTATTATTCCGGCTTTTTTGTTACATCCCTTTTTATCTTCATATCCTTCATCCTCCGCTTTATCTCTTTTTCCATACCTCTATCTGTGGGGTGATAAAAGGTAATATCTTTGATATTTTCCGGGAGATATTCCTGGTCAACCTTTGCGTCAGGGTAATTATGGGGGTAGAGATAACCCCTGCTGTAACCCAGGTTCTTCATGAGTTTTGTGGGGGCGTTTCTTATATGCATGGGCACAGGCAGTGCCCCGGATTTTGCTATCTCCTTTTTTACAGCCATCTCTGCCACATAAAGGGCATTGCTCTTTGGTGCGGTCGCAAGATATACGGCCGCCTCAACAAGCGCAAGCTGCGCCTCCGGCGGGCCAATTTTTTCCCATGCCTCAAATGCGTTCAGGGCCACCTGTAAAGCAAGGGGGTCTGCTATACCGATATCCTCAGATGCAAACCGGATCATCCTCCTCGCAATAAATAGCGGGTCTTCTCCTGCCTCAATCATCCTGTATAACCAGTAGATGGATGCCTGTGCATCGCTTCCCCTCAGGCTCTTATGAAAAGCGGAGATGATATTATAATGCTCTTCGCCATCCTTGTCATAGGGAAGGGCCTTTTTGTCAAGGGCCTTTTCTACAAGCTCTATAGTGATCTGGTTGTTATCAGCCTTCTCTTCAACTGCATAATATGCGGCAATCTCAAGGTTGTTGAGTGCAAGCCTTGCATCGCCACCTGATATATCTATGATGTGGCTCAGGGCCGCATCATCTATCTTTAGTTCAAGGTCGCCAAGCCCCTTTTCTTTATCAGTAATGGCCCTCTCAAGTATCCTCTTCAGGCCGTTATTATCAAGGGGCTTTAGAACCATCACCCTTGCACGTGAAAGGAGCGGCGGTATTACCTCAAAGGATGGGTTCTGTGTGGTTGCGCCAACGAGTATGATAAGCCCGCTTTCAATATGTGGCAGAAAGGCATCCTGCTGTGCCTTATTGAACCTGTGTATCTCATCCACAAAAAGTATTGTTGACTGGCCGCTTTTGCCCCTCTCCTCTTCTGCCTCAGCAAGTATCTCCCTGAGCTCCTTTACCCCGGATGTAACAGCAGAAAAGGCCCTGAAGGGTTTATGTGTGTATTCTGCCATAAGCCGGGCAATGGTTGTCTTTCCTGTGCCGGGAGGCCCCCAGAAGATTACTGAAAATATCCTGCCGGAATCAAGCGCCCGCCTTAAGGCACTCCCCTTGCCAAGGAGGTGTTCCTGCCCCACTATAAGGTCAATATTGTCCGGCCTTATCCTTTCTGCCAGAGGTGTCTCGGGTATTATTGTCTTTTCTGTCATTCGTACATCACCATGAATAGTTCAAGGATATTCCTTACTGCCTCTTTTATATTATATGGTTTGGGGATTATTAGATCAGGGTTGTGTTCTATCATATGGCTGTGCCCCCCTGCATTTTTCATCTTCATTAACCCCACTGTAATGAGTTTGGGATTGATCTCTCTGCATTTTTTCCAGAAGGAGCTGTTATTCATGCCAAGGCTATCCATATCGGCAATAACCATATTTATCCTTCTCTTTTTTATTGAGGTAATACCTGCAAGGCTGGTTTCTACAGTCTCAACAGTGCACCCCTTTTCCAGTAACATCTGTATAAGCAGCTCCTTTGCTATATCGGAGTTTTTTATAATAAGTATCCTTGCATGCCTTATCCTGTTAAGGTCTATCTTTTTTCTCTTTTTATCCTCTTTAAAGGCAGGCAGGGTTATCTGGTAAAAATTCCCCTCTCCTCTTCCTTGCTTATGCTCGATTTCGCCTTTATGCCTTAGTATAACCGCCTTCACAAAACTTATACCCAGTTCATGGGTAAGAATGGTTTTTTGCGAGGTAAAAGACCCTGCTTCATCCCTGGAAGCTATTTCTCCATCCTGGAAATAGATAATAATCCTCTCCTGATCCTCTTCTGTTGTAATTAGGATCTCTCCCTGGTTAGAGACCTTTGAGTGTAAATATGAAATAAGTTGGCAGATGGCCTCTGTCAGCTCACGTGGATTCACGCTTACAGATGATGTTGCCCTTAAATAGCTTTTAATAGAAACCGCACCATTTTTTAACACCTCTTCTGTTCTTGTTAATGCCTCCTTTACTATACGGTTGATTTCTATATTCTTTTTTTCCTGGGGCTCCTCTTTTTCCCTTGCTATCACATCCAGCATCCAGCTCTCTTTTCGGATGATCTCATGCTCCCGCCTTAGTCTTGAGGCTATCTCCTTGAAATCGTTTCTGCCCGCATCCTTTGAATCCTTGATAAACCTGAGCATCTCAAGCATAGAATCCGACCATTTTGCCAGCATAGTGTGAAGCACCCCAGTCATCTTAAGCTCTGCCTCTTTTCTTATCATATGGTGCAGCTTTTCCTGCTCCTCTACCCTATCTTCAAGCCTTGAAATATTAAGGATATATGATGCCTTTCCCCTGAATCTTATTCTTTTTGATTCTATACTGCATAATATGGATTCACCACTTTCACGTACAAGCCATGTATCATAATGTCCCCGGCTTACCCTGCCGGCGTTCCACCTGTTATGTATAAACCTTACTTCAGAGAGATGATCATGCCTGACAAAACTCAGAAAATTTCTGTTTATCATCTCATCGGCTCTGTAACCCATATAGTCAAGAAAGGTATCATTTATCTCTATTATCCTTCCCCGCAATAAAAGGCATATGCCTGCCGGCACATCATTAAAAAGAAGGCTTTTTTCATGCAGCTCTTTTGTTATCCGGGCATTTTCCTTTTTTAAATCCGAAGCAGACTCAATAAGCCTTTGATTTTTTTTCGTAAGCCTCTGATTCCTCTTTTCCAATTCTTCAAGTTTATTCATTTCAACATGGTTCCTGCAAAAGATAAGTTACCGGCATATCAGTGTAAATTAAAATTCCTAAATTGCTCTTGATGATGATTCTCTTTTACCGTATCATACTCGCCTTATTGCCTACAATATGTAATGTTTTAAAAATAACCGGGGAATTAAATTGTCAGACAGTTCATCTTTTGTAAACCTGCACGTGCATACCGAGTTCAGTCTCCTTGATGGGGCTATTACCATTAAAGATCTTATAAAAAAGGCAGAGGGCTTTAACATGCCGTATGTAGCTGTAACTGACCACGGCAATATGTTCGGGGCGGTCCAGCTCTTCACCCAGTGTAAAGGGAGCAGTGTTAAACCCATTATCGGCTGTGAGGTATATGTTGCCCCCGGAGACAGGCGGGATCATGCACCTGCAAATGATGGCCAGCCAAGCAACTATCACCTTGTGCTTCTGGTAATGAATGAGACAGGTTACAAGAACCTGAGCAGGCTTGTTACCATGGGGCATCTTGAGGGTTTTTACTACAAGCCCAGGGTCGATATGGAGATATTAAGAGATTATAATGAAGGGCTTATCGCCATGTCCGCCTGCATGAAGGGTATTGTGCCTTATCATATTATGAAGGGCCGCATGGAAATAGCAGCACAAAAGGCGCGTGAGTTTGAATCCATATTTGATGATGGAAGGTTTTATCTTGAGGTGCAGGCAAACGGCATGCCTGAACAGGATGATGTGAATAAAAAACTAAGGGAGCTTTCAAAAAAGCTTTCCATACCCCTTGTTGCCACCAATGACTGTCATTACCTGAACCGCGAACATGCAGAGGCCCATGATGCGCTTTTATGCATACAGACCGGCAAGCTTGTTGATGATACTGACAGGATGAGGTTTTCAACAAATGAATTCTATTTCAAGTCAAGGGAGGAGATAGAAAAGACCCTGGGAGAGGGCTATACAGAGGCGCTTGATAATACGGTTAAGATTGCAGAGCGCTGTACCTACCAGATGAAATTCGGGGAGTACAAATACCCTGTTTACCATATAGAGGGCGATAAAAGCCTTAATGACCTGCTCAAAGAAGAGGCCAGAAAGGGGCTTGAAAAGAGGCTTAACCAGCGTGAAAAGGAGGATGGGCCCATATCTGATGAGCTTAAAAAGGAATACCAGGATCGGCTTGAATATGAGCTGGATGTTATCACAAAGATGGGCTTTTCAGGCTACTTCCTTATTGTTGGCGATTTTATAGAGTATGCACGTAAATCAGGTATCCCGGTCGGGCCTGGACGCGGCTCTGCTGCAGGGTCACTTGCTGTCTACTGCCTGGGCATAACCAACCTTGACCCCATAAAATATGACCTCCTCTTTGAAAGGTTCCTTAACCCTGAGAGAATAAGCATGCCTGATATTGATATAGACTTCTGCATGAATGGAAGAGACGATGTAATCAGGTATGTAACACAGAAATACGGCTATGATAATGTTGGGTACATTGTTACCTTTGGTACTATGAAGGCGCGTGGCGTAATAAGGGATGTGGGCCGCGTGCTCAATATACCCTATAACGATGTTGATAAAATTGCGAAGATGGTGCCTGAAGGGCCAAAGGTTACACTGGCATCCGCAATGGAAGAGGAGCCTGACCTTAAAAAACTTGAAAACGGCCAGGAGACAGAGCGCAAACTCTTAAGGATCGCAAAGGCCCTTGAGGGGATTGCAAGGCATTCATCCACCCACGCATCAGGTATAGTTATCTCTGACAAGCCCCTTGTGGAGTATCTCCCGGTAATTAAAGGTCAGAACGATGAAATAATGACCCAGTTCACAATGGATCAGCTTGAAAAGGTCGGCCTTATCAAGTTTGACTTCCTTGGCCTTAAGACCCTCACTGTTATCAAACATGCGGTTATGATCATAAAGGAATCCACAGGGGCAGATATTGATATAGACAACATCTCCCTTACGGATGAAAAGACCTTCAGGCTCTGCCAGGAGGGTAAAACAACAGGCGTGTTCCAGCTTGAAAGTGATGGCATGAAGGACCTTTTGCGCAGGCTTAAGCCGGAGGATTTTGAAGACCTTGTAGCCCTTGTTGCACTATACAGGCCCGGACCAATGGACTGGATACCTGATTACATAGATGGGAAGCACGGGAAGAGAAAACCAAACTACCTGCACCCAAAGCTTCAGCCTATACTTGGCAAGACCCACGGTGTTGCTGTTTATCAGGAGCAGGTAATGCAGATTGCACGTGACCTTGCAGGCTTCTCAATGGGAGAGGCAGATGTGCTCAGGAAGGCAATGGGTAAGAAAAAGGCGGAGCTCCTGGCTGAGCAGAAGGAGAAGTTTGTAAAGGGGTGTGTCCAAAACAATATAGATGCCCCCCTTGCAGAAAAGATATTCGCTTTTATTGAACCATTTGCAGGCTACGGCTTCAACCGCTCCCATGCGGCATGCTATGCCCTTATAGGTTACCAGACCGCTTATTTAAAGGCCCATTATCCTGTCCAGTTTATGGCTGCTCTGTTAACAAACGACATGGGTAGCCCTGACAAGACCATTAAGAACATTGCCGAATGCCGCGAAATGGGTATCCGCATTCTTCCGCCCGATGTCCATGAAAGCCGGGCCGATTTTACTGTTGTAAATAACGCCATCAGGTTCGGCCTTGCCGCTGTTAAAAATGTCGGAATGAAGGCGGTTGAATCCATTATAGAGGCGCGTGATAAAGAGGGCAGGTTCACTGATATATTTGATTTTAGCAAAAGGGTAGATGGCTCAAAGGTAAATAAAAGGGTGCTTGAGGGGCTTATACAGTGCGGGGCAATGGATTTTACCGGGGTTTTCAGGTCACGGCTTTTTGCCGCGGTAGACGATGTAATAAGGATGTCAGGGATTAACCATAATCCAAACCAGCTTACTATCTTTGGCGCCATGAAGGGTGACAACAAGGGCATGGCCGCCCTCTTTGAGTTCCCTGAACTAAATGAATGGAATGACAAGGAAAAGCTTAAGAGAGAAAAGGAGTCACTTGGTTTTTATATAACCGGCCACCCGCTTAATGAATATCAGAAGACAGCGGAAAGGTATGCCACCACAACTATTGCAGGGCTTTTAAAGTCAGAGGATCGTTCACAGGTAAAGGTGGCAGGTGTGATAGCGGATATAAAACTTAAGAGGACTAAAAAAGGCGACAGGATGGCTGTGATCTCCCTTGAGGACCAGACCGATTCTGTTGAGGTGGTCTTTTTCCCCGATGCATTTAACAGCTCGTCTCACCTGTTAAAGGGGGATGACCCGGTGCTTGTAACCGGTGTTGTAGAGATAAATGAAAACATGGCCAAGATTATAGGAAAAGAGGTTGCATCGCTTGAAACCATAAGGCAGCAGGCAATCAGGGTTGTAAAGTTTAATCTGGATGATAAAAAGATCTCAAAGCAGTACCTTGAGGAGCTCAGGGATATATTCTTTAAATATCCGGGTGAAAGTTCTGTTGAATTTATGCTTGAAGGGGACAATGGCCAGAAATTCTGCGTATGTGCTAATAACCATTACAGGGTGCTCCCATGTGACGAGTTGATGTGCGAGATAGAGGAGAGGACAGGGCAGAAGATTCCATGCACATACCATTAACATGTTAGTGGGAATATGATCCGAAAACACGTAATAAAGATCTTAATAATAATTTTGTCATCCATCCTAATTTTAGCGCTTGGACTGATTACGTGTTTTTACCTCTTTGTTCCAGGCTATGTTGAGAAAGAAATCTTGCCTTCGATACTGAAGGATAGCGGTATTGAGCTTACCCAACTTAAAGTCAGATCCATAGGGCCTGGCGGAGCAGAGATAAGCGATTTTAAGATCGGGCCGGATGATGGAGGCATCCTTATAGACTCCATCCGGCTTGATTACACACCTTCAGCCCTTTTTAAAAAACATATAAACAGGGTTGTCATTAGTGGTATCTCCATAGATGCAAGATACGAAAATAATAAGGTCTCTATAACAGGGCTTGATGAACTCCTTAACAAAAAGGACAACAGTAAAGAGGAGAGTGAAACAGCCGTCCCTGTAACAATCGGGGAAATCAAAATAGTCAATTCGACCCTGGACTTTGGATACGAGGGTAAAAAATTCAGGATACCATTTGATATTTCCGCGACCTCCTTTGATAAGGATTTATTACCCCATAACTTTAATGCAACTATCTACCCAGATGGAAATAAAGTTAGAGTCTCAGGCATATGGGAAAATAACATTATTAAACTTGCAGTAAAATCAGATGAAGTGGCACTTGATCTTTATGAGAAGATACTAAGGGATATGATCCCTGTTAACCTTAAGGGTAAATCCAGCCTTGATCTTGTCTTAACCCTATCCATTGACCCGTTTACTATTAAGGATATTTCTGCCTCCTTCAAACTGGATAAATCCAGTATTAGCTACTCAGGGGTTGTGCTGACAAATCCTGCTGTCCCGCTGGTGGATTACAGGCCCATCAGCATCAATATAAACTCAAAAGATGCGCAACACCTCAATTTTGAAATCTCCCCGATTATGATTAACCAAAGCAGGCTCTCTGTATTATCGGATTTTTCAGGGACTGTTGATATTAATGAAGATAATCTTAAGGGAGATATAAAAGCATTCACCCGATTGCTTACTGGCGATAACATGCCAGCCCTTGCATGGGATGTGGCAATAGAGAAGAGCACTGACATAACCAGTGTAAAGATAGGTGCAAAAGAGGGTGAAGAAAATTTTGGTCACCCCTTCAGTGTTTCCATTAATGACACGGATATTACTGCTGTTTCCCCGGAGATTGAAGCTTCTGTTTTATTTGATAAGGGCATTCTATCCGCTGATTATCTATTTAGATTGAAAAAGACAGACGCCCAAATCGTTGATATGAGTTTTTCTTTACCTGCGGTGTCTATTAAGGGCAATATCAGGCAAGATGAAAATAATATGGATCAATACATCTCTTCATTCACATTAAACAGCAGGGAGATCGCCTTTATCAGCCCGGACATAAAGGCGAGCATCCCTGAATACCTTGTGAAGGGGGAGATAAAATATGACCCGGATAAGGGTATCAATATGGAGGCAGGCGCAAATTTTAAAAAGGGCGTTGTGTCAATGCAGGGTGGGGCTTTAAATATAAAGGAGATTGCCGGGGAGTTCCCCTTTTCATGGCCGTTAGATAAAAGCTACGACAGGGGCAGGCTATCCATTGGGAATTTTACCTATGGAGATTATGCCCTTGGCCCTCTTGACCTTAAAATT
>Ga0123334_1003608_pt1 | contig 16537 bp, 12 predicted proteins | sample BiotimSIPDNA_FD_89706 | JGI IMG/M metagenome (GOLD analysis project Ga0123334, IMG submission 89706) | Anaerobic biogas reactor microbial communites from Washington, USA - Biogas_R1 time_0 SIP DNA | ecosystem: Engineered > Bioreactor > Anaerobic > Unclassified | place: Washington, USA... | reverse complement strand
TCGCCGCCCATCTTACAAGAGAGAGGCTGTCCGATAAAGGGCAGCCTCTTATTTTTTTACAAAAGCCGGCTCAGAGCAATCTGGACTGGTTTTTTTGTTATATACGCCACAATAATCAGTATGGCCTTTCACTCTTGCGAAAAAAAAACGGTCCAAGTTGCATTTGAGTAGCACCTCTTTGTTTGTATTGACGTGTATTTCAGATTTTTCTGTGGGCCTCTGAAATTCGTCCATTTAGTGTTAAAAAACCTTGAAAACGCTATTATTTTAGGTAACTTTGCGCCCTGTGTGACTGACCTGCAAGAGGTGTTACAAGGTGGATTAATAATTTATTGAAATATAGTTATTTGAAATGGATTCAAAGGAATGCATTTGAGTTTAACTAGAAGCTTTATTTCTTAAACTTATTTTCAGTTAGCTGGAAGGATATAATGTTCCCTTTGAACAGGATATGCTATTCTATATTGTTTTTCCAGTGCATAAATAGATAATTAATTCAAATGAGAACTCCATCAGAAGTTTTAACATTAAAGGAGACTGTAATAGACGGTAATTACTGTATTGGATGTGGTATATGTACTACAGTTGTGGGATCGCCATTTAAAGTAAAGATGGATGAGTATGGAAACTATGTTGCTTACATAGATAAAATGATAAATTATGATGAAAGCGTTGACTTGCTTGATGTATGTCCGTTTTCTGGAGTTTCAAAGAATGAAGATGATTTGGGAGCTATATTGTATCCAAACAATCAAATGGATAGTTGTTTAGGAAACTATTTGAAATGCTATGCTGGTTATGTGTCTTATGATAGTTTTAGAGAGAAGGGAAGCTCGGGAGGTTTTGGAAAATGGTTAGGTTATATTTTACTGAAAGAAAGGAAAATAGATTATTTTATTCAATTGGTTCCTAATGAGACCCAGAGATCTGATGTCCCTTTATTTAATTACAAAGTATTTGAAAACCCAAATGAGGTGCTAGCAGGATCCAGGTCTAGTTATTATCCGTCTACTTTAGGGAGTATAATAGATCATATACGTAGTGTTGAAGGGAGGTATGCGATAACTGGGATTCCTTGTTTTATAAAGGCATTGCGTTTATTGTCATTAAAGGACTCTGTGGTAAGAGAAAGACTGAAATACACTGTTGGAATTGTATGTGGTGGGATGAAAAGTGCAAATCAATCGAAGATGATAGGCTGGTTTTTAGGAGTTCATCCAAGCAATCTAACCGCAATTGACTTTCGCGGTAAACTTGACGATAAGCCTGCTAGTCATAAAGTTTACAAAGTATGGTCTAATAAAGATAACTTAGTTAGGTCTAAAGTTGACAAGGAGATATTTGGATGTGAAGACTATGGCTCTGGATTCTTTAAACCTCATGCATGTGATTATTGTGATGATGTGGTTAATGAAACCTCAGATATTTCAATAGGTGACGCATGGTTGCCTAAGTATGTCAATGATTCAAAGGGGACATCCATTCTTGTAGTTCGAAATAAGGAAATACTGAGTTTGCTACAAGAGCAGATGACCGTCAATGCAATTTTCCTTGATGAGATATCCAAAGAAGATGTAATCAAATCACAAGATGGTGGCTTTAGGCATAGGAGAGAAGGATTGTCATATAGAATTGCAAGAAAGGAAAAAGAGGGCAAATGGTATCCCCAAAAAAGAGTTGAGGCCAATCAGAATAAAATCACAAAGAAAAGGCAAAGAATTTATTCACTTCGTGAAGAATTATCTTTACTAAGTCATATGGCCTTTCTTGAAGCTCTTCGTCAAAATAATCTCAATGTTTTTACATCACGCATGAAGAAGCCATTAAAAAAATATATGACAGCGAGAAGGAAGTCAATTATACATAGGTTGGCGAAGAAAATATATGGTGTTTCGTTGAGGGTGTTTAGAGCCCATTGATTTTTGGAAGGATGAAGGTCTTTTCTGGGCTTTTTGTTGTATTGGTGATATTTGGTTATTGGCATCAATGCTCTCATAATACCATACTTCCATTTTGGAAACCTACTTCATATTAGAGTATTACCTTTTAGAATGATTGCTTTATTCAGAATACTCTTTATGCTTTTAATATCCTAGATTGATTTACCTTTATTTAATAGGATATTGCTTGAGTTAAGCAGTTTTCCAGATTTAATAGATGTTAACAGAATAAACTTGATATGAGCGATAAGGCATTACTAATAGAAAACAATAAGCGTATTATAAGGAATACTTCTATGTTGTATTTCAGGATGTTAGTAATGATGATAGTGACATTGTATACCTCTAGGGTCGTTCTTAACACCCTAGGTGTGGAAGACTTTGGTATATATCATGCTGTTGCTGGTTTTGTTACAATGATGGCATTTCTTAGCAATGCGATGACTTCAGCTACTCAACGATTCTTATCCTTTGAAATAGGAAGAGAAGATAAAACCAAGCTTCATAATGTTTTTGTTATGAGTGTGAATATTCACCTGCTAATAGCTTTATTTATTATTGTTTTGGCAGAGACACTAGGGCTGTGGTTCTTTAATGAATATCTAACCATTCCACAAGAAAGATTAGCTGCAGCACACTGGGTATACCAGATCTCCATTCTTGTGTTGATTGTAAATATGATTAGCGTTCCTTATAACGCAATGATAATTGCACATGAGAAGATGAATGTGTATGCGTGGGTTAGTCTGATTGAGGTGAGTTTCAATTTGCTAATCGTTTTTATGTTACAGTGGTTTGGATTTGATAAATTGAAGTTTTATTCCGTTTTGGTTTTAATAGTTGCAATACTTTCAAAACTTATTTATTGTGTGTATTGCCATATAAAGTATGAAGAAAGTAGATACGTATTTTTCTGGGATGCAGGTTTGTTTAAAAGGCTATTTAGTTATGCTGGTTGGAACCTATGGGGCAGTTCTGCTTCAGTAATTATGGGACAAGGTATAAATGTTATTTTGAATATGTTTTTTGGTCCAATAGTAAATGCAGCATATGCAGTTGCCATGAGAGTAAAAAGTGCAGCAAACCAGTTTGTAAGTAATTTCCAGATGGCGCTTAATCCACCCATAATAAAGTCCTATGCTGGTGGCCAAATTGAGTTTATGCACCAACTTATTTATAAAGGAGCAAAGTATTCGTATTTTTTGTTGTTTACCTTGTCATTGCCTATTTTATTAGAAACAGAGGTCATTTTAAGATTATGGCTAAAAACAGTACCTGATTTTACAGTTGTATTTACTCGCCTAGTCATTGCAAATATTTTAATTGAAAGTTTGTCAAAGCCATTAATGACTTCAGCTCAGGCAACAGGTAAAATAAAACTATATCAAGGTGTGGTGGGAGGGTTGCTGGTTATTAATCTACCTGTTTCATTTTTGATTCTTAAACTTGGATTTCCACCGCAATCTACGCTCTGGGCTAGTATTTGTATTTCAATAGTTGCAATAGCTGTTCGATTGATTATTGTTAGAAGGTTGGTAAAACTTAATGTTAGAAGGTTTATTTCTCAGGTAATTTTTATTTGCTTATTAATCAGTGTTACTTCAGTTCCTATTCCTCTATTATTGCATATGAATTTAGAATTTTCATTTGCAAGGTTTATTTTAGTAGTTGTTTTGTCTGTTATTTTTTCTATAATATCCATTTACCTACTGGGCTTAGATGTAAAAGAAAAAGAGTTTTTTCTTAGTTACCTGGGTAGGATTATCAGACGGCAATGAAGGCTGTTTGCTGGATTGTCAGTTCGACTGTGATACAATGGAGTTTTTAAATGTAATTTATGAAAATAGGCGATCGGAATAAGAAAATTGGAATTTTGACTTTTCACAGGAAAAGTAATTATGGAGCAGTTTTGCAGGCTTTTGCATTATATACAGCTATTAAGAGACTAGGATTTGAACCAATAATATTGAATAGGTCTAGTCATTTTTTTGATAAGGTCAAGGATTTTGGAGTTGTAGAAGCTGCAAGAAAAACAGTTTCCTTGTGGATAAGAGACTTGCTTTTTGCCAGAGAGTTCTCAAGATTTAGAAGATGTATGTTACCAAATACTACTTCTTTTTTGTTTGGAACGAGGTCATTGTCAAAGGCATCAAAGAATCTTGATGCTGTAGTTGTTGGGAGCGATCAGGTGTGGCGTCTTTCTTACGCAAGGAATTTAATTAGAAGTTATTTCCTTGATTTTGTTCCAGAAAATGTAAAGAGAATATCTTATGCCGCTAGTTTTGGAATAGATTATTTTGAAGGGGATAGTGATTGTGTTGATCAATTAGGAAAATTGTTAAAAAAGTTTGATGCTGTATCTGTAAGAGAAGAAGTTGGTACCAGGATTTGCATGGAAAAGTTTGGGGTCAGAGCAAATCATGTTTTAGATCCAACTTTTCTTCTTGATGAGAAGGTATATGTTGACCTTGCAAAGGATTGTACAACGCCAGAACAACCTTATATAGCGCAGTTTTTCCTTGATGATTCAAACTTTAAAAGAGAAGTAGGAAGTAGGATTAAGAGTGTTACAAAGGCTAATGGCATAGCAATTTTGAATCCAAAGGACCGGTTCTCGTTACGGAAAGTCTTTAGCCGAGGAAGATCGTATAATTACCCATCTATTGAAACATGGTTGTCGGGTATTTCTAATTCTAGTTTTGTTGTGACTGATTCCTTTCATGGTGTCGTATTCTCTATTATTTTTAAGAAGCAGTTTGTGTGTATTTTGAATGATGAACGTGGCAATACAAGAATAGAAAGTTTGCTAGATATGTTAGGAATCAGGGGTAATACAATTGATAAATCAATAAGTAAGGTGGAGGATTTTACTCCTATTGAAATTGATTATAAAGAAGTATGGAGTATCCTTGATAAACAACGTGAAGCATCGCTTGTCTTTTTAAAGAATGCTTTGAACAAGTACTTATAATTGTATAATTGTGGATACCCGTATTGCTATACTATTTTGTTTTGTTATTCTGTTTGTCCTTCGATACGCTGCTTTCAGAATATTAGGGAAGAAATCTACTTTTTTGATTGTAAGTTTTTTAGTTTTCTGGTTGCCATTTACTATAAATATATTGCAGATTCCACCATACCCAGAGCTGAAGTCTGGAGCATTCAATCAGAGTTTTAGTTTAGAACCTTTTGTCTTATTTAATGCTATACTGCTTTTATACCTTCTTTTTAGTAAAACTAAATTCCCTTTTTCTAGAAAAGATGGTTTATTAGTTTTAATTATTGTGTTATTCTTTTTCCCATCCTTAATAAATGGTGCTAATGTAGATGTTAAGTACACGGTGTTTTTCTTGATACGGATTCTTAATCTTACATTATTCTATGTTTTGTTAAGATCCTGCTTTGAAAAGGAAACTATTTTTCGAGGTGTTTACGATGCATTATCGATTTTAGTGATTTGCCAGTTTTTCTTGGCTTTATTATTCCCTGTGTTAGGTATTGAAAGCGCTACTGAATGGTTTTTGCCTGGTTCTTCTAAGTGGGCGGCTGAAGGAAGAGGAGGAAGGTTGTCTGCAATTGGTATATTTAGCCATCCTGGAAACTTAGCTCTTTTTTGTCTTATATCTTTTAGTTTTTTTTATTCAGCATTCTTGCTAAAGGTAAAGCGCAGGGATTCAATAGTTTTTCTAGTTTTGAGTGTTCTGACCCTTCTATTAACCCTGTCAAGGTCAGGGGTATTAGGGTTTTTGTTTTCATTCTCTGTAATTCTTTACATTTTCAAAAACCCAAATAGCTCTTTGTTTAGCCTTAAAAGAATTATCTATATATCTGTTATTGGTGCTATAGTTTTTGCTGTAATTTATTTATTTACACCAATTGGAGAATATTTTCAGGGGGATAACTTCGATGAAATGGCAAAGGCCAGATTAGTACATTGGTTTGCTGGTTTTGAAATAATAAGACTGCATCCGTTTTTTGGTGTTGGTCTCAATACTCATATATCTTATTTTGCTGCTGAGTTGCCAATATTAGACGGATTCTTTGCTAGAAGTCCAATTCACAATATTCATATCATAATGCTCGCTGAGACTGGAATAATAGGTTTCGCCTGTTTGTTTTTACTATTTTCTAAGGTCTTTAAAAGATCAGCGCTGATGGTAAACAAAGAAGTTTCCGTAAATAAGAAGGTTTTGAATTTAGCTTTTTCGGGTGTACTTATTGCATTTATTATTTATGGCAATTTGGGTTGGTCACCATTTGCGAATGAACAAATATCAATTGTATATCTTCTGTATTATTTTTCATCAAGGATTTAAGGAGTAAATGACCCTGCAATTAATCTTAAGTAATAACGGTTTAGGTTTAATGCATATTGTTTTCCGGATATGGATACCTAAGGATTGATATATAGTGGTTTGGGACACATCCTTTATATAAACATTTTGTAGTACAATCTTATTATTGTCAATCGATGAATTTTTACTTGGTTTTATTTTTAATGTTAGTCTCTGCTTTAGCTTTTTTGGGCGGGGCAAATATTTTAGGACATGATATTTCCATTCATAGTTTTAGATATTGTAAGAAGCTGTCTTCTAGGCTTTCTTTATTTCTGTTTTTCATCTTTTTGTGTTTTTCAGGGTATTTTCTTGTTAAGCAAATAGACTCTATATGGATAGTAGTACTATTTATCCCTATCTCCATTTTTTCTGCATTTGTTTTTGGGTTTTTGATTACGAAGTTTAGTCCCAAAACAGCTTTTACTTCACTCCTGTATTATTTTGTTAGCACAGTGTGTACAATGTATTTAGTGTATTCCCAACTAAATATAGAGTATGCAATCCTATGGTGTTTTATTTATGGTTTTTACATTAGGAACTCACCTTTGGGTGCACCACATCGACAATACATTACGCTGGCTAAAAGTTTTAAAGAAAAGAGAGATAGGAATATAGATATATCTAGATCCCAAGCTAAAAAATCTATTTTTTTTAATTCGTTTAGGGAAAATCCTAATAGCTCGTTGATTCAAGACTTTTCATTTGCTGGTTTTGATTATGGTGAGTCTGATCCCGATGCTTTGTTTGCAACTTTTAAGGTATACGATGCAAAGAATTATGGTATATATCCTAATAAATCAGAGGATTGTACTTTGAAAATTCAGAATGCTGTTGATACTATTGGAAGAGATGGTGGTGGAATTCTGTTTTTTTCAAATGGCATTTACAATGTTGGACAGCATGGGCGATTTATTCAAATTAATTATAGTAAAATATTAATAAAGGGAGAATCCAAGAGTACGGTTTTTGTTTCACATTCTCCTACACTAATGGGAGAAAAGAATCCTTGGCTTTCTCCTTTTGTTTTTACAACAGGAGAGTTATTACAGAGTAGCAATATTTTCTTTGGTGTTCAGTTTAAGAAAAGAAAGAGTATAATTACCAGGAGCGCATCATTGACAGATCCTGGCTCAGACGGAAGTATAATTGAAGCGCAGTATTTGACAAAAGTCGTTGAGCCAGCTTATCGTGGTGATAGTATCCTGGTCGTTGATGATACCAAATCACTTGAGGGCAGTAAGTATGTAATTTTGGCTCTTTTTAATGACTATGGAAATGATGAGCTGATAAAAACACTGTTGTCAGTTGATGCCCTAAGGGAAGAGTGGAAAACAGCTAAAAGGGCTTCTGATGAGATTGCTCCTTCTTTTCAATGGTTGGTTGAAGTAGAGAGGATACTAGATAGTAAGAGGGTGAAGTTAAAACAACCATTGAGGGTAGATGCCAAAGCAGAGTTTTATCCTGAACTATATGGAGTTGAAATGTTGGAGAATGTCGGGTTTGTCAATTTTACATTGAGGTCAAAGTGGAATGGTATCTTTAGGCATCATGGATTTCCTATCTACTTTTCGAAAAGAGAAGCTCAGATAATGGACTATGGATGGAACGGAATTAATATGAAGAGGGTTTCCCATGGCCTCATTAAAGATGTAGTTATAGATAATTTTACTAATCCTTTATATGTTCAAGATGCTAGGAATTGTACTGTTGATAAGGTAGTGATTAAAGGTTCTTCAGGACATCAAGGGATAAAACTATATGGACATTCCTCTGATAACCTGTTTTGTGATATATTTTTCGAGACCTGTTTTGCTGATATGATGGGAGGGGAAGGAAATTGTTATGGTAATGTTTTTACATGTATTGAGTATAACAATACAGAGAATATTTATGTTGACTTTGATTTACATGGGTTCTCTGAGGGTCCGTTTTCTCCACCAGCGTTTAATCTATTTGAGTTAGTTTGGGGATTTAGAGGAATTAAGGGTGGAGGAGCATTGTTTAATCAACCAGCGTGCGCTGGATATAATGTATGGTGGAATATCTTCAGTGAAGGTTATGACAGAACACCTGATATATTTGTAAATACAGGTTACCATAAAAGTAATAAAATCAAACAGATACTTGGTGTAATAGTGAGGACTATTGTTACCCTTGTGCATAAAAAATCAATAGGACTATCGTTTGTTGCAAATACCTTAAAGGAGAATCTTAGTAAGCTTAATAATGATACTTCTGTTTTGCGGAGGGAGCATTTCAAGTTATTTAGATCTTCAATTATTTCGGGTTATTGTACAAAATATCCTATGAGGATTTACGATTCTGGAGATAACTATGTATATGTAGAGAATTTTAGTGGTCATCAGCTTTCAGAACCAATATCTCTTTTTGAGGAACAGAGAAGGATCAGAGCGAAGCTAGGTGACCAAAATGAGATCAAATATGATGATTGTAACCAAACTACAAAATGATTTAGGAGTTTGGAAAGTGTTTTCGGGTAATAATCATTTGTAGATTTTTACATTCCAATTTATTTAAAGATGAAAAGACTCAAGGTTGCATTCTCGCCCACTGGTAGTATTGCAAACAAGTATTTGGAAATAATAATTGGAGGTCTGAATAATCGGGGTTGTGAAGTTATTTCAATTAAGGAACTATTGTTCGATATAAGAAATCTGTTTGCAACCAAGATTGTTCACCTAAACTGGTTCGAGGATGCCATTGGAAAGACATTATTGAAAAGAATTTTAAATATACAAAGCAAGTTAATTATCCTACTGCTGCTTATTATGCTTGGGAAAAGGATTGTTTGGACCATGCATAACAAAGAATCTCATCGTGACTTCTGGATGTCAAGGGTGTTAAGATTGCTTATTGTTTTCTTCTCAAAAAGGATTATCATACATTGTGAAGAATCTAGAATGTTCCTGCCTCCAAGATATAGGAATTCTTCAAAGGTTGTGTTAATTCCTCATCCAAACTATATCGATGTTTATGGACCCAAGTTGGATGATAATAATTCGAGTAGTAGGCCAGCAGTAAAGCTTTTATTTATAGGTGCGATAAAACCGTATAAGAACATTGATATACTCATAAATGCAATAAAAAGAGTTAACTCACCTGTAGAGTTAATGATTGCTGGAAACCCTTCTGACGAGACGTTCACTGAGAAACTCTTTAAAGAGGCAGATTCTATCCCAAATATCAAGCTTGATGCTAGATTTATTCCCGACGAAGAACTACCTTTGTTGATTCACAATTGCGATGTAGTTGTCATACCTTTGAGTTTGAAAAGTAGTCTCAACTCAGGTTCTGTAATATTAAGCTTCTCATACGGTAGAACAGTAATTTCTCCTAAAGTCGGAACAATTCTGGAGTATCCGGAAGATCTTGTTTTTTCATACTTATATAGAGATGAGCAAGAACATGTAATAAACCTGGCCAAAGTGATAGAAAAGGTAAGTAACATTGGGTTTTCTGATAAGGAAGCCTTACTGAATATGGGAGAGGAAATGTTTCATATTGTCAGTAAGGTTAATAATAAAGATATTGTCGTTGAGGCCTTTTTAAATACTTATAAACCCATACTATGAGTATGTTTTCAGTAATAATTCCAAGTTATAATTGCAGTCAATATGTAAATAGAGCAATTGATAGTGTCATAAATCAAGAATGCAATGATTGGGAATTGATTTTGGTGGATAATAATTCAAAAGATGCTACGTTGGGCATCCTCAATAAATATAGGGAATTACATCCGGAAAAAGTAAGTGTCTTTAGTGAACTAAACCCTGGAGCTGCGCCTGCAAGAAACCTGGGACTAAGTCATGCCAGAGGAGAGTGGATTGTATTTTTAGATTCCGATGATGAGTTGCTCCCTTCTCATTTAAGTAGAATTGAGTTGTACATAAGCAAATATCAATTTGATGTTTTAGTGGGCAGTCTATGTAGAGTAATAAGAAAAGGTGGGTTTGAATTCCCTTTTCCAAAATTTCCGCACAGAGATGTTTGGACTGGATTGATAACTGGACATTTAGGCATTACTTCATCAAATGTGTTTAGAAAAAGATGCCTTGATAATGTAGGTGGATGGAATGCAAACTGGACATCCTCGCAAGAGTATGAGTTAATGTTTAGGATATTAAAAGCAGGATTCAAAGTCAGGTCAGCAAGATCTATACCAACAGTAAATGTATACTACTCCAAGAACTCTATAACAAGAACAGATGATACTAATAAGGTTCAGTCTGTTTTTAATAACTTTGTTGAGTTGAGGTTGCAAATTCGGAAGTTTCTTGAAAATAGTGATGAATGGAATAAAAAGTACTTCTCAGCATATTCAAGTTCTTTATACTCATATTACTTGGGAAAGAAGAGAATTCTTGGGCTTTCCAGGACCTTTCTTGATGTTAATAATATTAGGCCCGGTATCTTGAAGAAGGCTCAGATGCAGATAAGGTTCTTCTTTAAGTCTCTATTCGTCTGATATCCTTGTTTACTTAATAGTGTCGCTGGCTTTTTATAGTTATTGATTGAACACAAGATTATTTCTAACTGTGATAAGCCTATAAAAATGTGTTTTAAAATGAAGAGAGTTTTGATTGTTTTTGGAACCCGACCCGAGGCCATTAAGATGGCTCCTGTGGTGAGGGCTTTCAAATCGGATTCATTATTTGCAACAAAGGTATGTGTGACTGCTCAGCATAGAGAGATGCTAGATCAGGTTTTAAATTTTTTTGATATAAAGCCAGATTATGATTTAAATCTAATGAAACCTGGCCAGAACTTGTTTTCACTCACTAGCGATATCCTGTTAGGAATGAAAACAGTATTGGAAGACTTTAGGCCTGATGTTGTATTAGTGCACGGGGATACCACTACTTCTGTTATTTCAGGTTTGGCAGCATTTTATGCTGGATGCAAGGTGGGACACGTAGAGGCAGGGCTACGCACCTATAATAAATTAGCTCCTTTTCCTGAAGAAGTAAACAGGCAATTAACTGGACGCATAGCTGATTATCATTTTGCTCCAACAGAAAGGGCAAAACAGAATTTACTTGACGAAAAGATAGGGTCATTGGGGGTTGTAGTTACAGGGAATACTGTAATTGATGCCTTGCTGGATAGTGTAGAACGGGTGAAACTAATCAAGGACAACCCTAGAATTGAAGGCTTGAAAAAGTTAATTGGGGATGAGGAGGTTATTTTGGTAACTGGTCACAGAAGGGAGAATTTTGGAGAGGGTTTTTTAAACATTTGTAGTGCTCTGAAAGAGATAGCTGCGAGCTTTAATGGAAAAATAGTTTATCCAGTTCACTTAAACCCAAACGTTCAAAAGCCTGTAAAAGAAGTACTGACAGGTATTAATAATGTTTTGCTGATAGACCCGCAGCCCTATGAGGTATTTGTTTGGTTGATGAACAGATCAAAACTAATCATTACAGATAGTGGAGGAGTTCAGGAGGAGGCCCCAAGTCTTGGAAAGCCGGTTTTAGTAATGCGAAGTACAACCGAAAGGCCTGAAGCTGTCGAAGCTGGCACTGTGATTTTAGTTGGAACAGATAAGACAAGAATTGTCGACGAGGCATTAGATTTGATAATTAATGAGAATAGATATGCAAGAATGAGCGCCCTACATAATCCATATGGTGACGGTAAAGCCTCTGACAGGATTGTTGAATATCTGAGAAAAACTGATATCTAACCCTTATAAAATAAACGCATGGACAAAAAGAGTTTTTCGGTGACCACCCTGGGATTGGGGTACATAGGGTTACCTACATCTGCATTGATTGCATATAATGGAATAAAGGTTCAGGGTGTTGATGTAAATGAGGATGTTGTTGCAACTATTAATAGAGGTGAGATTCATATAGTAGAACCTGAATTGAAAAAATATGTTAGTGAAGCCATAAACATCGGAACACTTAGTGCTTCTACATGTGCTAAAGCAGCAGATGTTTACTTGATAGTGGTTCCAACTCCATTTAAAGGGGGTAATCATGAACCAGATATCTCTTTTGTCGAAACAGCTATAAGAAGCATACTCCCTCTGCTAAAAGAACAAGATCTAGTTATTATTGAATCTACCTCTCCGGTGGGTACAACTGAAAGGATGACAGGTATAATTTTTAAGGAGCGCCCGGAGTTGAATGGCAAATTGTTTATTGCTTATTGTCCTGAGAGAGTCCTTCCTGGAAATGTTATGTATGAACTGGTTCATAATGACAGGGTTATTGGCGGCATAAATGAAGTATCAACAGAGAAAGCTGTTGATTTCTATAAATTGTTTGTAAGAGGTGAACTGCATAAAACAAATGCTAGAACTGCCGAGCTTTGTAAACTTACAGAGAATGCTAGTAGAGATGTTCAAATAGCTTTTGCAAATGAGTTGTCACTGATTTGTGATAAAGCGGGTATTGATGTGTGGGATTTGATAAGGTTAGCAAATAAACATCCTAGAGTCAATATTCTTCAACCAGGTTGTGGAGTTGGGGGGCATTGTATCGCGGTTGATCCTTATTTCATAACAGCAGATTACCCTAGAGAATCTCAGATAATAGCAAAGGCACGAGAAATTAATAACTATAAGTCTTTTTGGGTTGCAGAGAAAATTGAAAGCGCAAGATTTGAGTTTGAGTTGAGGCATGGTCGTCGACCTTCAATTGCAATTATGGGACTTGCATTTAAACCTAATATTGATGACTTAAGGGAGTCTCCTGCAAAGTACATTGCACAAAGAGTTCTACAAAGTTGTAGTGATGAAGATATTTACCTTGTTGAACCTAATATTAAAGAGCATAAGGTTTTCAAGCTAACAAATTATCGAGAGGCATTTGAAAGGGCTGATATTGTAGCTTTTTTAGTTGCTCATAATGAGTTTAAAGAGCTACGCATAAAAAGTGCTACAAAGGTTATATTGGATTTTTGTGGCATCGTCGTTTGATAAACTATTTGAACTGCCCAGCTTTAGGGAATGATTATTGGAAAGGATTTTGTCCAGTTGGGTTAATCGGACAATTTAATGGCTATAGGAGACAGATAATTTTATATTAGTTGCATCATGAAAATATGGATTGACTTTATAAATACACCTCAGGTTAGCTTTTTTGAAGGGATTGTTAATCGACTTATTAGAGAAGGTCATGATGTCATTCTAACTTGTCGCGATTCATCGAACACAGTTGACTTGCTTGAACTAACCGGGTGGAACTATAATATAATAAATGGGTATTCTGGAAAGAGTACTTTCCTTAAATACCTTATGTTCCCTTTGAGGCTAGCAAGGTTGTTCTTGTTTATAAAACGAAAGCATGTTGATGTTTCTATTTGCCAAAGTAGCTTCTATTTGCCTTTAGTCTCCTGGTTGTTGGGCATTCCAAGCATTTATACTAACGATAATGAGCATGCAAGAGGGAATCTTATTGGCTTTTTGTTTGCCAAAAGAGTTTTCTTGCCGGAACCATTAAGACCTTTCCTTTCAAGAAAAAGATTGCCTGTGAAAAGAAAATTCCAGTTTTACCCTGGAGTAAAAGAAGGTATTTATCTGTCAGGGAAAGAAGAAAACCTGCCAGCAGCCAAGAGTTCAGGAACTAGTGTGTTTTTCAGACCAGAACCAATGACTGCTCAATATTATAATGGTCCATTATTTCAGCATGATGAGTTGTTAGTATCATTAGCTCAGCAGGTTAGTGTTACAATAATTCCTAGAGGGGTGGGGCAACTTGAGCATTACAAGGATATAAAGTTTAGGCAATGCACAGTATTGGAAAAAGCAATTGATTTTAAGACTATTGTAAGAGAATGTGATGTTTTTATAGGTGGAGGGGGTTCGATGACACGAGAACTTGCGGTATTAGGTAAGAAAGTAATTAGTACTTATGCCGGAGAGCTATTGGCCGTGGATAGGTATTTAATTGAACTTGGATTGATGCAGCATATTTTACAACCTGATGTTCAATCTATTCTTAGAATAGTTGATAAATCATATGATGATTCTATCATGAAAGCCTCGAAAATGCTCCTTGATAAAGGTATCTTAGCTAATAAGCTATTGTATAGTAGTGTATTTGAAATTAATATTATGTAAAATGATTAAGACAGCTGTTGTTGGTTTAGGAAAAATGGGGTTATCCCATGCCGCTATATTGGGAGCGCATCCAGATGTTGACCTGGTTGCTGTATGCGATACTTCCCAGATAGTATTGAGTGCATTTAAGCAATACAATTCCAAAATAAAGGTATATGATGATTTTAGGGAAATGTACGCGAATGAGAGACTTGATGCTGTATTTTTGGTCACTCCTACAAAGTTGCATTATCTAATGGCTAAACCAGCCATTGAGAAAGGGTTGCATGTGTTTTGTGAAAAACCTTTATGCTTTTCAATAGATGAAGGAGAAGAGCTGGTTGCACTTGCAGAGAAACACAAAGTAAACAATCAGGTTGGTTTTCATAATCATTTTATTGGGACTTTTAGAGAGCTAAAGCGTTTGTTATCAGCTGGTGTGCTAGGAGAGCTGCTTCATTTTTCGGGAGAGGCATATGGGCCTGTTGTGACTAAATCAAAAGGGGGTACATGGAGGTCTAAAAAGTCGGAAGGCGGAGGATGCTTAAATGATTATTCTTCACATGTCGTTAATCTGATTCAGGGATGTATTGGGAGGCCTGTTCAGGTTAAAGGTACACTATTGAAAAAGTTTTATAGCAAAGAAGTAGAGGATGGAGTTTTTTCCTCATTGATACTATCAAATGGGTTGTCAGGAACCCTTTTGGTGAATTGGAGTGATGAAACTTATCGCAAAATGTCTACAAGCTTGATGGTTTTTGGTGAAAGAGGGAAGATTATTTGCGATGCAACTGAAATTAAGATATACTTAAAAGAAGAAAACAAGAAAGAAGGTTTAGCTAAAGGTTGGAATGTAAAGTATATAACTGATTTAGCATTGCCTGTAAACTTTTATTTAAGGGGCGAGGAGTACTCAGCCCAGATAGACTACTTTATAGAGAACGTGAAGATGGGAAAGGTGGGTGACATAAATACATTTGAGGAAGGACTTTATACTGATAAAGTAAGTCAAATGCTTATTAACGATTCAATTTAGAAACTATGGATAGGGTCTTGTTTGGTGACAACCAGTTTTTTGCAGTAAACCATTTGTCTGATGAGAAATCACGTCAGCAATCGATGCGTTTTCGGGATACTAAGTCTATTATGAATGTTCTAGATCAGGCTATTGATCTAGGCATTAATACTTTTATGTGTACTACACATGATCGAATAGGTGAAATTACTGAGATCATGCGCAACAATAAATCTAAATATCAGGATTTTAATTTTTTTCCATGCATGCCTTATGCTCATAAATATGCAAATGCTGTAACGGAACTAGGAATAGTAGGATCAATTAAAGAGTATGTACCAGGCAATATTTTCAGTTTTGCGATCAAAGGCGGAATGGGTATTCTGAATAAGGACTTCAGTAAACTAATGGAATTGCTTATTGATGCAGAGATGAAAATGTTTAGGGGAGTTAAGACCCCTGTTATTTTTCTGCAGAATGTTTTGGTTGATCTGATTTTAGGATTGGGTATGTATGAAGTCTTTGCTCAGTATCATGATTATATCAAGAAGAAGTTTGATGCAGAACCCGGTTATATAACTATGAACATGCCTAGATTATTGGATGCTCTTGAATCTGTAGGAATTTCAAATCCAATAATTTGTAGTTCAATTAATAAGATAGGCTTTAGAATGTCTGGGGGTATAGAACTATATGAAAAGTATCTTAACGAGAAAACTTTTCGACCAATAGCTATGCAGGTTCTGGCAGCAGGAGCTTTAAGTCCTAAAGAAGCAATAGAGTATCTGGCAAATTTTCCCCAAATAGAATCAGTCCTTTTTGGTGCTTCCTCAAGAAGCCATATTGAAGAGACCAAATTGCTTATAGAAAGCTACTTAAATGCGGTTTGAGGTTTTTCTCAAACCGCATTTTGTTTGACTGGAATTAGCAAAGTATATCCAACTAGCATGATAACCTTGTCAGCTTCCCTGAAAATGGGTCGGATAAAAATATTTAAATGGAGTAGGGGTTTTTGGAGTGGATGGTATCATTGTAATCTTCCCTTAGCTAGCTGCACCCAAAACTAAAGAATTCCAATCAGAATTGTTGTTGTTGTCCTGTTGGAATGTGGGAAACTCGGAGAGTTTTCCATATTTCAACAGGAATTCCGTAGGTGTTAATTGCCCTAAGGAAGAAT
>Ga0123334_1003606_pt1 | contig 16546 bp, 13 predicted proteins | sample BiotimSIPDNA_FD_89706 | JGI IMG/M metagenome (GOLD analysis project Ga0123334, IMG submission 89706) | Anaerobic biogas reactor microbial communites from Washington, USA - Biogas_R1 time_0 SIP DNA | ecosystem: Engineered > Bioreactor > Anaerobic > Unclassified | place: Washington, USA... | reverse complement strand
GTAAACAAAGACTATACAGCACTTGAACCGTTCCTTACAACGAAATCAACCGAACTGGCTCATGCTTTTGGCATTCCGCTTAATGAACGGTTTGACGACCAGAAAACATTCTTTATAACAGAACTTTTTTCTCATCCAGCATGGGGACTTGAACCGCTCAATTTTGAAAACATGATATTCCAGTTTCATGCACAGGGCCGCTTGGTTGAGGTTATTGACATAAAGGGCAAATCGTTGATTCAGTCGGCAATACTTGACGAAGGGTACAATTTCAGCCTCCCGTTATTTCTGTGTCATAAAAATGATCAGTGGATTCTTTGCAGATAAAAAGGAAACTAAAAAACAGGGTTACAATTTCGAACTTTACCACAAAACGCATGGGGTAAGAAACCACCACGCAGACAATTCATAAACCCGTTGGGTTAAAGAGGCTGTTCCTACTAACAATTTCTATCACAATTATTTAAACATGGGCAACACTCTTTACCCCGACAGGGGTTACGCATCCTCACCGCAGCGGTTTCCTACCCTGCGGACAGGATCAAAAAACAAAAATCAGCTCAGGATTCTCATTGAAAAAAACATACCCGGAATTTATGATTCTTAGAGGAGCCGATAGTATTTTCAGGTTGCATTTCAAGTAGTTATACATCTTTACACAAAATTGCATCATCGTTAATCAGGTGATGACTTTTCGGGATCAGCACCATGGAATCACAGTCTGTAATCAATATTCTTCTTATTCTCAGTGCCGCGATTGCGGTGATTATTATCAGCAAACAGATAAAAATACCTGCTGTTATTGGATTTATTTTAACGGGGCTCATCTGGAGCATCTTTGCACCTCAAAATACCGAATCGACATCACGGCTTCAGGATTTCGGTGATATCGGTATTGTTTTTCTGCTTTTTCTGGTTGGACTTGATTTTTCTCCGGAAAAAGTCCGTCGTCTGGGCAGAATCATGTTTGTTGGCGGAGGTGTGCAGGCTGCGCTCACTGTTGCGGTTGCAGCACTTATTGCATTACTTGGCATAATATCCTTTACAACTGCAATTATCGGTGCTTTCGTTATTATCCAGAGCAGTACCGCAATAGCGCTTAAGGTCTATCATGACCGCGGAGAACTTAATTCACCTCACGCGGAGACATCAATCGGGATTTCACTTTTTCAGGACATTTCAGCAGTTCTGCTTCTTCTGTTTATTCCCTTACTCAGTGCCGGCAGCGGACATCATTCATCACCACCACTTGGTTCACTTGCTGTCAACATACTTATTTTATCAGCAATAACCTTTAGCGCGTATTTTCTGTTCCCGTTGATCCTGCGCCTGGTAGTAACCAGCGGTATTCGCGAACTGGTAATACTGCTTGCGCTGGTCTTTTGTATCGGTTTCTCAATACTCACGCAGCGGCTTGGATTTTCAATGGCACTTGGTGCCTTTATCTGCGGTATCATGCTTAATAGAAGCGAATATCATTCCCAGATCATTGCCGATTTCGCACCATTTCGCGATGTATTCCTGAGTATATTTTTTATTTCAATCGGTCTGGGATTTGACTGGCATTTTACAGTATCTCATATCGGAATGATCCTCGGATTAACTGTTGCAGTATACCTGTTAAAAACAATTATTCTTTTTATATCAAGCCGTACATGTGGATTTCCTTTTCGTACATCACTGCTTGTCGGAGCAGGGCTTGGTAACATTGGAGAATTCGGTTTTATAGTCATGCTTGCAGCACTACCGTTTGGATTACTCACTAAAGTTGAGTTTCAGACACTGGGAGCAATTTCAATAATATCTATGCTTTCGACCCCGCTTGTGATTCTTGTTGTGTCAAAATTTACACTACGCGTTCCATCTCTTCTCAAGGAAGCCCGCAAGAGCAGAAAAAAAGGTCACGATGGCAATGCACCCCGTATTGTCATTATCGGTTTCGGACTGGCGGGAAGACATCTTGCGCATACCCTTAAATCGTCAAGCATTTCATATTCTGTCATTGAGGCCAACGGCCGTGAAGTCACACAAGCGCTTGCGAACAATGAACCGATCATGTTTGGTGATGCCGCCCGGTGGGAAACGCTTGAACGCAGCGGAATTGAACGTGCACAAATCATGGTCGTATTAATTTCCGATCCCGGTGCTATAAAAAGTTGCATCGGTATAGCACGAAGAATTAATCCCAAAATAACAATCATCTGCCGCACCCGCAGAATGAACGAAATAGAACATCTGCTTAAAGCCGGCGCCAATGAAGTAATATCAGAGGAGTTCGAAACATCTATTGAACTTTTTACCGTTGTACTGAACCATTTTCACGTACCTCGAAATATTATCCGGGCTCAGACAAAGTTGCTGCGCTCTGACGGCTACGAGATGCTTCGTGTGCCATCCCCGGTAAAAGGTGTTTCCGATAAGCTGATCCAGATACTTGCGGCTGGTACTACAGATGTCTTCCAGGTAATGAGCGATCATTTCTCACAAGGTAAAACACTTAAAAGTCTTGACCTGAGGAAAATCACCGGTGCAACCGTTATTACCGTTGTCAAGAGTGATAAAAATATAACAAACCCGCCGCCAGACCTTATTATTGATTCCGGCGATTCTCTGGTGATAGTCGGCAGCCACGCCCAGATCGAATCAACCTTCGATTACCTTGAGAACGGTCCTGTTGATGCGGAAAAAAATGTGTGAAAAGAGACCTCACCCCCGGCCCCTCTCCCACAAGGAGAGGGGAGCAGGACTTGACAGAACAAATATTTGATTCTTCCTCTTACTCCCCCCTCTCCTATGGGAGAGGGGGGCCGGGGAGGTGAGGTCCCTTCCGTCAAGCCCCCAGCCGCCCCAGCAGCGCCGGTATCGCGTACTCCACCCGCAGGATCCGTTCTCCTGTTGTAATGCAATCAAATCCGCACTCCCTGAATTTACCGATTTCATATTCTGTAAACCCTCCTTCAGGACCGATTGCGAGTGTAAACGGCTTGTCAAAACAATATGGACAAGGTTGGGCATTATAAGGATGCGCCACAAACCCCTGCATGCCGGATGCAATCTGAGGCAGTTCATCCTCGATAAACGGTTTAAACCTGCGCCGGAATTCTATTGATGGGACAATGCAGTCACGTGCCTGTTCCAGTCCGAGATATGCATGTTCAAGCAATCTTTCGATACTGATCATGGGGCTGCCCCAAAAACTTTTTTCTACCTTCCAGCTTTCGATGATATAGATTTTTTTAACCCCCATACATGATGCGACCTCGATTGACTTACGCAGGCTTTTGGGTCTGCATAACGCAATAACAAGTGTAGCCACAGATGCCTGAGGAGGTTTTGTATCAAGCGTTACAGTCAACTCAACGCAATCATCTGTTAACGACTCCACAATACCGGTACCAAGCTTATCATTTATCAAACCTACGCGAACCGTATCACCCCGGTTAGGTTTAAGCACATTCCTGATATGCTCACCACGTCTGCCGCTGATCCGAACGCAGCGACAATCAGAATCAATAAAATCATTATTAAAAAGCAGTATACAATTCATTCAATACCATCCATTGCAAAAGTCCCTTGATAATATACTATATCACCCCGGAATACAGACAAACCTAAACCCCATTACCATCCGGTTTATTCCTTTAACTATTTTATAGTTAAAAAAGGAGAACACTTGAGAGATCTATCTTTAATCGCGGTAGATGCGTTCAATGAACATGCAGACAGTTTTGAAGCAAAGTTTATGGAATTCAGTAACTACGATTCTGCAATCGAATCTTTTTGTGCGCAGATCCCCGGGAGTACACCACGGTTACTTGAAATCGGATGTGGCCCCGGTAATGTAACCAAACGGATAAAAAACCATATTCCTGGCGCATCTATAACGGGACTTGACCTTGCTGATACAATGCTATCACTTGCAAAAAACAATGTCCCTGATGTCACTTTTATTAAGATGGATGCACGGGATATTAATTCACTTACAAATACATTTGATGCAATTGTTGCATCATTTGTCACCCCGTTTTTTTCCTATGATGAGTGCAGTACATTCTTTCAACACTGTTCGGATAGACTTGAGACTGAAGGATTTCTTTACGTAAGTACCATGGAAGGCACCATGAAAGAGCGTGGATTTGAAACAACAAGTTTCAGTGGTACAACGGAGATTCCCTTTACTTACTATACTTTGCCGTTTCTTGTTACAGAACTTGAGCGGTCCGGCTTATCTGTAATTTATTCAAAGAAGCAACCCTATATACAGAACGGGAAATACATCTTAACTGATATTATACTTTTTTGTCAAAAGAGAACTGATCTTAAATGAAAATACATTTGATTCTTGCTGCGGCAGCATAACAACCCTATGCGTAAAAACGATCCGTTTATGCCGCTCTCACTTCCATTACTTGCTTCAAATGCATTTTAAAATAATCACATCAACCCGATAATTCAGGTACAGATGTCGTAAACTTCTAATAAAAGAACAACTATTCCTCTTTTACTTCCTCTTTTACTTCCTCTTTTACCCACTTTCCAAGCGCATCAATCAGTTTAAGAGCCTGATCTTTACTTGAAATGTTAAACTTTGCCTGCTGACGATACTCATCATCAACTTTTCTGTACCGGCGAATGGAGTAACGGTCGGGACCGTAATCATTTTTTGCCTTTTCCCATTGAACATATCTGTAAAGAACAGTTGCCCATGATCCTTTTGATAAAAGAACCTTATCCAGTTCCTTCACAATCTGTACGCCATCTTCTTCATAATTGATCGTTACTTCATCAATATTTGAGGCCATTTTTTAAATCCTTTACTTATTGTCGTGTAAGCCACTAATTTTAAAGTAGATACACTTCAGTGGTGATACAACAAGGTTTATTCTGCTGCCCTAATCCAGATCGTTGAGCTCCGTGATCCGGAGAACAGGTGTATTTTTAATATAATCTAAAAAGTGAATAAAAGCAATTTGTTGCATGCTGCACAATATTATTGACGCAAAGTCGCGGGCGAATATTGATTCGCCCCTGAAAAAAACGATGTTCTTACCTTCAGCTTACGATTTACTGATTATTTAAACTGCTCAAGGTATTCTTTGGTGAACTCAAATACACCATGTCCTTCAATCAGCATTGATCCCATGGGACGATTCATTTCGTTTGCGAAGTCATCATAGACTTGTGCCCAAACAGTAAAATTTTTAATATCACCTGATGCCGGCGGGATAAGAATCTCACGCAATTCATCCCCGCCGATGCCCATAAACTTTGTATAGTTGACACCTTTTGACTCTGAACTATCCATTGCAAAAAACCACTGTGTAAAGTACTTTTCCGGTTTCATTGTTCCCCGCTGAAGGTCAAGCAGTGTTCTTGATGAATCCGGGAAATTTGTAAAAACCTCAACAAAATAGGTATAGTCTTTCTCTATTTTAATCACCTGATTCTGATTATCAATCTTATCTATCCGGTAAAATGTATAATCCCTGTTTGTTGAGTCAAATTCATCCACGTTCCCCTTGACCTTATAAATCCCCAATGAGTCAATCTCCGGATTACGGTTAACTTTAACCCCAAGGGCCGGCGCATCCTCAAATACGCGATTGTACCTGACTGAATAGTCACTTTCAATCAGGTAATCATTTCTTATCTGGCCATTTACTCGTATCTTTACCGTAAGAAACTGACACATAAAAGGAACTATATCGGCAAGCCCCGGATTAGCGTCAGCTACTAACTGCAGTATCTGAGGATTGACAGCTGCAAGTGCAGACATTGTGTCAATCATCTGTTTTTTTGTAAGCAATTGATATCCTGACGGGATTTCGCCTCTGAACTCCGATGGAACCAGTGACAACCAATCAGTGGGTATCCCGCCACTGGTATATAAGATGTCGTCTGGAACAACAAACGACCACTCCATACAGGTTGTCGCATTCGAAAATTTTGTTTCACTTACAGTGAATGGTCTGAAATCAAATGCCGTATCAGTAGAACCATACATATTAGTAACCACATTATATGATATTTTCCAATCAATATCTGCTGGAGTTATCTTTTTCCCTGCAAATACAGCCTTAACATGTACAGTATCTCCAGGTGCAGCCTCTGCCGGTTCGTAAATAAAATCAAGTACCCTGTATTCATCTTTTTGAACATTCCCGAATTCAGTTGGAAACTCACTGCACCCAACCAGAAAAAACGTTATGCAAACTATTGTTACTGCTATTTTCATTTGAATTCTCCTTAAAATTCTACTTTACAACCAATACCTGGGATCATAAAACTTGACACAGTCTGTTTTTCTTTATAAAAATCATCATAAAATTCAAATTCCGGACTCTTATAGACAAAATAACTAACATTTTGTAAATCAAGATACATAGTTAGCATCCACTTATCCATAACGAATTTTTTATCAACACGCAGATCCAGCTGAAAAAAAGGATCAAGCCTGTCTGAGTTCTCATCACCATAAACCGGGCCATACGAATGGTACTTCTCATAGTACGTTCTGCCAATAACAGGGGTAGTCGGATTGCCACTAACATACCTGGCTCTGAATCCAATATCCCACTCTTTTTTAAGATGCCAGCTTCCCAGCACCTGAAGATTGTGTGTCTGATCCTTTCCGTAAAGCTCCCATTGCTTCTTGACATTATTGTACCGTTCTGTTCTTGACAGTGTATATGCAATCCATCCGAAAAACCGTTCATTCTTGTTATGACGAAGCATCAGTTCAAGCCCGTACATTCTCCCCTTCCCGTTAGAGTGCCACAGAGAGTTTGATTGCCCGCTTGATGATGCATCACTGTTAGTGCTGTATTCGGGAAGATCCCATTGATTATTCCAATAGAGCTGAAGATCACTATTGATAATATCGGTAATCTTCCACTCGTGCCCAAGTACATACTGTGATGCCTTGGTGGCCGGCATATTTGGATCACCCCATACTTTATGAGTTACCTGTCCCATCGGCTTCGGCGTCTGGCTGTAGCTGCCCATAGACGCCTTTACAAGATGCTCTTTGTTAATCTCATATTTTGATGTTAAACGCAGTGATGGTTCTCCGGATATACCCTTCAGATCCTGATAGTCATGGTAGTTCCAGAACTCCGGAATTATTGCCCCGTCATATTTAAGTTCCGGATAGTAATCAAACCTCAGACCTGGAATTACAAGTAACTTATTGGCAATTTTCCATTCCAGGTTTGCGTAACCACCAATCACCCCGTACCAGACATTCTTATCTTTACTGCTTTGCAATACGTTAAGAGCATCAAAAATTTTAAGCTCAAGATCATAGGGCATTAACGAAAAATCAACACCACCATTAAGAATCAACCTGTCAGACCTCTTATATGTCAATTGCTCGCGCATGCTTATCAATTCATAGTTATCATGTACCTTCGTAAATCCAAATGGTGAAAAATCATCACGGCCGCCGCCAAATGATAAACGCAGCATATTCGACCATTTATCACTTATCCTCGCATCCCATCCTGCAATACCCATATTAAAAATCGTTTTCATTCCGAACTTATCTGTTTTATCTGATACTTCATCAGAGCCATAACGCATTTCTGGAACAATAATCGCCATACTGTCACTGGAACCAAACAATGTAACGAAAAATTTATTATTTTTTGACAGATTAAGGTCTGTTCTTAAAATATAATCCCAGTAAAAAGATGCAACATTCATAGGTACTTTATCAGGATTGTTTTTTGTATACCAGTTGACAATATCACCGACAAAGCTGCGCCGGGCACTGAGCATCACCGACAACTTTTTATTGATCGGTCCTTCAACAAGAAATGATCCATCAATGACACCAAGATCAAAAATTCCATGCCACCGGTCGTTTTTTGCTTCTCTTCCTGTCAATTCTATAACACCGGCAACAGCCCCACCGTATCTGCTACCCCACCCTCCGGGCATAAAATCAACCTTCGCGAGTGCATCACTGTTATAGGTCGACTTTAACCCGCCAAAGTGATAGAGCGTAGGGATGTCTATACCATCAAGATAGAATTTTGAATCCCAGGTCGGAGCTCCACGAACCACGATCGCACCTGATGCAAATGACGGGCGTGCAACACCCGGAAGCGCCTGTACGACCTTCACAGCATCACCACCAAGACCCGGTATCAGTTTTACCTCCTGAACTGTCAACTGACGTTTGCTTACTTCCTTCTCTGCCGCTTTACCATAAACAACAATTTCATACTCTGAATACGAATGTCGTTTGGTATAATACTTTACACTTGTAACTTCCTGAGTAGTAAGCTTTTCCTTTGATGTCACATTTTCATAACCGGGTACAATTATGCTGACATTAACCGAACATGACGGTAAAGAAAAAAATCTGAACGCACCAAGCGAATCTGTTACCGCAACCAGTTTCTGTTCTTCAAGTGATTGACCTTCAATTGTACCGATTTTTTGAAGATACATCGAAAATGGTATCGGCATATTTACAGATTGGGTGTCAGCAAATGCCACCACAACCATCGCATCTGCAACCGGTTTCCGGGTACCACTCTCAAGCACCACGCCATCAAAATTGACATACTTTTCAATGGTACTGATCTCCTGCTCAATAGAGAAGCGGTATTCATATTGTATCAGAACCGGAACCGGTACACCGCCGGCTATCGCGGGAGTAAACCTAAACTTTTTTGATGCATCAAGTGCGGCTTTATCAAGCTGCGGATGAAGACTGGTAACGACTTTCGAACTATCAATACTCCCACTGTCTGAAATAAGAAGTTCAAGAAGCACAATACCCTGAATCCCCTGTTTCATCACCTCAGGCGGATACTCCGCTTTGACAAAGTTAACAATTTCCGGCATTTTTTCAATTGGAGGCAGACTGTCTGCAATAGCAGCTTCCGACGGCATTTCAATCATAATTTCATTTGTATCTACCGGTTCGCAAATAACTGCTCTTGCTAATAAGAGCATGAAGCATGCAAACATCCATGTACTTTCTTTTTTCATTATATCAACCTTTTCATTTTTCCGGACCCTTTACTGCCAATTCCTGGACGTAATCGAATTCAATATCCCGGCATCTTTGGCAATTTCTGGTAAACGTCCATCACATTTTAACGTTTATATTCATCTACACACCCAAGACTATTGCCAATCTCAGGTAGAATCTACATTATTCAACTTAACATTACAAACCGTACAGGAATTATGATCCACACCGCCACCGGCTCATCACCTTTTTTTGCAGGCGTAAACAGCATTTCAAGCGTTGCTTTCAAAGCTGCATTTCCTGTGTTGAAGCCCAGATCATTGATAAGTGTTGCTTTTTTCACCTTACCATCAATATCAACAAGAGCCTTGACTTTTACAACACCTTCTGTTCTGTTTTCAAGCATCTCTTTTGTGTATTCCGGCTTTACGACCTTTACAAACTGAGGTGATGATGTCACGGTAGAGGTTGACACAACCTGCCCTTTAATTTCAGATTCTGTCGCTTTGATAGTGTCAACAGGTGTATTGATACTGTTACCAAGTTTCCCGATAACAGCATCAGACAAATTACCACTGTTCCCGATACCTGTCGAATATACTTTTCTTAATCCATAGACTTTTCGAACCTTTGGTTCATTTGTCACCGTTTCTTCGATATGGTCCTCCTCCTGCTTTAGTTCTGGTTGTTTACTCAGATCAATTACCTCGGGTTCAGCTTTCGGCTTGATTATTTCCTTTATTACCGGCTTTTGAATTTCTTTTTCAATTTGCTTCACCGGCTGATTAAGAAGGAATTCAGCATGAGACACTTTCAGGATTTCCCGGACCTCATTTTTAACCGGTAGATCATATTTCTGAATATATACAGCCCCCATTATTGACAACAGTGCAACACAGGGAAATATAAACAGATCGAGGTGATCTATACTGCTGTTTCGACGTTTATTACCCATATATCACTCCGCATTGATAACAAGAACAGTATATTCTGACGCACCCGCTTTACTACACGTATACATCACTTTTTTTACTACAGCAAACTCAGTTTTCTTATCAGCCTGTATCATTACTTCCTTTTTGTCACCAGACATACCTATTTTTGCTAATTCTTTATATAGCATATCAATCTCAAGCTCAGGTCCGAGAGCATTTACAGATTTCAGCGTTACAATATGCATACCGTTAAGCTGTATGTCACTTGTTGTAATTGCAACACTGGCCATATCGCTAGGAATTGTTTTACTTGATGACTCTGGTAGAATCACCGATTTTGCCGGATTGACATCACTTGCCTCTGCGGAAAAACTGTGAATTAAAAATATGAGAAGCACCGTAAGAACATCAATCAGTGATGTCAGCTGAGGTTTTGCTGCATCCGTGGTATTGATACTTACTGTATTACTTATTCGACGCATCATTAAACTCCATTATCCGGATTTTCAGGCGCCCCTGAAACTCCAATTTTTTCAAATCCATTTTCCCGGCAGATATCCATCACTCTGACCATTCTTTGAAAGTCAACATTATCCTTTACCGCCACAACAGCCTCGTTCTGGATATCGAAACTGCTTTTGTGACTTGCTATTCTACCGGAAAGGATTGTTTCTGCATTTACATTTGACACTATCGAATCAAGTATTTTTTCACCGTAAGTGATAGCATAGAATTCTTTTGCAATGACAACAGTCATTTTTAATTTTGGTTTCCCGTTGTCGCTGTTTAAATGAGTCCCTACATTTGGTGGTACACTAAATTGAATCATTGCCACTTTTGTAAATACCGCCATTGATATAAGTACCGGCAGCAGAATCATAAGAACGTTCATCATTGGCGTGACGTCAACATCGACAGCCTCACCGCAATCGCTTATTTTGAGTCTGTTTTTTCCTTTGCCTATACCCATTATACCTTCTCCCTGACTGTATCAATAAAGTGCGCAACACCTTCATCGATCTGCTTTACAATCACCTGTTGACGATTATTGAGAATGGTATACATTACCATGCAGGTAATAGCCACGATAAGGCCAAATGCAGTAGTATTCATCGCTTCCGCAGTACCGCTTGCAAGCATTGTCGCTTTTTGTGAAGCATCTGTTGCAGCCATAGAACCAAATGATGTCTGCAGTCCGAGAATCGTCCCTAAAAGCCCCATAAGCGTTGAAATATTGGCAAGAAGCGAGAGATAGTTTATTCGCTTTGAAATGCGTGGAACTTCATGAATCGCAGCCTTTTCAACACCATCCATAATTCTGTCGGGACTTGATCCATTCACATATCTATCAAGTGCAGCCTTCAATAACCGGTAAAGAGGTGCACTTTTTCCATCAACAAGTTTTCGTGCGTCATCAGTCTTGCCTTTATCAAGCGCAGCAATCATCTTGTCAACAACATCGTAACTGTCACCCCGACAATAAAAAAACAGGTAAATCACACGTTCAATTACCAGCGCAACAGCAAATGCCATTACGCCAAGTATAACCCACATAAATGATCCGCCATCATGAAACATTCTTACTACCAACTCCATACATCCTCCTTTTTTGTAAACATTTGTTTGTGAATGCTCTACTGATGCAAGGATTGTGCCGTTTTTTATGATGTAAAACGATTTTGTCAATCATGCGAGGTAATTATATATAAATCAACTATTTACGAGATGACTTCTGCGAGCACTCAGGTGTAGTTTATATAGTACTATATTAATTTGATATATCAGTTTGGAATAAAATCAGGATCTAATATGCGGTGTCTCAAACATCAACGACATTAAACAGAAACTGCCAGAAGTATACTCCTGACAGTCAAAAATCTGCGAAAATTCCGGTGCGGTATTTCAGATTATATTAGCGGCTGTTTTACATAAAAACACATCATCACTCACGCAATCTGGCACGTGCCTGTGAAAGTGCATTATGTACCTTTTCAAGCGCCATCTTTGCTTTTTTCAGATCGTCACGTTCTTTCGTTAACAACTCTCCATTAACAACAAGTATGTCACGTTCCTTTGTAATCTCATTAAGCAACATGTGCAGGCGGGTGTTCTCTTTAACATAATCATCAAGCTCACCGGTAAGGCGCTCCTCTTCGAGTCTGCTTTCATCAACGACGCGCTGCATCTCAGTCAGCTGTTGTTGCATTTTGACAACTTCCTGCTGTCGTTCTTTTTCTTTAATTGTCAGCATCTGAACCATACGAACCGCCTGATCCCGCTCCTCTTCAAGGGCTCCCATTTCAAAGAGCATCTCTTCCAGAACGTTTCTTTTTTCGTCAAGCTGCACTTCAACCTGTGCAAGTCTTCCCGATGCTGTTCGCTCATCATTTATTGTATGTGTTAATTCTGCTTTTGCCTCTGCCAGTTCGTTTCGAAGCATTTTCTCCACTTCACGGGATCGTGATAGCTGTGCTTCAAGATCACTTACCAGACCAAGCACACTTTCCACTGCAAGGGTCGGATCCTCCGGAACCGGTTCTATCCGGACTTCCGGCCGTACTGCATCAGAAACCTTTCTCTTTACATTTTCCAATCGCATGCGTCGGGCTTCACTATCGTCAATCTCAAACATCGTCGTTACAGGCAATGCATCGGTTTGATTCGGGACTGCCGGCTGTATCCCTGACTGCATTTCAGCTGTTTCACCATTCAGATTTTCAACTGATCGAACCGGCTCGCTTGCAATGGTACACTGCTCTGCTACCGCATTTGCAGAATCAACAGATTGTTCTATATGATTTATCTGCACCTGAAGCTCCCGCCGATCGTGGCTTTCTTCGTTACTTTTTTCTGTTACTACGCATTCTGCCAATACTGCATCAGAACTGGATACGCTATTCCGATCGACATCATCTGCTACTTCAGAATTGGTAACAGGTTCATCACCCAAAACATCCGTTCCTGATTCACAGAGTATCTTATCCTCGGAATCGTCAGGAATGGAACTCTCTGAAGCTACCTGCGGCTCCGCTATAGTCATGGTATTCGGATGTAAAACTTTTTCCTGCGGATCTGCAACTGTACCGGATATTACTTTTTGAAAAGCGGTAGTTGTATCCTCACTCTTCTTTTCCTGTTTTGAGCCCGAGACAACAACCATGGCCGGACGTAGCCGGGGTTTAAGTTTGGGAACGTTGGCATCAAAAGCTTTTCTCATACGGAACCTCCGGATGCACTAACCTGTTCTGCGAATTCCGTTCGAATCCGCTCCATTACTTCAAGTTGCATTGCTTCAATATCGCAGGCACCTTTTGATGTTGGATCAAATCCGAAGATTGGATATCCTTCGCTTGACGACTGTGCAAATTTGGTACATTGACGTACGACCGTGTTCAAAAGGTAATCTGCATAATGAGTCCTGAGTGCATCGAGTGCCTCACGGGCAATCTTGAAAGTCTGATTATAAGAGTTCACCACAATAAATATATGTTCCAGTTGATGTGACAAGTCCTCTTCAAGCCCTTGAACGCTTTCAAAAAGGAGTTTTAGACCGTCGTATGAAAGAAAATCAGCCAGAACGGGTACAATCAAATCCTGTGCTGCCATAAGAGCATTCAGATTAAGCAGCCCAAATGATGGTGGCGCATCCATAACAATGAAGTCGAATTGTCCCCTGATCTGCTCAAGCGCATTACGCAACCGAAACTCGCGTCCCGAAAGCGGCATTAGCGCAAGATCAATAGTACTCATGGTAAGATTTGATGGCACTAGCGACAAACCGGGCATTCCGGTTTCAATAATGACTTCTGAAATTGGAGTTTTACGAATCATGACATCCTGAAGTGTATGAGAGAAATCAGCTCCCTCCAAACCAAGACATTTAGTGGCATGCCCCTGACTGTCAAGGTCAAGCACCAGAACCCGATACCCACGTTCCGCAAGTCGAAACGCATAGGATGTGGAAATGCTGGTTTTCCCGGTTCCACCCTTAAAATTGAGGAAAAGCTGAATACGCGGAGGAAAAGGTTGAGGCACGCGTTTAAGCTTCTCACGAAGAAGAGTCAAATCACTTACCGTATACGACTCCTTTTTTCCGAGAATTCTCTCAATCTGTTTATTCGTGGCCTCTGCGACTACTGAAAGCCGCTTTAAACTGTATCGGATTTGATCCATGGCATTTCCTTTAAATTAACACCATGCCTCTAAATGGCATTACTTGTGTTTTTTAATAGTATATTTTTCATGCATGCATGCTAACTCATAAAAAATCGCGAACCGCGCTGCGATATCAATCCCTGTCGCAGGAGTATTGACAACGATTCCGTAACTGAAACCAATTCTGAACCGACCAGCCCGGATAGTTCTTCTGCGGTGCGACCTCGCAACGATATACGTATTTCATTGAGTAGCGATGATTCCAGTGCCGAAGACTTTTCTCCGGAAACGGGTTCTTTTATCTCCATCTCAGGGGGTACTTCGGTAGTAATCGTATCAACACTATCTGATTTATACGGCTTCGAAACCGGAGCAATGACTGGTGAATGAGTCTCACGTCGTTGACCTGCTGTGGATAGCCTGATAGATGGCATTTTATTTTCCGGTTTCTGAATTACCGCCTGATACAATATATCCTCGCCCAGCCTGTTTAGTTTATCGGTGATTCGCCGAACTGTACGGCGACGCTGAACCGGTGATGCATTCGGATCTATCACCTCTCCAGACCATCGTGTAACGGCATCTGCTGCGCATCGGCGCACTGCTGTTTCCTGATGGTTCAGTGCATTTGTTAATGCAGACTGAGCCTGAACATCCGGTCTTCCGGATAGTGCCTGTGCAGCAATTCGGGCAACCCCGGGATCAGGATCTGATATCATCAATGTCAGCGTGTTGGTTGCAACGGGAGTAGTCATAAAACTTAAAAGCAGTACCGCCCGACGACGTACCAGAGGGCTTGAATCATTAAGTATCCCCACGAGTACTGATTCTGCATGTTCTTTTGCAAGAGCGGCGGTTGCATCAAGAGCAGCAACGCGGACTTCCGGATGGGAATCTGCAATTTCGCAAATAACCTGAGTTACAACGGATGAATCGCCAATTGATGCAAGTGTATTAAGCAGAACCACTTTGACTGCCGGATCGCTCTCCTGATCAAGTGCTGTAATAATCTGAGGTGCTGCCGAATGTGATCCGAGGGCACGTAAGCATTCTGCAGCCCGTTTGCGGCGCACTGGATCTAAACTGGTCAGTTCCTCAATTGAACGATCGTATAGAGAACACTCCGCTCTTGTAGTAAACAGTTCTTTTCCCTGCCCGTATCCGGTTGCTGTCACACTTAATCTGCCGGCCTTTTCGAATTGATCAGCAAGCGTGGCCACAGTCGAACCTGAATTTGAAGAGTGTACACAACCATCTTCATCTATTGTGATACCTGCTTTTTGCGCTGCAATCTTCCACAGTTTAAGTTGTTCAATTTTTTCACGCATTTCAGCCATAAAACCGGCTAATGCAGCAAGATCTGTCTGCTCATCCTGATTGTCGTTATCCATCTCACCAGGTGTGCTGGCAACCTGTGCCCGCTCAACAAATCCTGCAAGAAACTGATCACGCTCAGCTTCAAGCAAACGAACTCTCTCTTCGAGTTCAATAATGTTTGATTTCATAGTGGTTATAGAACTGCGGGCTTGTGCCAAATGCATTTCAAGCTCTACTTCACGGGCACGCACTGTCGCATTCACTTCTTTCTCACGATGCACAGCAGCTCTTTCAGCCGCCAGTTCAGAAGTGAGCTGTGAGACCCTGCACTCGAAAAAAACAATCTTTTCCAGAGCCCCGCGCAGAAACTCCTCCGGACCACCTTTTGCAACAATTTTTTCTGCCACCACACCTCCAGCAAATACTAATGAAAATAGATACCATGGCGGCAGTTTTGCAAGCAGGGAAGAGAAAAAACGCCATTTTTCGTTTTACTATTTCTCACATTAAAAAGGGGGCGGACAATATTTGCAATGCATGGTCAGCAAGTATGCAGACTGTTTATTCCAGATAACACTGGTATTACCGTATCATTATTGAAAGTGATGACAGTACAGTGCCGGATACAGAAAGCTGACAGATATATTTTCCTGTGGCTGATGGTTTGGCAAGAGCTTTGAGATCATTGTCAAGATCAACGGTGTAATTAGTATTTTCTTTACAATCACGATTTACTATTTGTAATACCTGCCGCCCGCTGACATCGTACAGTGAGATCCTTACCGGCGAATATGCAAACTGCCCCTTAATAATACCATAAGTGATCCTGCCAGTATGTGCATCATAGGTAAGCGTAGCTGCGTTCGATGCATTGTGTGTCATCACCGATGTTGTCAGCGCACCAAGTGAAAATGTCATTGTATCTTTAACAGCACTTACATTTGCGATTTTTAAACCGGATTTTGATCCATTGTGGAAATTTGCATTAGGTGTTGTTGAATCATTAAATTTCGCGACATTATTTGCTCTGAACAGATCACCAACATTACCATTATTCCTCTTAAGCTCCAGATCATTTTTCCCATCAGCCTGCTCAGGTACAACAAAATCATTTCTGCTTGCATCTGTATTATCACCGGCTTTATCAACATGC
>Ga0123334_1003592_pt1 | contig 16577 bp, 12 predicted proteins | sample BiotimSIPDNA_FD_89706 | JGI IMG/M metagenome (GOLD analysis project Ga0123334, IMG submission 89706) | Anaerobic biogas reactor microbial communites from Washington, USA - Biogas_R1 time_0 SIP DNA | ecosystem: Engineered > Bioreactor > Anaerobic > Unclassified | place: Washington, USA... | reverse complement strand
TGAAGGCGACATCGTCAGAATCGACACACGAACCGGCGCGTACTCCGACCGTGTCAGCAAGGCATAAACCATAACTCCCTTGTCAATAATTTCTTAAATTGTTGATAAACCGTAAATGAATGCTATATTTAGCGTCTCTCCCAAAAATAAATCATTCATATAGTCTAGCCTAAACCAAGAGGACAGAACAATGGCACATAAGAAAGGTCAATCATCAAGTCGTAACGGACGCGACAGCAATCCGAAGTACCGCGGCGTAAAGGCATACGGCGGCCAGACTGTCACGGCCGGTAGCATCATCGTACGCCAGTGCGGAACAAAATTCCACCCCGGAAAAAATGTCGGCCTCGGACGCGATTTCACGCTCTTCGCACTCTGCGATGGCGTCGTCGAATTCGTCAAGTCCAAGCGCAACTACGTGAACATCGTCCCTGTCACAGCGGAAGTCTAATTCCATTGCAACGGCAAGACAATTAAGGCGCCTGGTTTGAAGAGCCGCTAAACGCTCTGCAACCCAGGCACTTTTTTTGCCCAATTTCAATGGACATTTTCAACCTTACTTTTCTTGAAACGACACATGAAGCCCATCCAAAATCCAAACCATGCGACCAGTTTCTCAGGCTCCGTCAAGATGATCTTCTCCGACATCGATGGAACGCTTTGCGACTTCACCAGAAAAGTCAATCCGCTCGTTACGCAAGCTGTCCAGAAAACCATTCAATTGGGCATCCCCTTCGCCTTCGCAACAGGACGAGTCTACCCTTCGGTCCTGCCCCTGATCAAGCAACTCGAACTCGTACATCCGCAAATCGCAAGCAACGGCGCCGAAATCATCGACCCCAACACAAACGAACACATCTTCCACGAAACACTGGACCAAGATACGCAGGCATACCTGCTTGACATCTGCAGCCAATACAACTTCGCGCATGTAGTATGCTCGGGAAACAGACTCCTCGCAACAAGCTGGAAACCTGAATTCCAAATTTTCGAGGAATCTGGACAGGCAACCGCCATCGTCGATCAACAGATGCTCAAATCATCGCCAGGCGAGAAAATCGCCGTCGTCGTTCTGCCAAACCAAACGCAAGAACTACAGGAATTCGCAAATACGCTTGCGCAGATCAAACACCCAAAGGGCATCGCATTCAAGCAACTCGTCTCGGAACCGACCATCATGGACCTGGGACCCGAAACAACCAGCAAATTCAACGCGATCAAACTCCTTTGCCAGCGAAACGGATGCACCCTGGATCAGGTCATGGCAATCGGAGACGGCAACAACGATGCCGAAATGCTGCGTGGAGTCGGTTGCGGAGTCGCCATGGCCAATGCGGCGCAAAGCGCCCTTGACGCCGCAAACTTCATAGCGCCGGACGTCTCCGAAAACGGAATCGTCAAAGCACTTGAATTCGCCTGGAAACATCCTTGAAATCAATTCGCCAAAGACTATATTCTCATCGTATTGACTACCGGCGACCACTATCATAGTTTTCAACGCAACGAACAACTAGAGGACTACAGATGGACAAGAAGATCAATGTGACGATTTGGAACGAATTCGTACACGAAAACACAAACGAAGCCTGCAAGAAAATGTATCCCGGCGGACTCCATCTCGCCATCGCGGCAGGTATCGCATGCGATGACTTCGACATCAAATACGCTACCCTTAACCAGGATGACGAACATGGACTCTCCGAAGATGTCCTCAAGAATACCGACGTGCTGATCTGGTGGGGACACTGCGCACATGACAAGGTCAAGGACGAAATCGTTGACAGGGTCATGAAGCACGTATGGGAAGGAATGGGAATCATCTGCCTGCACTCCGCACACATGTCAAAGGTCTTCAGAAGACTCAACGGAACAACCGGCAAGCTCCTCTGGCGCGAAGCCAACGAACGCGAGCGCATCTGGTGCTCAAACCCAGGTCACCCAATCGCAAAAGGCCTCCCGGAATCCTTCTCACTCCCCTACGAGGAAATGTACGGCGAACCCTTCCAGGTCGCACCGGACGCGCAGCCAATCTTCATCTCATGGTTCGAAGGCGGCAATGTCTTCCGCAGCGGATTGACGCTCCAGCGCGGCAACGGAAGACTCTTCTACTTCAGGCCCGGACACGAAACGTTCCCGACCTTCTACGATGCAAACGTCAGAAAGGTCATCCAAAACGCAGTCTACTGGTGCAACCCAACCTATCGAGCCGCGTATCCCAAAACACATAGGCCCGATGCAGACGAACCGATTGCCAAGAAGGAAGTCGACTTCGGAAAGGCGGGAATCGTCCAGGATTGATACACTGCAGGTAATTCACTAAACGAAACGCCACGACTGGGCACAGTCTCCGCTATGGATGATTGCCCCCTCGTGGCGTTCATTGTTCTCAACCATGATCCCACTCTACGACGCACACGCCCACCTGGCCGACCTGAGAATCAGGGAACAACTCCCGCACATCCTCAAGGTCGCGCAGGACAATGGCGTCCGGGGAATCGTCGCCAACGCCGCACAAGCCCAAGACTGGGAACCGATCCTCAACCTCGGAAGCCAACCCTTTATCGTCACCGCAATAGGCATCCATCCGTTCTATGTCGAGCAATGGAACCCGCAACGGAAAGTTGACCTCGAGGAATTGCTGAAACAACATCCAAGCGCAACCGTCGGCGAAATCGGACTTGATGCATGGAATGGACGGGATGGCCTGGAAAAACAAGTCGAGTGCATGCAAGAGCAATTGGTGATTGCACGAAAATACAACAGGCTCGTCTCGATTCACAACCGTAAAACCTGGGCTGACTTCTTTGCGATTCTCAAGCAGTTGGGCATCACGCAACTCAACGGGATCTGCCATAACTTCACAGGAAGCAACGAAGTCGCCAAGACACTACTCGACTTGGGACTGTACCTCTCGTTCTGCGGACCGATTACCTCGCCTAATGCCCATCGCATCCACAAGGCAGCCAAATTCGCGCCGCTAGACAGAATCCTGACCGAAACGGATTGCCCCGACCTGATTCCTCGCCAAGTCCAGGATCGCAGCCTTTCGCAACCCCAGGACGTCATCCATGTGGTCAAAGCGATCGCGGAAATCAAGAACGTCGCCAGCGCAACCGTCGCAGAACATGTCGAACTCAACTGGAACCGCCTCTTCAATGCCTAGCAACCTGCCCATCTATTCCGTCAAGCAAGACTGCCAGGACGCGCTCGCCAAGCACGGATGCTGCGTCGTCTCGGCACCTACCGGCTCGGGAAAATCAACCCAAGTCCCCAAGTTCATCCTCGAAACCCTTCCCCAGGACAACTCCAGGATCCTCGTGCTGCAACCGAGAAGACTGGCGGCAAGAATGCTTGCTGAACGGCTCGCCTTCGAATTGGACTCAACCATCGGCGATACAGTCGGATTCCTAACGCGATACGAACAGAAAGTCTCGGCGAGCACAAGAATCCTTTTCATCACCGAGGGAATCCTTACGAAAATGCTCGTCGATTCGCCAACCCTCCCCAATGTCGCAGCAATCGTATTCGACGAATTCCACGAGCGAAGCCTCAACACCGACATCGGTTTTGCCATGGCGGTCCATTCCAGAAAGCAAAGCCGTCCCGACCTCAAGCTGGTCGTGATGTCAGCAACGATCGAGGCAACCCCAATCTGCCAGTTCCTGGACAATTGCCCGCACATCCACGCCGAAGGGCGAATCCACCCGATCAACATCCTCTACCTGAAGCCACCGCTCCCGATAAACCCATTCAAGGGAGCAACAAACGCAATACGGCAAATCATCAAGAACAATCTACCTGGAGACATCCTCGTTTTCATGCCGGGGGCATACGAAATCAACAAGACTATCGAGGAATGCAGACTCACTGACCTGCAAGAAAAACTCCTGCTGCTCCCGCTCTACGGTGACCTCCCGCCAGAAAAGCAACGGGAGGTCATGGACAAGGCTGAAGTCAGAAAGGTCATCGTCGCAACAAATATCGCCGAAACTTCCCTGACCATCCCAGGCGTCAGGCACGTGATCGACTCGGGACTCGTCAGAATGGCCCGATTCGAACCTGCAAGGGGAATCGACATCCTTTCGACAAAGCCCATAGCCAGGGATGCCGCAGACCAACGTGCAGGACGTGCAGGACGAGAAGCGCCGGGAACATGCCAAAGGCTCTGGACAGAAGTCGAGCAAAATGCAAAACCGTCAAAGTCAATCCCGGAAATCCAACGGCTCGACCTGGCTGACACGATCCTCAACCTCTCAGCCTTTGGATTCAACGATCCAAGCCAATTCAATTGGTTCGAGAACCCACCGCCCAAAATGCTCGCCGAATCCGTCGCGCTCCTTGAAAAACTCAATCTTCTTAAGCCCAACTTCAAGGGAATCACGCCACTGGGACGGAAACTCCAGGCGATCCCGGCACACCCGAGGCTTGCGCTGCTCATCTACCTGGGAGCGCAAAACAACTGCCTCAACCTCGCAGCCACTGCAGCCGCAATCATCTCGGAAAGACCGCTCGTCACAAACTTCGGCACAAACAATGCCATCCGTTCCCAACTCAGGCAAAACGCCAAATCGCTCAAAAAGACCAGCCACGTCCCACAATCGGATTTCATCAACCTTTTCAACCTTCTCCAAGTCGCCAAAGACAATAATTTCAACCCGAAAACCTGCCAGGAAATCGGCGTGCATCACGCTGCGGCACGCGATGTGGACAGAACGAAAAACGATCTCGTCAACGTTGCGACCAAGCTCGGCTGGACCAAGACAAATTCAAATAAGCAACTCGATGACGAAGCCGAATTCCTGCTCTGCATCCTAAAGACATTCCCGGATAAAATCGCAAAGCGAAAAGACCAGGGAACCCTGCTCTGCGAAATTCCAGGAGGAAAACACGCCACCCTGGACAAGAATTCCGTCGCGCGGGACGAACCGCTTATCGTCGCCGCAGAAATCAGGGAGGCAAGCGGCAATTCGCCAGCACAAGGTACAAAGCTCATCCTCTCCCTCGCCTCGGGAATCCAGGAACAATGGCTTTGGGATGAATTCCCTGACGAATGGCAAGACGTCAACGAAATCATCTGGGACGAAAAACAGCAACGGGTCGTCAGCAGATACGCCGTGACATGCCTCGGATTGGTGATGGAAGAAACAATCAAATTCGACCCAGACCCGGAACTCGCGGCGCCGCTGCTTGCGCAGAAAATCACGGAAGGGAAACTCAATTTGCCAAATTGGAGCGAGGACGTCGAAAAGTGGATCGCAAGAGTCAGGTGGACTGCCGAAACATTCCCCGATCATCCCCTCCCCAAGTACGATGAAACCGACAAGGCGAAGATCGTCGAAACCCTTTGCGCCGGCGAAACCTCATACAAGGCAGTCATGTCGAAACCCTGCCTGGATGCCGTCAGAAACCTCCTGAAGCCGAAGGACATCCTATTCGTCGAAGCAATGGCGCCCGCGCAAATCACGCTCCCGAAGGGACGGAGAATGAAAATCGACTACGTCCCCGGGCAACCACCAAAGGGACGAGCGCGAATCCAGGACATCTACGACATGACGGCAACGATACGAGTCGCCAACGGACGAGTCCCAATCCTGATGGACATTTTGGCCCCCAATAACAGGACTGTCCAAATCACCCAGGACATGGAAAGCTTCTGGTCAGTACAATACCCAAAAATCAAACCAGCCCTCTCGCGAAGATACCCTAAGCACGAATGGAGGTGACCGAGGGCAACCGTATCTGAAACCGTCTTGCTCCGAAGAAGGGCAAATCTGGGCGACCGACCTGGCTGGGGCTTTGTCATGTTTAGCCGTTTTAGCGGCGACATCCCTTGAGTACGAGCACCCCGGGTGCTCCTACCTAAACCCGTCTCGCTCCGAAGCAGGGCAAAACCGTCCGACTCGTCCGCCCCGTCCTTCCAGTCCCATCCCCCAAGACCTATAAAACCCATCGTCAACGTCCCAGTCCCAGTTCAATCTCCCAGTCCTATACGTCCTATTTCTCCCATAGGTCTCATTCGTCCCAGTCCCAGTCCCATTCACCCCAGTCCCAGTCATCCCAGTCCCATTCTCCTATTTCGTCCACTCCAGCTTGCCTTTGCCTTCAAGAGTCGCTACAAGCACCTTGTGGTTTTCAATCCACTCGGCATTGATAGCTTGTCCACGCCAAAGGATGGACTTCGGGGCGGCATCAACGCCTGAAATGACCACATCCGTCGGCTTTTCCGGCCAAAGGTCAAGTTCGATTGCATAGGCATCGGTCTTCGTGGACGGAAGGACCTCGATGCCGCCAAGCGCATGGGCGATGACACCGGGTTCAACCACCTGCTTGTCGGCAATCGGCTGTTCGGAGTAGGCCTCTGGCAACGTCAATTGAAGCGTACCGGGGTTGATGGACGGCGGAGACTTTGAACGCATGTGCAATCCGTAGGCGTCCGGAAGAAGCCCCCAGAGCTTCTGATCGTAGCCGTCGCCTTCTTGGTTTGTAATGCGAAGTCCCGTGAGCGTAATGCCATCGGCAAGCCGTTTCCAGAACGCCTTGCGCCGGGGTTCCTGCACATGCTCGATATATTGGTATAGGGAGTTTCTATATACGCAACCGCACCACTGGACAGGGAGCCCCACCCAGAATGTCCCATCGTAGCTTGTCGCCCCGAGCACGGCGATAGTTGCATAGGCGCCGTCTGGATTGACTTTTGGCAAGGGGGTTTGGAGATAGACGAACGGGATTCCCGTCAATGCCCAGTATTCCGCGTGCTTGAGGTATTTGGGATTGCCGCTGAGCCTGTAACCGTTCAAGCAGTTTCTAAGCATGTGCGCCGCCCCCAGTATATCGGGGGAATGCAATGGGATCTCCCAGACTTGCGCGCCTCTCGGAACATCGTCCTTGTAAAGTTCCAGCGACTTGTCGAGCGCTTCGAGATAGAGTTTCCTCAGTTCGGCGTTCCCCGTCGCGACCGCGATCCTTCCCACTCCCTTGAGCGCTTCAGCCGTATATCCGTTTGCGTGGTTGGTCCAATGTGTCTTGCCAAAGTCGTACTTGGTTGAATCCATCTGCATATAGGGTCGAACCCCCTCTGGCGTAAATGATGCCAATCGTTGCTTGGCATACCTGACATTCGCATCAAGCCAGGTTTTCGTCCCATTGAAGTAGAGACTGCTGTAAAGACCATTGAAGTCATGGGAAACCGATGCGCTCACACGGTTTGATTTCAGCAGTTCGGGCACGACTTCGTCGATCCTGGCTTTGATCCTTGCCGCAAGGGCGGGATTGCTGGTCTTCTTGGCGATGTAGTCCATATGAACGATTGGATCACCGGCGAAGATCGGGAGACGCTTTCCCGCCATTGGAACCCAGGCGTGACGCCACATCTTGTTTTCGTATGAGACAGAATCAAGCCAACCACGCGCAAGAAGCTCGAGAGCACCCTGGAAGCCACCCTGGAAAACCGGCAATTCCGGCATGGTTGCGCTGCTCGCAAAAATGTCGATTGCAGAAGCCATCGTATCGTCACCAGACCCGGCTGATACCCTTGTCGTGAAGGACTGTACCGCATTTGCCTCCCACTTGATTGACTTGTGGACATTAAAGTCGTTTTCGAGGCGCTCCTCCTGGGTTCCCGGCGACCACAAGGCAAAGAGATGCCCGCCTGAATTGAAAAGACGATCTGGGGAATCGAAGACAGTCGCCGGGAATTTGCCATAGTCCCAGGCAATCGACAGCCAGCGGCGATTGGCGGAAATCGCCATCATCGGAAAGCATATCTTGTACTCTGATACCATGACCCTGTTGGCTTTCAATGGCGTGACGTCCTTGATGTCAGAGGATGGTTCGTCAACCAGATACTCGACTCCCGGGAAGAGCGCCTGGGACTTGCTGGATCCAAACGATCCTGCACCGGGGAACAGCGTCGTCCAGGGGACGTGAGCCATGTCGCGAGTCTTGTCGCAACGGAACGACGTCGTGACCTCCAACGTTCCTGGCCTCGTGGCCTTGAATATCCTTGTCGCCGTCCAGGCACCTCCCTCATCGTCCTTGAAGGTTGTCACGACTGTCAGGGTCTTCTCGTCTCCGGATATCTTCGAACTCTCTTTTGCCAATTGAATCGCCTGGGGTTTTCCGTTCAGAATTGTGACCAGTTCCGGCTTGTCGTGCCCGCAAGCAAAGGCCTGTCCGGCAACCTCAAGCACGAAATCGTCCCAACTGTTTCCATGCCTGAGCGTCAAATCTCCGCTATTGAGGACGTGTGCTCCACCGGAAACCGGGTTTGCCTTGATGAAATCTGGCTTGTAAAGCGTCTTGATTGGCGTAATCGTGATGTATCCAAGCGTCATTTCGCTATTGCCTGCCGGAGGATCGATTCTCAGGCGATCGCCCGGCCTGAGAGGCGGGATATAGGTCGAACGGAGTTCCCAGTCATTTCGCATGGTCCCATTGAGCCTGCTGGACTTGTCGGCACTGAATTTCTCGCCATAGAAAAGCTGCAGGCTTGTTGAATCGGACTTGACGTAAACCTGGAGGAGGAACTTGTCGTACTCGCCAACCGGAAGATTGGGAATCGGGGGACTTTCAGCCCACGGATCGTAACCATCGCGGCTGACCACGTGAAACCCCTCCGCAGTCTCCTCCGAGGAATGGACATGGCGATTAACCGTCCAACCGCAATCCTTCCCGCCGCGAAAATCAAATGCCATCACGGGAACCTCGCAGAAGGCATTGATTGCAAGCAATGCCAGAACTACCGTAAAAAATAACATGTAATTTCCTCCAATACAATATAAAATAATTCATGATCCGCACGGCGACTTCCAGAAATCCCGAAACGGAACCAAAAACACATTAGACTAATGCCAGTTGCAGATTTTTTCAATCAATGACGAAAAAGGCTGTTCCTAACGCAAAGTAACGACAACGCCTCAGGCAAGGACACTCCGGGCACTCATACCTAGTTCACTGCCTAGAGAGCCAGGCAGGATTATGGTTGTCGAAACGGAATAAAAAGAATTCCGCATCATTGAGCCGAAATGAAAAGGCAATCTTCCTGTGGCCAGCTGCTAAAGCTCAGCCTCTTTTTTCTCACATTTTCATGCTCGAAAAAAAAGCGATATGCCTCCTGTTCATCTTTTTTCTGCTTTTTGTTTCTTTCATCCAACAAATTTTACGCAAAATAGTTGCTTTTTTTGTCTTTGTCCCTTGATTTTGATTCTAGACATTGTTATAATAAATAATGAAGCGATTTTTCATCCGAGTGTGATTGTTTTTATTTAACAATGATAAGGAAATGATTGAGCATGAAAAGGATATTATGTTTTACGCTGATTGAACTGCTGGTAGTCATCGCGATTATCGCCATCCTGGCAGCCATGCTGCTGCCCGCACTGTCAAAGGCGCGCGAAAAGGCACGCGCAGCATCCTGCGTCAGCAACCTGAAGCAACTCGGCCTGGCGATGGCCATGTACACAGACGACAGCGACGGCATCATGATGGACGGACGAGTCACAGGAATAAACAACAACGCCGGCGGGTGGCCGACAGACCTGAACAACTACTCCCCCTTCAACTACAAGACCAATGAGCTGTACTGGGGAATCGTAATGGTAGGATATGTCGGCGATAAAAAAGTGTACGGCTGCCCCAGCGCCGTCAACGTGGACAACTATCCAAGAGACAACGTCAGCCCGAACCTGCTTGTTGGTCAAAGCAACATCAACAAGTTCTCCTCATACGGCTATCCAGGATGCTTTTGGTCCGGAGGCAAGAAGGTCCTCGCGGCCAAGCGTCCCTCCGAAATCATCTATACCCAAGATACCTTTGAGCACTGGTATGACAACAATGGCGACATGCCCTTCGACAACATGACGCAGTGGGGCACCAACGTCAACGCCAGAAACGAGTATTTCCGCCACAATGACATGGGAAATATTTGCTGGCTGGATGGACATGTCAGCGCAATCAAAAATTATCTGAACCATCCGAAGGAATGGTGGGACTATTCCTTGCAATAATACGCACTCCTGACTGTTGACTGAAGATTACTGGACCGTCGCCTGCCTTGCGGGTGACGGTCATTTTTTTTGCCCTGTGAACGCCCGCCAACATGAACCTTGCCATGCAAAAAAGCATCTTGGGCTTCACCTTGACCTGTTGTTGATTTTTTCACGCTTTCGTACTCAAATGGCATGTGACACGCCTCTTGCTACTTGTTTCTGCAAAATCATTTTTGACGTGACAAACGAAGCTGGGAAGAAGCACATGGACTTTTACTGCGCAACTAGCTTGAATTTTCTACAAACACTGACAATGTAGTTGTTCGATGTTTTTCCTGGTTTGATCGTGCATCTCAAATAGTTTCCTAAAATCGAATGGAGGATCAAGACAATGCGTGAATTGGCGATTTTCGGTGGTGATCCAGTAGTATCAGCAGGCGAAGTCAAGTCATGGCCACCTATTACCCAGGCCGATCGGGATGCCGTCAATGCGGTATTCGATTCGAACATCTTCCACGGAAGCAACGCCCCGCAGGCAACGGCGCTGCAACGCGAGCTGGAGGAATATTTTGGAGTGAAACACTGCTTGTCGGTCAACAGTGGAACAGCCGCCTTGCACATGGCAATCGCCTCATTGGGGATTGGCCCGGGCGATGAGGTCATCGTGCCGGCATTCACATTCTGGGCAACGGCCGCGGCAGTCCTGCACCACAATGCCATCCCGGTATTCGTCGATATCGAGGATGATGCGTTTTGCATCGACGCCAACAAGATCGAGGCTGCAATCACGGACAAGACCAAGGCAATCTTGCCCGTCCATATCCATGGAATGCCGGCGAACATGGACGCGATCATGGCAATCGCAAAGAAATACAACCTGAAAGTCGTAGGCGATGCCTGCCAGGCGCATGGTGCGGCGGTGAACGGGAAAAAGGTCGGCAGCATCGAAGACACCGCCGGGTTCAGCACCAATCGTTCGAAAAACCTGTCCAGCGGAGAAGGCGGATTCTTCGTCACGAACGACGATGATGCCTTTGCAGTTGCGAAGCAATTGCGCGAGTTTGGCGAAGTCGTGCTGCCATCTGGCACCCGCGAGTATAACTCCTTTGGCTTGGGTTGGAACTACCGTTCCCACGAGTTTATCAATGCGTTTTGCAGGTCGCAATTGAAGCACTTGCCTGAAAACAACGCGAAACGTCAAGAGTTTGCGGCGTTTTTGACTCGTGAGTTGGCTAACATCCCAGGCTTCCGCGGCCCTTGTACGCCTCCTGGTCGCGAACCAGTCTACTTCAGCTACATCGTTCGCTTCTGCCCTGAGGAATTGGGCTTGGACTTGACGATGGCAGAATACAAGTCGGCGGTCATGAAGATACTTGCGGCGGAAGGCATTCGCCTGGGACAGTGGCAAACCCGCCCTGTTCCGGGGCAGGATGTGTTCCTCAAGAAGCAAGGCTACGGCAAGGGATGCCCGTGGGACTGCTCGCACTACAATCGAAAGATTGAATATCGTGGCGAAGACTATCCCGTCACACTGGATTTCATTGCCAGCCACTCCTATCTGGCAGGCGTCTATCCGCCGAATACATTGGACCTGATGGCAAAGTACATCGAAGGATTCAAGAAAGTTTCCGCTCAGCCTGACAAAATCGTCAAGGTCGCAAAGGAAAAGCGATAGATCACCATAGGAGACATAGACATGATCAAAACATCCGTTATGCTGATGAACGCCAATGGACCCGACGGAAATCAGAGGGATTGGGTCAAACAACTCGAATTCTGGAAAACCCTCGGGCTGGAAGGAGTCGATATCTTCCACGTCATGCTCAATAGATACAATATCCCATTGAAGGACATGAAAGCCACACTGGACAATTTGGGCTTGGCGCCGACTCTCTACGCCATCCCCACTGACCTGGTATCCCCAGACCAAGAAGTTCGTGCCAAATCCCTGGACACAGTCAAAAAGGGCATCGAAGCTTGCAAATTCCTGGGAGTCGACCATCTGTTCAGCCATGGAGGACAGCATACCAACCAGGGCGAGGAAGCTTTTGCAAGCTATATGGACGGCTTGGCAAAAGCAGCCGACATTTGCGCCGACGCCAATATCCTGTTTTCGATTGAAAACGCAGGGAAAATGTGCAATTCAGGCGAATCCTTGGCAAGGACGCTCAAGGAAGTCAACCGCCCAAATATGAGAGTGACTTTTGACGGCGGCAATTTCATCACTTGTGGATTTGAACCCCACGACGCAATCCAGCAGCTGAAATCAGCCGTCGTTCATGTCCATGTCAAGTCACACGAACCTGCGCCTGCAGGATCGCCTAGACCATACAAGTATTGCCCGACTGGGGTAGGACACCCAGATTACCGCTTCATACGCGACCAACTCCTTTCCGCAAACTACGACGGATGGTTCGCGTTCGAGCCGGAAGGCGGCTTCGATTCGGACTGGGACAGATCGATTCGTACCGTGGCGGAAATCCTAGCCGAAGTTCGCTAGCGCAAATCTGCGCGCCCCTGATCGATGCCTTCAACCTAAAAAAGCAGCTGACGCCTTATGATTGTAGTGCCTTTGCAAGGCATGGTCTCCAGGTGGTTTTCGTGCCCCGGACTTCAGCCCCGGGATAGGATGCCCCATGCTAGGCGCTTGCAAAGGCGCTACAGAACACCTAGTCTCAACTGCCTTCTTAGGTTGATTTTTTGATCGCGTCGCCAAAGAAGCCTGCCCCATAGTCTTTCAATCCTCTCAAGTTGATTGATCCACGGGGATCTGAAAACCCAGCGATTGCAATGCCGCCACGAAATCCTGTGGCAAATCAGCGGTGCAATGCATTAGCTTGCCGTGTTTCGGATGCCGAAAATCCAGCTTCCAGGCATGGAGCATTTGCCGAGGGGCTGAATAGGGACTCCATTTTGGATTTCCACCATACAGCGGATCTCCCAGGACAGGGTGGTTGAGGCTTGAAAAGTGAACACGTATCTGATGGGTGCGTCCAGTCAAGATTTTCACTTCAACAAAGGAGCAACCTTGCGAGCATTCCAGAACGCGATAAGTGGTCAAAGCAAACTTGCCGCCTTCACGAACAACCGCCATCTTCTTGCGTTGAGTAGGATGACGACCAATCTCGCCCTCGATGCGACCCGATTTCGCCACAACTTCGCCTAGCACAATCGCCAAGTATGTTTTCTCAAGATTCTGTTCCTTGAACATGGCCTTCAGCGAAGACCTGCTTTCCAAGTTCTTGGCAACCACCAGCACACCAGAAGTGTCTTTGTCAAGGCGATGGACAATTCCAGGCCGCTGAGTCTCGTCAATCATCTCCTCGAAACTTTTCCCGTCATGGTAGAGCAAGCCCTGAACCAGCGTACCCGTCTTGTTGCCGTGAGCAGGATGAACCACCAGTCCCGCAGGCTTGTTCAGAACGATCACATCGTCATCTTCCACCAGGATGTCCAAGGGAATGTTTTCGGGAACCAGCACGCCAGACGTCTCGTCAGGCATGGCGAACTCAACGACGTTACCCGGCCAAACCTTGCAGGAACGCCGGCATTTCCGGCCATTCACAAACACCAGACCATCGTCCAAACGATGCTGAAAAAAAGCACGCGAACGCTCGGGGAACTGCTGGGCAAGGAAAATATCGACCCTCACGCCTTCCCGAAACTGGTCGCCGACCACGCTCTCAATCACTTCTCTTTCGGCTGTTTCGCCATCCCACATTGCCCTTCCTCCACGGCCTTGGCACGCTCACGCCAACTCAACCACGCAAAAGACAAGACCAGGACAGGCAAAAGCCACAGGCATATCACCTGAGCCGGTGTCAATCCCGAACGAACCTGTTCCTCCGGATAGTCCCCACGGAAAAACTCATCCACAAACCGCAACACCGCATAACCAATGACGTACAGCAGGAACAACCGCTTCCGGGCAACCCCGAATCGCTCGCAAAGAAGAATGACGCCAAACAGAAGCAGATTGCCAAATGCCTCAACCAATTGGACAGGAAAATAGCCAGGCATCCCAGGTTCGTAGTAAATCGCAAATGGTCCCTCGTACGGCGTGTACCCATAACAGCACTTGTTGATCAAACAACCAATACGACCAAAACCATGAGCCAACGGCAAGGCAGGAGCAACCAAGTCGGCGACATCAAGCAAATTCAACTTGCGATAACGTACATACAGCACCACGGCAACCAAACCAAGAACAAAGCCGCCCTGGAAAACCAAGCCACCACGCCAGACCATCAACGCCTCGACCCAGCGACCATCGGAAAAATAATCCTCCCAAAAGCGTACCACGTACAGCAAACGAGCGCCAATGACGCCAGACATCAAGGCGACAAATGTCACGTCTGACACATGATCCGCAGTCATGCCGTAACGCTTGCCGCGAAATGTCTGAACGCCAAAACCCGCAAGAACCCCAATGGCGATCATCACCCCGTACCAGCGAATCTCAAGACCTCCCAGTGAAACCAATACAGGATCAATCATCACGCTTTTTCCTCGACGGGCCTGACGACATACTCGCGACCGGGATTGACGGAAAATACAACACGATCGTCAGAAAACCTCGACTTCACAGAACGATTCATGTAGCTGACACTCAACGGAATGCGACTACGAATCACGCATTCCCCAGCAGGAAGTTTCCTGAATATGGCTTCCTTCAGGCGGGAATCTTCCCAGGCAATGTCAACCGTGGCGCCGCCCCGCAAGCCAAGTCCAACAACTCGACCGCTATCCCATTCAGATGGCAAGGCGGGCAACAAGTCATAATCGTACTTGGGAAGCTCGCCGGATCCGAAATCACGCATCCAATGGCTTTGGACCAGCATCTCGCAGATGCCAGCCGTCGCACCGAAATTCCCGTCAATTTGGAATGGGGGATGTGCTCCTAGCAGGTTGGCATAGACTCCACCGCCGCCCATATAGTTGACCGGTCCTTTTCCATCAACCAGCCTGAGCAGCATTTGGAGCAGCTTCCAAGCACGGTCGCCGTCGCGGAGCCTGGACCATAGGCTGACCCTCCACGCCAAGCTCCACCCAGTCGCCTCGTCACCCCGGAGTTCAAGGCTCCGGCGTACTGCCCTGAGCAAGTCCGGCTCGTCGACATCGTTGATCAAGTATCCCGGATAGGCTGAAATGAGATGCGAAATATGCCGATGCTTGTCGTCAACCCGATCCCAATCATATTCCCATTCCTGCAATTGGCCCAATTTCCCGATTCTGAAATCCAGGAAATTTCTTCTGGTGAACTCGAGGTTTCGGCTCAATGCGTTCCATTTGAATCCGAGGATTCTATAGGCGATGAAGTATTTGTCAATCAACTCCTTGGCCAGTGAGATGTCGCATGTCGACGCCCTGCAGACCGCTCCCCTCACCCCGTCCTCGGTGATGTATTCGTTTTCGGGGCTGGTGGAAGGCGGCAGAACGCAGGTACATCCATTACAAGTACGTACGACATCCACGAAGTCTTCAATGAATTCCGCCGCACCACGAATTGCGGGCCAGATTTTCCGTTTCAGAAGATCCACGTCTCCCGAAAAGGCGAATTGCTCCCACAGGGTCAGCGCCAGCCAGACGCCCCCCATCGTCCAGTTTGCCCAGACTGGATTCCCCTTGCCATAGTCGCCCACTGGACATGCCAAACGCCACAGGTCCGTGTTGTGGTGCGCTACCCAACCACCGCAACCGTAGTTCACGCTCGCAACCAGAGAGCCTGTCTTTCGCAAGTCTTCCACCATGCGAATCAAAGGCTCCCCGCATTCCTGCAAGTTGGCGGGACCCACGGGCCAATAGTTCATTTCCGTATTGATGTTGATGGTATAGTTCGACGACCAAGGCGGGGTCATTTGGTTGTTCCAGATGCCCATCAGGTTCGCCGCCTGAGTTCCAGCACGGGAGCAACTGAGCAGCAGATAACGTCCGAAGTTAAACAGCAACGCCACCAGCGGCAAGTCGTTGGCACCTTTGAACTCCTTCAAGCGTTGCTCCGTCGGCTTGGCGATTTGGTCCGATTCGCCCAAATCAAGGAAGCACTGTGAAAACAGGGGCAGGAAATCCGAGCGATGCCTGCTCTGAAGATCGTCGAAGGTCAGTTTCCTGGCGGCTTTCAACGTTTTCAGCGCCAGCGTATCTGCTGCTTTTCCCGCCGTCACGGGGTGTTTTGCGAATCCGTTAAAGCTGGTTGCGATCGACACCAGGACACAGACTTCCGAAGCGCCGTTCACACGAACTTCGCCACCTGAAATATCCTGCAAGCCACCAACTGTCTTCACCCCGATGGCTACCGCAAAGTGGATGGCATTGTCTGCATCCCATTCCAGATGGTCGTCAAATCCCGCATGACTTGGGGCGTGCCCGGTAAACAGCAAACCACCCTTGATCGCGTCAATCTTCCCCTGTTGCGGCGAATCGAATCCAACTCCCATGTCAATGGAACCGTTCTTGCCTGCCGTAATCCTCCAGACAAGAACCTGGTCAGGATAGCTCACAAAGCATTCGCGGGTGATTTGGCTGCCGCCCTGCCGATAGCTTGTGTTCGCCTGGGCATCCTCCAAGGACAACTCGTGCCGATATCCCTCC
>Ga0123334_1003589_pt1 | contig 16580 bp, 11 predicted proteins | sample BiotimSIPDNA_FD_89706 | JGI IMG/M metagenome (GOLD analysis project Ga0123334, IMG submission 89706) | Anaerobic biogas reactor microbial communites from Washington, USA - Biogas_R1 time_0 SIP DNA | ecosystem: Engineered > Bioreactor > Anaerobic > Unclassified | place: Washington, USA... | reverse complement strand
GTTGTTGGGGGGCAGGTTGCGTTGAATGACGGTTGTCAACTGCTTTTTGGAGAAGGGCTTGGCCAGGAAGTCCGTGCAACCAATCTCCATGGCGTTACGTCTATCGTCTTCAAAGGCAAAGGCACTTTGTGCGATGATAGGGGTGTTCTTGTCACTTTCCCTGATTAAGGCCGTTGCATCCAAGCCGTTTAACTCAGGCATCTTGATATCCATGAGGACTAGGTCTGGTTTGAGTTCAAAAAAGAGGGAAACAGCCTCCATGCCGTTGTGAGCTCTGATCAGCTTGAAAGACTTACCGATCATGGCTTCGATTAATTTGAAGTTGCTTTCTGTATCTTCGGCGACAAGGATGGTTACGTTTTGTGGAGAGGTCTCGACATCGCCAAATATGGTGGCCGTGTTTGTGAGGTTGCCGGTAATGATCATATCCTTGGGCAAACTGAAATAAAAGGATGTGCCCTTACCCAATTCGGATTCCAGCCAAATACTGCCTCCGCAGCGTTCTATGATGGATCGGCAAATGGATAATCCCAGACCGGTGCCTTGTGTGAAGTTGTCGGCCTTGACAAAACGGTCAAAGACCTTGTCAACTTTATCGGGGGAGATACCTTTGCCCGTATCCCTGACAAAGAAACGGATGTTGTTGGGCTCTCTGGTGAATCCAAAGGTGATGGTGCCCTTAGTGGTAAACTTGAAGGCGTTGTTGATGAGGTTGCTGACGACTTGTGACAGACGGTTGCGGTCACATAAAAGGGTCAAATCGTCGTCGGCAGGTTCAAATTCCAGACTCACACCTTCCGGGCATTTAATGGAGAGGGTGTGCAATAAATCCTCGGCAAAGTCTTTGATCTTAACGGCCGTTTCCTCGAAGGCCATGATGCCTGACTCTATTTTAGACAAGTCAAGGATTTCGTTGATCAGGCCAAGCAAGCGTTCGTTATTGGCTTCAACAATGCTGTAGTACGAGGTCCTATCGGATGCATCATCCGTTTCAGCTATGATTTTGGAGAATCCGACAATGGCGTTGAGCGGGGTGCGGATTTCGTGGCTCATGTTGGCAATGAAGGCCGACTTGAGTTTGTCTGCCTCGACGGCTCTTTCTTTGGCTTCCACCAATTCCTGCTCCATGAGTTTGGCATTGGTGATGTCTTGTTCTATGGTGAGAATGAGTGGCCTGAGTTCATCGCGGATGAGCAGACGGAGTTGCTCGGTCAGTCTGATATTGCCATCATCGTCTCTGTCTTCGAGAATGCGGCGTATCTCTCCATCACTTTGCATGATTTTAAGATCGTCCATGCGAAGGTTGTCCGCTTTTTCGAAATCATAGATGTCGTAATCGGTCTTGCCTATCAGTTGACCGGTAAGGCCGGTATGGAACTCGCCTCCTTCTCTGTTGCTGAAAATGTAGCGCAAATCGGCGGTGACATCCTTGACACTGATGTTCATCGGAATGTTCCGCAACACCGTACTCATGATTTGGTTCAGCTCTTTGACCTGTTTTTCGTAGTGAACACGGTCGGTGATGTCCTTGCCAAAAGTCCAGATAAGGTTTTCACCCTTGGAGTCCTTGGTCAGGTACATGGTGCAATCATAGGCTTGCGGCCCCTTGGTTTCCCCCTCAGGACGGTTCAGTACGAAATTGACAATCTGGTTGGTATTGACCACTTGCCGTATCAATTCCATCCACCGGCGACTGCTGATCCAGCCGTTTCTTACCTGAGTGATGTTGAAGTCTGAGATGTCTGCTTCCGGTTCCCAGTCGTGGAGGGTATTGAATTGTTGGTTGCCATAGACCAGCTGACCATCCGTTTTCATCGCGAAGATGTAGTCGGTGGAGTTGGATACGGCTCTCGTGACGATTTCAAGCTTATGTTGTTGCCGTTTGATGTCGGTGATGTTCTGAACATAACCCTCTAGAAAACGGGCGCCTTGTTCCTTGTAAATGGAAAGGATTTTGAAGAGCAGGTAGTGCGTTTTTCCTTTGATGGTCAGACGAATGTTCTGAAATTCATCGATGTCTTTTTTGTTCTTTTTGTTGATGAATGTCAGGAATAGATCTTTGTCGTCGTGGTGTACACCATCCAAGAAAGCCGCCTTGCTAATGCTGGCGTAATCCGTGTCACTGGATAAAACACCAAAAATACCATTGTAGAAAAATTGTTCTTTCTCCGTGTCGTAATGCCAGTGACCGATTTTGGCTACTTTTTCAATTTCGCGCAGGCGGTGATTGGTTTGCTCCAACTTCTGCTTCAGCAATATCCGCTGGGTGATGTCCCTGTATTGGCACAATATGTGCATGTCGTCGTACTTATACAGGATACACTTGAAGAAATAAACTTTTCTGCCCAGCTGTATTTCGTAGTTGTCGGTCGAGGTGTTACCCGTCAATAAGACTTTTTTGAAGTTGTTCCACAAGGCTACCGATGTTTCGGAGGGAATTAAGTCAAATATGCGTTTGCCGATAAAACGGTCAGTGCGTTGAAGGAACCATCGATCTGTGTGCAATACCATGTCCACACAATGTCCGTCCCTATCCAATAGGAACATGGTATCGGCCGTCATCTGAAGGATTCTGTCCGAATTGCCGGGGTCGTGGAGTGGACTGTTATGGGATGGAGTGGAACTCATGTTTCATGGCATACTCAAGGGGCAACGACAAATGTACGATTTTTAGTAAAAAAATGCCCTTGGTTTGGAAAAAAGAATTGAACACCTGTTAATCGGCTGTTGTGCCTGCTCGTCTGGCTTTTTCCCACACACCACTGCCTTTCCGTTTTCTCAAGTAGAAGAAACCTCGAATCACCGATACATTCATAAAAAGGAAATAGTAGGGTACGTACAGGTATTTTTGTTTGATTTGTCGTTTGGCCAAGCGGTAACCCAGGAAGCCGGCACCGTAAAAAAGGCCTTGAAAACACAGCAGGATCAGGTACAGCAGGCTGGCGTCACCGGTCATGAACACCAAGGCAACATTCAATGGCAGTAGCAAAAAGAGGAATAGGGGCGTGATGGACCATCGTAATACCCGGTGAGATACATATTGGAAATGCAGCAATCCGTAACAGAAAGGATTAAGCAGCGCTCTCAGACGCCAGATGGATTGTAAACCGCCGGCTGCAATTCGAATCTTGCGTTTTTCTTCTTCCTTGATGTCGGCAGAGGGGTCTTCCAGTGCGAAGGCGGTGCGGCAATAGGCAATTTTGTAGCCTTTGGCGGCGATGCGCATGGAGAGGATGAAATCGTCCAGCAAGGTATCGTCCGGCATGGGCTCGAACAACTCCCTGCGGATGGCGAACAATTCCCCGGCAGCCCCGACGGCCGAATTCAGTTCGTCATCCAGGGTCTTGAGAAAGGATTCGTATTTCCAGTACAAGCCCTCGCCAGCTGTGGCGTCTCCGGTTTTTTGTTGTCTGACCCTTTTTTCACCGGCCACACAACCCACTTTGGGGTCTTCGAAACGTTGGATAATAGCCGTGATGGCTTCGGCATTCAGTAGGGTGTTGGCATCGGTATAGATCACGATGGGTGTATTGATATACGCCATACCCCTGTTGATGGCGGCCGTCTTGCCTTGACGCAACGGTTGGAACAGGACTTTGGCATCGGGGTAAGCGGCGAGTCTTTCGTTGGTGCTATCGTTTGAACCATCAGTAATCCAGCAGATTGTCAGTTTGTTGGCAGGGTAGTTGAGGGCTTGGCAATTGCGCATTTTTTCTTCCACAACCCCTTCTTCGTTGAAAGCCGTGATGACCAAGGTGACTTCGGGAAAGTCTTCGTTTTTTACGGGAGGGGGCGTGGCTTTGAACAGACGGCGTTTGATAGCAACCAAACACCATAGCAAAACGCCGTACCCTACATAGGTGTAGGTGACGATAATGGCTCCAAGCCAAAACAGGAAGAGGAGGGTTATTGTCATGGTCAGATACTTGGTTGCCTCAAAGATAAAAAAAAGGTGGAAACCGCGCTGTTTTGTCCGTAAAACTGGCTACATTCGTCAATAGCAAACCTTACTAATCATGAAACTCCTGGACTGGATTCTTTTTGCCGTCATGGCTGTCAATATCAGTTATTTACTGATTTTTGCCCTGGCGGCTCGGTTTGCCAAACCACGGCCTCGCTTGAAGGCTACCATCCAACGAACCATGGCGGTATTGATTCCTGCCTACAAGGAAGATGCTGTCATCGAAGAATGCGTACAAGCTTGCTTGAACCAGGATTACCCGTCCGATCGGTTCACCGTGGCTGTGATTGCCGACCATATGAAGCCAGAAACCAACGAACGGTTGCGTCGTTTACCCATAACCCTGATCGAAGCTGATTACGAAAACAGTACCAAATCCAAGGCACTGAATTTGGCCATGAGCCGTTTGCCCGATCATGACATTGCCATCGTGTTTGATGCTGACAACACGGTGGGTAGCGATTTTTTAAGCCGCATCAACCAAGCGTTTGAGTACGGTGACGTTCAACTACTCCAGGCGCACCGTGTGGCCAAGAACCTCAATAACCATATGGCCGTGTTGGATGCTGTTAGCGAAGAGACCAACAACAGTATTTTCAGGCAGGGTCATTATGCCATCGGGCTCTCATCAGCCTTGATTGGTTCAGGTATGGCGTTTGACTACCTGATTTTCAAAGAGAAAATGAAAAGTATCGTGGCCATCGGTGGTTTTGACCGCAATCTTGAATTGTCTTTCCTGAAAGAAGGCAAACGCATCCATTACCTGTCCGATGCCCTGGTCTACGATGAGAAGGTACAAAACAAGCAGGCCTTCTCCAATCAACGCAGGCGCTGGTTGTCGGCCCAGGTGCATTATATGCTCGAATTTGGGAAGGACTTTTTCCCGGCATTGCTGAAGGGTAAGGTCGATTTCTGTGTCAAATACCTGCAACAATTAGCCATACCCAGGGTTGTACTCCTGGGCTTTACGTTGCTATGTGCCTTGTTGATGACGCTGTTTGCCCCTTTGGCGGCACCAAAATGGTGGTGGTTGTCTGGTTTATTATTCCTGGCTTTTGCACTGGCCATACCCCCTCAGCTGTTCGATCGCCGATTGATGAGGGCGTTGATCATGTTGCCCGGCGTTTTCTGGCTCATGGTTAGAAACTTGTTTATGTTAAAAGGAGCGAACAAACACTTCATACATACTCAACATGGTGTCAACCGATAAATGTATGTTTTCTGGAGGCTTTGATCCTGTCCCGTACCTTGACCAACAAGCCGGAGCCTCTGTTTACAACGCTGACGATGATTTACAGGTGTATATTTGGGGCACTGTCTTATCAACACCAGCCTTTAAACGTGAACATGAAGTTTCATTGGCTGAGGGTGTTGCCCGGTTGTTTAGAGCGAAAGGTTGGGCAGGCATGGGCCAGTTGGACGGTGCGTTTACCTGTATGATCATAACGCCGGCGGCAACCCATGTGGTCAGGGACCATCATGGTACAGGTCCTCAAGTGTATTATACGCAAACACATTTTGCCAGTACCTTGTTTGCCTTGTCTCAACAACCGGGTTTCAACGCCAGGCCTGATTACGGGGCGCTGAGCCTTTTTTTGACCAAAGGGTACATTCCTGTACCTAGGTCTGCTTTTCAGCAGGTGGAAAAATTGGGTCCTGGGCATGTGCTCACCATTGCTTCCGGAAAACGGAGTACAAATTTGTTGCCCAGACCGAGTGGTACATTCGAGGGAATGACAGAAGAAGCCTTGCTGCAAACCTATGAACGGGTGCATCGGGAAGCCATTCAGCGGCGTATTGCCGGACATGGCAAGGTGGGCATCCTGTTGAGTGGCGGGTATGACTCGGCCTCCAATCTGGCCGCCCTAAGATCCTGTTACCAAGGGGAAGTTCATTCGTTTTCCATCGGTTTCAAGGGCGATACCTGGTCGGAATTACCATTGGCCAGGATCCTTTCAGAAACCTATGGAACGGTGCATCACACCTATGAAATCGACGGACGTGAAATCGCTTTCTTGCCCGATATTGTCAAACATCTGGGTGATCCATTTGTGGAAGGAGGGCTGATGGTTAATTTTGCTGTGATGAAGTTGGCGGCTGAACACCCGCAGGATGTTTTGCTTGGAGGTGATGGCAACGACCAGTTGTTTGGTACCACAGGTCGGGAAATCGCCCTTTATCTCCTCCTTAAGAAATGGGGACTGAGACCGGTAGTGGGCTTGATCAACCACCTGTTGTCTGGTGCGCCTTTTGACAGGAATGGATTGCCGTACAAGGTGTGGTTTCATACCGATAAAATGCTCCACTTGTTGGAGGGCGATACGTTTGGTTTTACACGGAAAAGCCTGTCTGATTTGGTGCAGAATCCCACCTGGGTAAAGCGTTGGCCTCGTCATCGGCTTGATTCGCGAAGCTTTGAGACGGCTTTTTTGCAGCACGCAGAGGTGGCAGACAGGGAAAAGACCATCAATCAGGTGATACTTTTCAAGGCATCAAAGTTGGCGGAAGACTTTGGACAGTCGTTGTCATTTCCTTACATGGACCTTGAACTACAAGCCGTGGTTGAGGCCATGCCAGTGTCGTTGCGTTGGAAAGGCGATGGACTGTTGGCTATGGCCAGGGGACAGAATGTCTCCAAATATGCACTCAAGCATGTGTATAAGCCCTTGCTGCCAGAAGCCATCACCAATCGGAAAAAACAAGGTGGTTTTGCCCCCATGCCTCTATTTTTTGCTGACGCTGCTTTCCGGCAAACGGTACGTTCAACCATACTGGATTCGGATGTTTGTCGGGATTTTCTCAACAGACGCGCCGTAGAATCATTCCTTGACCACTATGACAACGAGGCCGGCAACCTGCAAGGATGGTTTTGGTACAGACAGAACAAGGCCATACAATTGTTCAACCTTTATACACTCGCACTTTGGTGGAATAGTTACATCAAGCGGGGCTGACGGGTATGGATGCAGTAAACAAGAAAACGGCAAAAGGATTGGTCTGGAGCTTGATTGACCGTTTCGCCGGCCAAGGTATCCAGTTTCTGATGAGCTTGGTGATTGCTCGCCTGGTGCTGCCGTCTGATTATGGATTGATTGCCATGTTGATGGTCTTTATGGCCATCGCTCAAACCTTTGTGGATAGCGGTTTTGGATCAGCCTTGGTGCAAAAGAAAGACCGAACGGATGTGGACTTTTCCACGGTGTTTCTTTTCAACGGAGCCGTTGCGCTGGTGTGTTACCTCCTTTTATTCCTGGCTGCACCGCTGATTGCCTCTTTTTACCGTCAACCGGAGTTGGTACTTGTCACCCGGGTGGCAGGACTTACGTTATTAATCAACGCCTTGGGAGCTGTTCAGTTGGCCAGGCTGACCATCACCCTGGACTTTAAGAAAATTGCCGTAGCCACCTTGACCGGCGTAACCTTGAGTGGTGCGCTGGGTATCTGGATGGCGTACAAAGGACATGGTGTCTGGGCTTTGGTTGCTCAAACATTGACATTCAATGTGCTGTATAACGGTTTGCTGTGGGTGATTTCGGGTTGGAAGCCCAGTCTGGCTTTTTCCCGTTCTGCCTTCAAATCGCTTTTCTCTTTTGGATCCAAACTGCTGATGTCCTCGCTGCTACACACCCTTTATGTAAACCTCTATTCCCTGGTTATCGGTCGTCTGTTTTCTTCCAAGGATCTGGGGTATTACAATCGATCATCGGTACTGGCGATGTTTCCCTCTACCAATCTGTCCAATGTCATTTACAGGGTGGTATACCCAGTTCAGTGCCAGTTGCAGGATGATAAGGAGGCCATGGTGGCCCATTTTATTCAGTATGTCCGCCTTTCCTGCTACGTGATTTTTCCCATCATGATTGGGTTTTGTGTGTTGGCCGAACCGTTGGTGTTGGTGTTGCTTAAAGCCAAGTGGTTGCCAGCCGTGCCCTACCTGCAAATCTTGTGCCTTGCGTACATGTGGGATGCCATCATGAAACTCAATGGGGCTGTCATCAATGCCAAAGGACGATCTGACCTCTTTTTCAAGGCCGAGATTTATAAGAAAATCGTAGGATTCATCATCCTGGCGGCTACCGTACCATTCGGCATCAAAGTGATGTGTTATGGGTTGATTCTGTACGCTTTTGCTGACATCCGCATCATTTCGTTCTATACGCATCAATTGGTCGGGTTGAAACTGATGACCCAAATCAAGGCGATATCGCCGTCGTTAAGCCTGGCTGTGATGATGGGTGCCGTTGTCTGGTTGGCTTCTTGTTGCGTGGACAATCCCTGGTTGAAACTAGGCATTGGGGTGCCCTTGGGGGTGCTGCTCTACGTAGGTGCTTCAGCCCTTTTTAGTGTGCGTGAATTTGTGCACCTCAGGGGATTGGTTAAAGAAAAGCTCAAGATTTGAGTCTGACTGCGTAAAGCCGTCCCTGGTGACTGCCTGTGCTGCGTAGACGTTGTTCCACTTTATGCGTGAAAGCATAGTTTTTCAACCCCCAATCCGGTGAAATCAACAAGTCAGGGGGGGATTGAGAAACAAAGCGTTCTACGGCTATGTCCGGCCTCAATCGTTCCAGAAATCCAACCAAAAGTTCCACGTATGTATCCGGTGTAAATGGATGGATAATGCTAGGATCGTCAGCAATTTGTTTGGCCAGCACGGTGCCTTTGATGACCTGAAGCTGGTGCAATTTAATGGTGTCGAGGGGCAGTTGGCTCAACACATCGGCATGGTGCAACATGTCTTCCGGTGTTTCACCAGGTAATCCCAGGATTAGGTGGGCGCCGCTTAGCAAACCCCTTGAGGTCAGACGATGGAGGGCTTCTGCCGAGCAGGCATGGTCGTGTTGCCGGTTGATGCGGATCAGTGTCTTGTCCAGGGTGGATTCAAGCCCCAATTCTACCAAAACAAACACCCGCGTAGCCAAGGCCTCCAAATAGTCCAATAAGGGTTCGGGAAGGCAGTCCGGTCTGGTGCCAATAACCAGGCCAACCACGCCGGGTACGGCCAGGGCTTCTTCGTACAGGCTGATGCATTGGTCAACGCTTGCGTAGGTATTGGTATACGCTTGAAAATAGGCCAGGTACTTCATGGTGGGGTATTTCCTGGCAAAAAACCGTATACCATCCTCCATTTGTTCGGTGATCGTTTGGTTGATCAGCCCGTAGGAAGGATTGAAGGTTTGGTTGTTACAGTAGGTACAGCCGCCTCTACCTTTACTGCCGTCTCGGTTAGGGCATGTGAAGCCTGCATTGAGCGCGATTTTCTGCACTTTACCTTCGAGGTGTTCGGCCAGAAAGGAAGGGAAAGTACGGTAGAGGGGTGGGGCCTGCATGGGGATTGGTTTGTCCACAAAAGTACGGAATTTGCCTCGCACGTCCGCCCATTAGCGGGGTTTTTCGTACTTTTGCAACAGCCACGTGGCTGCCATAAAGTTCATGTACCCATGAAACGTATTGCGTTTAGTTTTTTATTAGTGCTTTCAGCTGGCTTGCTTCAGGCCGCTTACACACCTCTTAACCTCGATTCCATCATCGGAGGAACCTACAGGCCTGCTCCAGTGCCAGCCATTTACCCAATGGCCGATGCTCAGAGTTATGCGGCCCTTTCGCCAGATGGTCGTAAGTTGCAACGTTTTGATTATAAAACGGGTGCTCTCAAGGAAACGCTCATAGACCTTGACAAGGCCAAGGGCGAGTCATTGAAACAGATGATTGGATTCCAGTTCAGTCCTCAGGAAAATCGGTTATTGATCTGGGAAACCCGACAACCCGTTTATCGTCGTTCATGGGTAACAACCTACTATGTCTACGATAGGAAACGCGACCGTATTGAACCCCTGTCCGAGCGTCCCGATCAGCGGAACGCTTGCTTCTCACCCGATGGCCGTTCAATTGCTTTTTCGAGTGGTAATAACCTGTACATAAAGCGACTGGACTTTGGAAGTGAGTTGGCTGTCACGACGGATGGTTTACCCAATCACATCATCAATGGGACGGCCGATTGGGTCTACGAAGAAGAATTTTTGGTCACTGGGCTGTATGATTGGTCGTCCGACGGTCAATACCTGGCCTACCTCAAATTTGATGAATCCAACGTTGCTGACTACACGTTTCCGCTGTACGGAGCGTTTAGGTCAGGTAAGGAACAACCGGATTATTACCCCTCGTTCAAGACCTTCAAGTATCCTTCAGCTGGTGGCCGGAATGCCAATGTAAGCCTTCATGTATATCATTTGCAGACCCGTTCCAACCGTGCCTTGAGCCTTCCTGTCGATGCAGACACGTATTTCCCTCGTATTCGCTTCACGCGTAAGCAAAACCAGTTGGCCGTGATGAGCCTGAACAGGGGGCAAAACGTGTTCAAACTCTTCTTCCTTAATGTCAAATCGGGTGTGGCCACTCTGGCCCTGACGGATCAGAACGACACGTATGTTGATCCGGCCTATGATGCCATACAATTCACGACCCGTTATTTCACCTATCTGTCTGAAAAGAACGGTTACCGCCATTTGTACCTGTACAACGCCAATGGTAGCCCATTGAAAACCTTGACTGCAGGCAAATGGGATGTTATCCGCTATTTGGGTTGCGACACTGTCAATAACCGTTTTTACTACCAGGCTGCCAAGGAATCGCCCATGGAGCGTTCGTTGTGGCAGGTCGATCTCAAAGGAAAGACGATTAAGCTGGGCACAGAGGATGGAAGTACACAGGCTGTGTTCAACAGTGACTATAGCCTGTACGTCAAGACAAATTCGGCTCTCAACCGTCCTCCAAGAGTCAGTATTGTGGATTTGAAAGGCAAGGAATGGCGGGTTCTGACAGACAATGCAAGCCTCAAGCAAGCACTGAATACGGTCAGCCCCAATCGTAAGACATTCATAACCGTGCCTGCTGCTGATGGAACTCCACTTAACGGCTGGGTGTTGAAGCCGCCTGTCGTTGAACCAGGCAAGCGCTATCCAGCCATCTTGCTGCAATATAGTGGGCCTGATGCTCAGGAAGTGGTGGATCAGTTTTCCTATAATTGGGAATATTACCTTGCCGAACAGGGCTTTGTGGTGGTCAGTGTGGATGGCCATGGGACAGGAGGTCGTGGAGCCGATTTCCGTCGGTCGACCTATCGTCAGTTGGGTGAGTTGGAAGCCAAGGATCAAATCGCGGTGGCCAACTACCTTGCCAAACAACCCTGGATTGATGGCAATCGATTGGGTATTTGGGGCTGGAGTTATGGGGGGTATATCACGCTGTTGTCTTTGACATCACCCCATCATCCGTTCAAGGCCGGCATTGCTGTTGCCCCTGTGTGTGACTACCGGTATTACAACACGGTTTATACGGAGCGTTACATGCGCACGCCGGCTGAAAATGAGACGGGGTATAACGCTAATTCGCCTTTGCTCAGGGCTGGCTCGTTAACGGGGCGCCTGCTTCTGGTGCACGGTTTGGCAGATGACAATGTCAGGGCCAACCAGAGCCTGGATATGGCAGAAGCCCTCATACAGGCTGGTGTGCGGTTTGACACGCAGTTTTACCCAACCAGCAACCACAGCATCCTGGGCCAAACTTATCGTAAGCATCTCTACCACACCAAGGTGGAATTTTTCCTAAAAAACCTTTGACATGGATGAACATGTACGGAAACCTGATTGGTTGAAAATCAAATTGGGCGATACGGATCGATTCGCTGAAACAAGGCGCATCATCGGCCACGACTTACACACCATCTGCACCAGCGGACGTTGTCCCAATCAGGCCGAATGCTGGGGTAGGGGGACGGCAACCTTCATGATTCTTGGTGACATTTGCACCCGCTCTTGCCGCTTTTGCAACACAAAGACAGGCAGGCCTTTGCCTGTCGATAAGCAAGAACCGGACCGACTGGCAGCGTCTGTCAAAAAGATGGAGGTCAAACACATCGTGTTAACTTCGGTAGACAGGGATGATCTCCCTGATCTGGGTGTTGGGCATTGGGTGGAGGTTATACGTGCCTTGCGTCGCGAAAACCCCGGCATAACCATGGAAGTGCTGATTCCCGATTTTCAAGGTGAACCGGCGTTGATTCAACGCATCATCGATGAGCGACCTGAAGTGGTTTCTCACAACATGGAAACCGTGAAACGGTTGACACCAGAGGTGCGTTCAGCCGCCAAGTATGAACGGAGTTTGCAGGTGCTTGCTCAATTGGCTCAGGCTGGTATCCGCACGAAGTCAGGATTGATGCTGGGATTGGGCGAGACTGAAGCTGAATTGTTGGAGGTGATGGACGATTTGATTGCTGTCCGTTGCCAGGTGTTGACGCTAGGACAGTACCTGCAGCCCACCCGCCATCACTTACCGGTGCGGGCTTATATCCATCCAGATGATTTCAGACGGTATAAAGACATCGGCTTGGCAAAAGGCTTTGATATCGTGGAAAGTGGGCCCCTGGTGCGTTCATCCTACAGGGCCGAAAAACATCTTTGAGTGGGCGCCTGAACAATTCAGGTGAGTGATGTGTTTTTAGCATAAACCATCTCTTATAATGTTTCACACGCTGATTGCAAGGATAATGAGGCGATCAGAGGTTTGGTTACCTGTGGTGGATGATGAAGGGAATGACATCGATAAGGTGCCCTTATGTGTCTCACAGGATCAGCCCGGTCGTTATCAACACGCGGTAGTACGTGTGTTGGTCTGGTATCAAGGCAAGCTTTATCTTAAGCCTCGCTCTGGCAAGACGTTGTTTGAACAAGGTATGGTTGATATTCCCCTTGAAAAGGTTCTACGTTTCGGTGAAAACATAGAGGAGGCACTGGCAAGTCTGTGCGGTGATGTGTCTTCATCGGCTGAGCCACGGTTTTTGCTTAAATACAAGCACGAAAACAAGGAAGGGCATTGGCTGATACTTTTATATGTTTTACCCTTGACTGACAACGATGAGTTAAACCGATTGGGGCACGATGGAAAGTGTTGGCCCATCCAACAGGTCAAGGCCAACAGTGGAAAAGGCTTTTTCAGTCGCATTCTGGAAGGCGAAATCCAATTGTTCAGCGACCTACTGTTTAGTGAAAGTGGACACTAAGGCTACGTATGGTTTTGTGAGTTCCCCCTTAGGTATAGAACAAAAAGAGACAGGGCTTTTTGGGTAGTTCTACGGCCTGTTTACGCCATTGAGCGACGGTCAGGGTTTTAATGCTGGCATCCATGCCTGTCAGGTCCAAGGCAACACAGATCCTGGTTTTGGGGGAGAGGGTGGCTATCATGTCGGCCAGGAGCAGGTTGTTGCGGTAGGGCGTTTCGATGACAAGATGGGTCATGTCTTCTGCGATGCCCCTTTGCTCCAGGCGTTTCAGCGTCTTTGTCCTGGCTTCTTTTTCCACAGGCAGGTAGCCTTCAAAAGCAAACCGTTGTCCATTGAAGCCTGATCCCATCAACGCCAGTAAAAGGGATGATGGCCCCACCAGGGGTACGACCGTGAAGCCCTTGGCCTGAGCCAGTGCCACAACATCGGCTCCGGGGTCGGCGACGGCTGGACAACCGGCTTCAGACATCAAACCGATATCATGACCAGCCAACAGAGGTGCCAGAAAGGTGGTTACTTCGGTGGGTGTGGTGTGTTTGTTCAGCACTTGAAAGCTGCAGGCGTCTATGTCAAAGTTTGGGTCGTTTTTCTTCAAGAAGCGTCTGGCTGTGCGTACATCTTCCACGATAAAATGCCTGATGGGTATGAGACAGGCCTTGTTGTAAGGTGGTAATACCTCATCCAGGGGGCCTTCAGACAAGGGGACTGGGAATAAGTAAAGTTTGCCAGACATGGGGTATGTATTTACACGCAAAGGTACAATTTATTATCTTTGCCAACCTAATAACCTGCCCGAATGAACTTGCCCCAAGCCTTTGAGATTACCATGAGGGAATTGCTCCAGGATGAGGCTGCGTCTTTTTTTGCAGCCCTGGATGAACAGCCTCCTGTTAGTGTCAGGTACAATCCGCAAAAAGGCGAATTGGCTGTTTCACACCTGTTTGAGACACTTAAGGATGGCCGGGTGCCTTGGGCTGACCAGGCCTATTACCTGGCCCAACGACCAGCGTTTACGTTTGATCCCTGTCTGCACGCCGGTTGTTACTATGTGCAGGAGGCCTCCTCCATGTTCGTAACACAGGCACTGAAGGTGGCCCTCCATCGTTTGTCCATAACAGGATATCCCTTGATGGCCCTTGATCTCTGTGCTGCGCCAGGAGGTAAGTCAACGCTGGTGCGCTCGCTGTTACCCGAGGATAGTTTGCTGGTCGCCAACGAGGTGGTTGGCAGTCGTGCTCGCATTTTGCAGGAAAACCTGACCAAATGGGGCTCTCCGTCGGTGATGGTAACCCAGAACGAAGCCGCCGATTTTGGCAAACTAGGTGCGCTGTTTGACTTGCTATTGGTGGATGCTCCTTGTTCAGGTGAAGGGCTGTTTCGTAAAGACGAAGGGGCTGTGGGGGAATGGTCACCCGATGCTGTCAGGCAATGTGCCATGCGCCAATCGTCCATCCTCAGGGACTGTCTTCCTGCCCTGAAACCTGGCGGCTATTTGATATACAGCACCTGTACTTACAACAACGAAGAGGATGAGGCCATGGTTCAATGGTTGGTTGAACAAGAAGGGCTCCTTCCTGTGCCGTTGCCTGTTGAGCCGGGATGGGGCGTTACCAATGCCTTGCCAACAGGGCACGTTGACTTGCCGGTGTACCGCTTCCTTCCACACAAAACAAAAGGTGAGGGTTTCTTTTTGTGCCTCCTGCAAAAACCCGAATCAGCTGTTATGCCAAGGGATTTTGAAACGGTCAGGTATGAAAAAACGGCCAAACAAAGCAAGCACGTTGTAAAGAAGCGTGAGGCGACTACGCTGATTCCCGATAAAGTGAAAAAGAGCCTGGTCAACCCCGATGCCTACCATTGGTCCACTACCAAGCAAGGATTGATCAGAGCCTTGCCTGTCAATTTGCTGTCGGAAATACTGTTTTTGGAAGGCAACTTGAGGGTGTTGCAAGCCGGGGTGACGGTGGGTGAAACCAAGGGCGAACAATTTCTGCCACATCCGGCGTTGGCCCTGTCTACAGCCCTTAACCGCGCCGCTTTTCCAGTCTGTGACCTTGACTTGAAGCAGGCTGTTGATTTTCTTCGTCGTGAAGCCCTGGTGTTGCCGGCCGATTGTCCTTTGGGGTGGGTGTTGGTAACCTATGCGGACAAGGCTCTGGGGTGGGTAAAAAACGTTGGCAACAGGGCAAATAATAATTGGCCGGTCGAATGGCGTATCCGTTCAAACAATCCGTTCGCCTGAGGTATTGGCAAACGGATTGTTCAACGAAAGAGTTATTCAGCAACCATGCGCATGGTCATGGTGATGTCCGACTTGGGTCTGTCAGCAGTGCCGGTTTGGCAGCGTTGGATTTGATCCACGATTTCTAAACCTTCAACTACTTCTCCAAATACGGTGTACTCGCCGTCAAGGAAAGGAGTGCCCCCAACAGTCGTGTAAACGGCTTTTTGTTCAGCTGTAAACCGACCTTTGTCTGGATTGAGCATGAATTCAGCTTCGGTTTTGGCAATCAGTTCCTTTTCCAAGGCATCCAACCCTGCTGTGTTGTTGTTGGCCTGCATGGCCTGAATGCTGTCTTTCTGAGCAAAGGCCAGGTTGTTGAAATGAGTACGCATGGCTTGTTGCACTTTCTGCTGTTCCATGCTTTTGAGTTCATTTTCTCCGTAGACCTTGCCCCAGACGATGTAAAATTGTGATCCCGAGGAGGCTTTCATGGGGTTGACCTGATCGCCGGTGCGGGCTGCCGAGAGGGCACCACGTTTGTGAAACAACTGGGGATAAACGATTTCTGCAGGCACTTGGTAGCCAGGTCCACCGGCACCAAGTTGGGCGTTGGCAGGTGCGTTCTTGGATTCAGGGTCACCACCTTGAATCATGAAGTCTTTGATGACACGGTGAAACATCAAGCTGTCGTAGAATTGAGATTCCACCAACTTGATGAAGTTGTCACGGTGTTGGGGCGTTTCGTCGTAAAGACGAACCTTGATAGTGCCATACGGCGTCTCGATTAAGACGAGGTTTTTGGTTTCTGTAGCTTCCATTGAGTGTGCGAATAAAACAAAAAGGGCACCGAACAAGGTGATACGTTTCAGGAAATCGGCTCGCTTCATACGGTGATTTTTTTAGATGAGCTGCAAATATACGCGTTTCTTTTTTAAATATTATGTAGTACTTTTGCTTTCTAATTCGGTTAACAGTCTTTAAAATAGCATTCATATGAAGCCTACTCTCTTTGTACTTGCTGCCGGTATGGGCAGTCGTTATGGCGGTTTGAAACAAATGGACGGTCTAGGTCCTGGTGGAGCAACCATTATGGATTATTCCATATACGATGCCCTGCGCGCAGGATTTGGTAAGGTCGTTTTTGTCATCCGTCATTCTTTTGAAGCTGATTTTGTGGCCACGGTGGTCGACAAGTACAAAGGTCATATACCGGTTGAAGTAGTTTTTCAAGAGCTGGATTACCTTCCTGAAGGGTACACCTGTCCCCAGGATCGTGTTAAACCTTGGGGTACCAACCACGCTCTCCTAATGGGCAAGGATGCCATCAAGGAACCATT
>Ga0123334_1003582_pt1 | contig 16598 bp, 13 predicted proteins | sample BiotimSIPDNA_FD_89706 | JGI IMG/M metagenome (GOLD analysis project Ga0123334, IMG submission 89706) | Anaerobic biogas reactor microbial communites from Washington, USA - Biogas_R1 time_0 SIP DNA | ecosystem: Engineered > Bioreactor > Anaerobic > Unclassified | place: Washington, USA... | reverse complement strand
GGTCGATGAAAAAACTATATACTCGCTTTTGGAGAAGTTTCTGCTCCAGCTTTCCATCCAGCGGGATTCCCGTCTTGGCGGCATTGTCGCGGAACATCCTCAGCTTGTCATCCAGCCCAATCAACCTCTGGTACCATCCAGTCAAGACCAGCAGCAACGCCGATGCAACGATCGAATTCAACAAGGCGGGCATCAGTTCCTTGTCTTGTACTGCAGTCCAGTAAACCGCGACCGCCAATGCGACGCCCCCTGCAAAGTGGAACAGCCAGTTGAAGGCATAATCGTACTCGGTCGTCCGAACAAGTCCCATCAATCCCGCCAGCAATGGAATCGACCAGGTCAGGCACAGGCAACTCCTTGTCGTCCTAGGCGGTGCAGGATGGACCGCAACCGCGAACATCAACGCGATTCCAGACAGGATCGGCGCCAAAAACGCGGGAAACGAAGGAGTCATCCCGCAAATGAGCCACTCTAGGATACTGACCGGGAAATTCGGCTGTTCAGTTCCCCCCGCATAGCTTCCGAAAAGCAACGGGAGCAAGAACACCAGGATGCAAAGGTAATATCTTAGGTACTTGGCTGCCTTCATTGGTAAACCATCACTTGGGGGAATCTCGGGCTAGTTCGCCATGTGGCAACCCTTACTCCCCTGGTTGTGCTGAATTCGGTGGTGGCAAGGGACGTTTGACCTGTTTGTCAGGCGACGGCATCGGGCGTTTTGGTGGGTTTTTGTGTTGCCTGCCAGGATTCCTTTGGTTGTTCCCACCTTGCCTGTTGCCCTTGTTTTGCTGTCCTTGCTGTTGGTTTCTGCCGTCCCGTCGTCCTTCTCGATCGCCCTGTTGCTTAGCCTGTCGATTAGGATTGTTGCTTCGATTCCCACCCTGCTTGTTTTTCGGAGCGTTTTGCTGTTGTCTCGGTGTTTCGTTCTGTTGTGGCTTGGATTTAATATTGGTTCCCTGGGCGACTTCCTCGTCGTCATCCACCGCATCCAGTTGTTCAACAAGCTCCTGCTGCAACTGCTTCTGCTCGATGTTCAGCTCCTTGTAAACTTCAGCTTCGAACTGAAGACAGCACTTAAGACGACCGCAACTACCCGAGATGTTCTGCGGATTCAACGACAATCCCTGCTGCTTGGCCATCTTGACGTTGATGCTGTTGAAACAGCTCAAAAAGCGAGCACAGCAAAACGGACGACCACATGTCCCGACGCCGCCCAAGATCGCTGCCTCGTCGCGAACCCCAACCTGACGCAACTCGACTCGTACCTTCAACAACCCGGACAAGTCACGAAGCAATTCGCGAAAATCAATCCGACCATCCGCAGAAAACAAAAAGATGATCATCTTCCGGTCAAATGAAAAGTGGGTTTGGATCAATTTCATTTCCAGCCCGTGGAAACGAATCCGCTCCAGCGTCTTGTTGTGAGCCTCGAATGCCTGACGGTCGTTCTCCTCGGCCTGACGCAAATCGTCTTCGTTTGCAACACGCAAGATCATAGGAATCTTGGCGCCCTCGATGTGACGCCCCTTGCTGTTCGCGGCGCGCTGACGCTCAAACTCCTTCTCGTCCTCAATCAGATCGCCAATCGGTTCAACAACACGGGCAAAATCCATGTAGCGCTCGCATTGAACAACAATATTGTCGTTTGCCTTTAATATCAGCTCACATTCCGCAATGGCCTCGAAATCAAGACCGTTCGCGACGTTTATCTTGTAAAGTTGCTTCATTGTTTCTTTTCTGATGTTACGTATGGTAGAAAGTCCGAGAACTTTCTAAGGTACCCCTTCTTTTACACTCTGTCAATCCGACTCTTTACGAACTTTCAGCCCCACGCCTTCCCGGCGCAGCCAACTGGGGATGTTCTTAAGAAACTCGTGGTGGCCAAAAGAGCCGTTGACCAGCTCGTCAATCGCATCCTCAACAGACCAGCCATGGTACGCGATGCGATAGGACGCGCAAATCAATCCAGTACGGTCGGAACCGTGACGGCAATGAACCAAATACGGTCCCTGTGAACGATTGCCAAGAATGGATAGTGCGCGGGCAACCTGGTCTTTGTCGATGAAAACCGGGTTCAACGGAACCAGATAGAGGCGAAGCAATGTCCCCGAAGCCAGGTCGATGTCATCCTGGTTCAGGCTTAATGATACCACCGTCTTCACGCCCATCGCCTCCAGATTCGCAAAGCCCTCGCGGGTCGGCTGACCAGACCGGTACAAATTGTCGTCGATGCGATGGAGATTCGGTACTCCGTCCACCTTCAAAGGAATGGCCTTCGATTTCCGTTCGCCATGCAAGGGTAGCCCAAAGCACAGGCAAATCAATGCCAACGCTGCAAGCAACCTCAAACGAAAACCTTCAGCCATCAAGTCCTCCTTACAACCCGACCGCGTCCCGAACCCTCTCCATCGTCGCTCTCGCAACCAGGCGGGCCCGACGAGCACCGTCCTGCAAAATGTCTTCAACAAGCTGAGGATTCGCCAGCAATTTCGCACGACGCTCACGCATCGGGGCAAAATATTCCAAATACTTTTCGTACAGCTTCTGCTTGGCATGGCCGTATCCGAACTCGGGATTTTCGCGGTAGTTCCTGCGCAATTCCTCGAGTTCCTCTTCGGACGCCATCAGCTTGTACAAAGCCACGATGCTGCACTTGTCCGGATCCATCGGCTCGCCCATCGGCGTCGAATCCGTGACAATGCTCATGAACTTCTTGCGGATTGACTTCCCTTCACCATACAACTCAATCGTATTGTTGTAGCTCTTTGACATCTTCTGCCCATCAAGCCCGGGAATCACCGCCACGTCTTCATGGATGTACGCGTCAGGAATCGTCAAAATCTCGCCGAAGCGGTTGTTGAACCGAATCGCCAAGTCACGGGTCACCTCAAGGTGTTGCTTCTGATCCTTGCCGACAGGTACCAGATGGCTGTTGTACAGCAAAATGTCAGCCGCCATCAATGCAGGATACGCAAACAAGCCGTGGTTCGCTTCCATGCCGTGGGCAAGCTTGTCCTTGTAGCTGTGGCAACGCTCAAGCAACCCCATCGGACAAATACAACTCAAGATCCAAGTCAATTCCAGCACCTCGGGAACGTCCGATTGACGGAAAAACACCGACTTCTCAGGATCCAACCCTGCCGCCAAAAAGTCAACCGCAACCCCAAATGAACGCTCGCGAAATGCCTGTGGTTCCGGCAATGACGTCATAGCATGGTAGTTCGCGATGAAATAATAGCAGTCGTTACCTCCATTTTGGAGGGCGATCGCCTGCCTCATCATCCCGAAATAGTTTCCAATATGCAACGTGCCCGAAGGTTGGATGCCTGAAAGAATTCGTTTGCCAGCCATATACTTGGTTTTCCTTGTCTCGTGTCAGTAGTTAATCAGTAGTTGTCTTGCTCGTCCCCGATGGTCGTCGCCTCCTGATGCCCAGGCAAGACGACCACATTTTTGGGAAGCGGAAGCAGCTTGTCCTTGATGGACTTCATCAATGTCGAGTAGCTCCCTCCAGGGAAATCCGTCCTTCCGTATGTTCCCTGGAAGATCGTATCTCCTGAAAACAGGATTCCGTGCTCGGCAAAGTAGAAGCACACGCCGCCCGGAGTATGTCCTGGAGTGTGGATGACCTCGTACGAAAGCCCCTCCAATGTTGGAGGTTCCTGCGCCGGCTCGGGCAACCCCTTTGCCGCTGGGATCCAAGGCAATATCGCATTGCCCGGATCAAAGTACAAGCCACGGTCGCCCTCATGGATCCAGACTGGTATCTTGTACTTCGACGAGATCTCGCCAACAGAGCCAATGTGGTCGACGTGACCGTGGGTCAACAGCACGCCGACGGGCTTCAAGTTCAACTTGCCAAGCCTGCTCTCGATCAAATCAAAGGATCCGCCGGGATCGATGACCAGGCAAGAGGAACTCTTGGAAGACCAGGCCAGATAGCAATTGGTCTGCAAAATCCCAACAGGTATAAGCTCGTATCGCATCATCGCAACCTCATCCGACGCTCGCTCCGGGAGCGATTTCCCCATCAACCGTCAACAACCGAAGTTCGCCCTTGCGCTTCGCCGCAAGCAACATTCCGTTGGACTCGACTCCACGTATCGTCGCAGGCTGGAGGTTCGTGACCATAATGATTAGTTTTCCGACCATGTCATCAGGCGAATATACCGTTGCCACGCCGGCAACGATCTGACGAATTTCGCCACAATCGACCTGAAGCTTCAACAGCTTGTCAGCACCCTCGACACGCTCCGCCGAAACGACCTTGGCGACCTTCAGCTGCAACTTCCCGAAATCCTCGATTCCGATAAACTCAACCCCTTCGGGCTTCGCCTCGGCCACCGCCTTCGGTGGCTCCTTCTTCGCCGAAGCTGGAGCGTGCGCCTTCTCGATCTTCGACCAGGTATCCTTCAAATTGACCGTCAAGTTGAACACCGGCTTGTCGCTCCGATAATCGTAGCGGTCGGCGCAGAAATACCCAATGCGCTCCAATTGGAAACGATCCTCGGGTTCAAGCCCAGCCAACGCAGGCTCGACCTTGCAGCCAGTGAGGATTGTCAGCGAGGACGGATTCAGGTTGGACAGGAAATCCTTGCCCTCCTCCACATCATCGGGATTCTCCTTCAAAAACAACCTGTCGTACTGCCGAACCTCGGCGTCAATCGCGTTGCTTGCCTCGACCCACTGGATGGTTCCTTTCACCTTCCTGCCGTCAGGCGCCATTCCACCACGCGTGGCAGGGTCGTATGTACAGCGCAGTTCGACGATTTCGCCCGAAGCATCCTTGATGACCTCTTCGCACTTGATGAAATAGCCCCAACGCAACCGGACTTCGCTTCCCGGGGCAAGACGGTGGTACTTTGGCGGAGGAACTTCCCTGAAGTCGTCCCGGTCGATGTACAATTCGCGTCCGAACGGAAGCTGGCGCGTTCCCGCGCTGTCGTCCTCTGGATTGTTCACCGCTTCCAGCATCTCGATCCGCCCCTCTGGGTAGTTCGTCAACACGACCTTCAAGGGATCCAAGACCCCCATGTACCTGTTGGCGGTCTTGTTCAATGCGTCACGAAGACTGTTCTCCAACAGAGTAATGTCCGTTATCCCGTTGAACTTCGTCACGCCGCAACCGCTGAGGAAATTCAAGATCGAGGATGCCGTGTAGCCGCGGCGACGCAGCCCGCAAATCGTCGGCATCCGGGGATCGTCCCAACCATTGACGTGCTTTTCCTGGACGAGACGCAACAGCTTGCGCTTGCTCATCACCGTGTACGTCAGATTTAAACGCGAAAATTCAATCTGCTGCGGACGGTGGACAGGAAGCTGCTCCAAAAACCACTCGTACAATGGACGGTGAATCTCAAATTCCAACGTGCACAGCGAATGCGTGATGCCCTCGTACGAATCTTCCAAGCCGTGCGCCCAGTCGTACATCGGGTAGATGCACCACTTGTCACCCGTACGGTGATGGTGGGCATGCAAGATCCGGTACATGACCGGATCACGGAAATTCATGTTGGGATGAGTCATGTCAATCTTCGCACGAAGGACCTTCTCGCCATCGCGAAACTCGCCCGCGCGCATCCGGCGAAACAAGTCCATGTTCTCGGCAACGCTGCGGTTGCGCCACGGACTCTCCGTGCCGGGTTCGGTCAATGTCCCGCGAGTGATGCGTATCTCTTCCGCAGTCTGGTCGTCAACGTAAGCCAAGCCCTTCTCTATCATCAATTCAGCTAATTCGTACATCCACTCAAAGTAGTCAGATGCGTAACGAACCTCGCCGTCCCACTCGAAACCAAGCCAGCGAATGTCCTCCTTGATCGACTCGACGTACTCGACATCCTCCTTCACAGGATTCGTGTCGTCCATGCGCAACAACGTCTTCCCCTGGTAGTCGCGGGCAACGCCAAAGTCAATCCACAAAGCCTTGGCATGGCCAATGTGAAGATATCCGTTCGGCTCTGGAGGAAAGCGAGTCCGGATCTCGCCTATCTTGTACTTGCCACTCGCAATGTCCGCATTCACTATGTCGCGAATGAAATCACTCGAAACTGTCGACGAAGTAGATTCGCTCATCGTTAATCCCTGAAAATCAAAAACCTCTGAACAAAAATTGAAGCATGTGCTTACTTAAGAAAATTTATAATATATACCAACTTTAGTGGACATACAAAAGATAAAAACTATATTACTACACTTTTACGGTTTGCCTCATATTGGCAATTCGACCTTGTAACCAACTCATGCACAATACTGCAAAATGCGATTTCTCAAACCTTCCTCCAAAATCGCGTTGATCTACAAGGATCAGCGTATCGACTACCATAGCCTCATCGCCCATGCCATCCGCTACTCCCGGATACTCCGCTGCCAGCCTGGGGAAAGGGTCGCCATATTTGCTGAAAACCGTCTCGAATGGGTGTATGCTCTCTACGGCGCCTGGCACGCCCACGCGATCGCAACTCCCATTGACGCGCTCTCCAGCTCGGATGAAGTCGCCTATATCCTGGATGATGCGAAACCCACCGCAATCCTCTACACAAATACCACGGAGCAAAACCTCAAAAAGGCGCTGGAAAACACCAGCTGGAAACCAAGTTGCATGGTCAATGCCGATGAAACCATTCCAGAATCGACAGGCCAAGACAACGAGTTCGCCGACAATCCCGACAACGATACCGCACTGATCATCTATACCTCGGGAACTACCGGCAGCCCAAAAGGCGTGATGCTGACCTTCAAGAACCTTTACGCCAATCTCGTCTCCGTCTCGAAAAAAGTCCCGATCTACCAACCTGACGACAGGCTCCTGGTCCTCCTCCCGCTCCATCACGTCCTCCCGCTCCAGGGCACCCTCGTCATGCCTTTGACCATCGGCGCAACAGCAGTATTCGCGCCTTCAATGACGGCGGCCGACATCCTGGGCACGCTCGCCAAGTACCAGATCACGATGATCATCGGCGTCCCCAGGCTCTATACCCTTCTACGGGACGGCATCATGGGCAAGATCCGGCAAAGCACCATTGCCAAAAGCCTCTTCTGGCTCTGCTCCAAAGTCAATTCCCTCGCCTTTTCCAGGATAGTCTTCAAGTCTGTCCAGAACAAGTTCGGAGGTTTGATCCGGTACATGCCTTGTGGCGGCGCAGCCTTGGACAAGCAGGTGATCCTGGACTTCAGAACCCTCGGATTCGAGATCCTGAACGGCTACGGAATGACCGAAACAGCGCCGATGATCTCGTTCACAAGACCCGGAAAGCCCAGGCACGGCTCGGCCGGACAGCTCCTCCCGGGGTGCGAAGTACGCATCCAAGACGGCGAAATCACGGTCTGCGGCGACAATGTGATGGTCGGATACTACAACAAGCCCGAGGAAACAAGCGAAATCATGAAGGATGGGTGGCTCCATACCGGCGACCTGGGCTACGTGGACGATGACGACTACATCTTCATCACAGGTCGAAAGAAGGAAATCATCGTCCTCCCCAACGGAAAGAATATCAACCCCGAAATCGTCGAGCAAAAGCTGATGAACCTGGCAGGTGACATCATCGACGAGGTCGGAGTCATAGGCACCGAGGATGCCTTGCACGCCTTGATCCTGCCCAATGTCAAGAAGCTCGAAGGCCAAGGCATCCTCAACATCGAGGAAACCATCCGCCAAAAGGTCATCTCTCCCTACAATGAACAGGCCTCAAGCTACAACAGAATCCTAAAACTCACCCTGCTGTCCGAACCGCTCCCGAGGACCAGAATCGGAAAGCTCAAGAGATACGAACTCGAACTGCTCGCGTCAATCAAGCAGCATCGGCTCCATGCCCCAAAGGAAGACCCGGATTCACAAGAATACAAAGCAATCAAGGAATACCTGGAAAGCACACTGAAGGCAGCCATCCACCCCGACGACCACCTGGAACTCGACCTCGGCATGGACTCGCTCGGAAAAGTCGCGCTCGCGGGTTTCATCAACGAAACATTTAATATCGACATCAAAGACCAAACGATCGCCGACAACCCGACCCCCGAAAAGCTTGCCCACGCCATCAAGTCGCTATCGCAAGACGGAGTCACCCGGGAAAACTTAAGCTTCAAATGGTCCCAGGTCCTCAAGGAAAATGTCAAGCTTAAACTTCCGAGAAGTTGGTTCGCACATAACCTGATCAACGCGATTTCAAGATGCATCCTGCACATCGCCTTCAAGTTCAAGGGAACGGGAACCGAGAACATTCCGGAAGGACCTTGCATCATCGCGCCAAACCACCAAAGCTTCCTTGACGCGCCACTGCTCGCAGCATTCCTGCGTGGCAACAACCTCAAAAACACCTTCTTCTACGCAAAGGCAGACCACATGAAAAATTGGTACGGAAAAGCCTTCGCCGATCGACACAACATCATCGTCATGGATATCAACGACAACCTCAAGCTCTCGCTTCAGAAACTCGCTTCCGTACTCGCAAAGGGACATAAAATCATCCTCTTCCCCGAAGGGACACGAACTCTCGACGGCTCCCTCGGTTCATTCAAGAGAACATTCGCCATCTTGGCAAAAGAACTCAACGTCCCAATCGTACCCGTCGCAATCAACGGCGCCTACGATGCACTCCCAAGAAAAAAGCTCTTCCCCAAGCTCCGCCAGGAAATCACTGTCACCTTCCTCGAGCAAATCAAACCTCGCGAAGACGACGACTACCGCACCATCACAGACCGGGTTCGAAAAGCAATCGAATCAAGCCTCGCACAGCAACAACAATGACGCCCCGTCGTTGACTTGTCGCGAAAAATCCTTATTAAGCGGGAGTTTTTTATTTAGCCGGATTCCTTGGTTGATTCTTCAGTGCTGCTTTCGCCATGTTCCGGAAGATTGCCCTGGAGTCGTTGGTGAATGCCTGGAGTCTTTGCGTTCCCTCTTCGCCTCCGCAACGGTGCAAAGCCTGGGCGAGCATCACCTCCAGATAGGTCATCTGGAGCGGGGGAACGTCAGACCAATCCTCATTGACGATATTGCCGCCAACGAATTGCTCGTTCAGGAGTTTGGTCAGGGGCTGGATGGCCTTGGGTGTCGGACGCGCATTGAAGAATGTTGCGACTATCCACAACCTTCCGTGGAAATACGTCATCGTACCATCGGTTCGCGCAATGGCGTACGGTGTATTTCCCATGTTGAGGACCGTTCCTCCTGCCCAGGCGCGCTCGGTCAGCTGGAGGACCGGCTCAAGCGATTCCTCCGAATCAAGATGGCAGAGAAAACCAACAATCCGATTGACCATGCCATACGCCTTGCCTGGCTTCAGCGCGCCAAATACAGGGACGCCGTAGTTGCTGCGCTTGTCTGACGTGAATGCCTCGCCCTTGATATCGACCACCGTAAACTCGCCCACCCCAGAATCCCGAACCTCGTGCATGTCAATCGCCATCTGCTGCTTCAACTCTTTCAAAAGCAGCTTTTGACCATCGAGTTCGCCAAAATACGCCAGCACATAGGCGACCTGACGCGTCTGCTTTTGCTGGAACAATTCCTTGAGCTTCGGTACGATTTGCTCTTTGGGCATCAGCAAGGCAGGCAGAAAACCATCGGGTTCGCTAAGGCGCTCGACGGCGAACTCCACAGTCCATTCCGGGGTCGAGGGCTTTTCCGCCCAAGACGGGAGAATCTTCCGCTGGATAAGTTGCTGCCGAAGCGCCCGGATATCGGCATCCCGAGTATTCCCCAGCTTTTGCGTAATGAATTGCGAAGCCAGAAGCCCAAGGGAAAATCCCGCATTGGTGATCTCCGGATTCATCCGGCAAAGAGACGTCGCATCCCGTTCGCCCGAAATGGCCTTGGCTCCAACCAAGACGTTGGCCAGCCCCTTAGGAATGAAGGTGCCGACTGGGATGAGCACATGAACCTCCTTGTCCTCGGGATCGTAGGCATCATTCGTAATGCAGCGCAGGGGAATTTCCGTACTTAACCGACCATGGGTATCGAACAGGCATGAGGAGACCGCGATAGCATCGCCATGGAACTTCCGAGTCAGGATATCCTTGACGTTAAGGTGGTGCTCGCCAATGATTCGCCTTGCTTCCCTTTGCGTATAGAGTTGAGAGATATGGTAGTCGCTATTCTTGCGATGCGCCAATCCAATTCCCCGGATCACGTCCTTGTAGCAAGTCGGATCGACCACATCCAAGTCATTTGCAAAGTGGTTTTGCTGGAAGTTGGACGTCGTCCAATACTCAAGTCCCCAGCAACTTGAGCTTTGGATCCATCCAGTGTCCGGGTCTCCGAGTTCGGTTTTCATTCCAGCCTGGTCGCAGAGCGTCGCCTCGCCTGTCATATCAAGGTAGATTTTGGCCTCCAGGCGCTTGAAGCCCGAGTTCGAATAGAGCAGAACTCCGGTGACCCGATCCTGCTCCTTCGCTGTTCCGCAGACGACGGTTGATCCCGCGAAGTCCTGGCGGTTCTCGGGATCCAGGAGGATTTTGTCCCAATGCCGGATTGACGCGCAGAAAGACGACAGCGATTCCGCCCGCACCAATGCATTGCGGCCTTTCGTGTAGTCCTCGTAGGCACCTTTCGTGTAGCCGTGCCAGGCGCCAGACACGCCGCCTACCGTCGTCGTCCCGCCCAGGAAAGGCAGCATGTCAACGGTTATCGCATGAATCTTCTGACTTGCCAAGGCGGACATTGCGGAGCTGCCTCCTGTTCCCCCGCCGATGACCGCCGCATCGTAGCGAACCTCGCTCGCAGGCGTGATCTCAATGCGAGCCAAGGGCAATCCTTCCACATCGGGATCTTGCCAATCTGACAGGGCGAAAGCCAACCTCTGTCCTGTGCTAAGCAGTTCCCCTTGGAAGTCCGGCTTTGACGTCTTGAGGTTTTTGACAAAGCTCCTGGCTTGATCCTCGGCATTGCGTTCGATCGTCCTGACGTCGTGAGTCGTCGGCCGTTCGGGAAATGTCCCCTTGACGCGGAGCAGATTCCCGAATGCATTGTTGCATTCCCGCTCGGACGCAATGATCCTCGGTGCCGCTATCCGCGCCAATTGAGCATCTTGCAAGCCAGGAACCGTCTTTCGGATTTCAGAGACTAGGTCGACCGCCTTGCGACGCAAATCCATATGCATGCGGGACGAAGACAACCAATCCGTTTCATCCAAAACACGATTCTCCCTGAATGACACGCAAAGATTACCGTCCCGAAGTGTCCGATGAATCTCAACATGGGCAGATGGCAAAACCCAGGAATTCCCAGTGAACGCATGCGCTCGGGCAATCTCAAAGTTATACTCGACTGTCACGGGTTCCGATTTCAAGCACCCAGAAATATGGTTCGCGGCGATTTGCTCGTGCGAAGCGTCGATGACTGCGGCAACAGGCAGCAGGAAAACCCCGAACTTGTTGGCGATGGCGACCGCCTTTACCGCCTTGTCCGCAACCAGGAAGCCAGCGCAATGAGAAAGCGGCAATGGATTTGCCCCGCAATCCATCGCCCGTGCGTACAGTTCCTTCTGGAGCGATCCAACGGGACGCATGAGGGATTCACCCGTCGTTCCATTTAGGATCCAGCAATGGTTGGATGAAGCCAATGCACCGCCCAAATGGTTCTCGGGCGCAATGACATAGGCTTTCCACCCAAGTTTCTGAACTGTTTCGGCAACGCTTATCGCCGCTTGACCTCCTCCCAAGATGGCGATGTTACGCATATTTCCACGGACGGACAAGCACAGCGAAGCGGCAAGGCAAACATTTAAAATGCGCATACTTCCTCCAGAAGAATTAGATCTGCTGACAACCCAATACGAACCCTGGCACATCCCCGCATAAATCAAGGCATTTCGTTACTCGAAGCCACTGCCATCACCTCATATAAGATGAATTTACACCGACCATGGACGCAATCAAGCATGAAGAAGCAGTTTTCATTTTCCAGTTACAATTGCCTGCTTTTTGATCTAGCCCAATTTGACGATATAACAGAAAAGCGATATAATATATTTGTTACAGCAAGAAGCTGAACAACGACGCTGAAGTGTCCAAAAACACAGACGAAAGTTTAACGATAACACTGGTGGTCATGTGTGCCAGGAAGGCATGTGATTTCTCATAAGGGAAATGGCATGCTTTTTTTGCGTGCCGCCACCTGAAAATTTTAGGAGGCACACAATTATGGCATGTTTTCTTGTCCCGACTGCTCAAGCAGTCATCACTACGATCGCTGCAAAGGTACTGAAATCCAAGGAAAAGGAAGAGTCTGTCAAGGTTTTCCTTTCCGATGGCTCTGTTGAAGAAGCAACAAAGATCCCGTTTTCCACTAAACTCGGCTGGCTTAACAAACTGCTCTGGGGCGGCTCCGTCTTGCTTGCTTTCGAGCATCTGTGGCATGGCGAAATTGTCCCGTTCTTCCCGTTCCTGACAGCGGTCAAAAGTGGTGAAACCGCTGAAATGCTCGCAGAAATGAGAAGCGCTGGTGTGATGATGTCAGTTCTCATCACGGCTGTGTGGGTTGGCATGCTTGCCGTCGCCTCCGTTATTGAAAAAAGAGCACTTCGCGATCCCAAGCTTGCTGAGGAGAGGACATAAGAATGACTCTACTAACGACTGTATTTGCGGCAATCATCTGCACGATCATCTGGTATAGGGACGCTCCAAAAAGCGAGATGAAGGTTGGTCATCTCTGCTGGATGTTTTGGGGCGCTTCTCTCATGTGGCTTATCGATGCGATCATTGAGTATGGCGAACTCGGGGCTGAATACTTCACTCCTGCTCCGGTCGATATGCTCAACGATTTCTATCTTGGATTGTCCGTTGTGGCCCTGGGTCTCGTCATCTGGCTCGTTATCCTGCTTGTCAAGGATCCGAAGGGTGTCGTCAAAGCCGCCCTGTTCACAAAAAAATAAACAAGAGCAGACGGGCGGCTCTGTACTTCACGCGGAGCCGCCTTTCGCCTTGGGAGCCACATGAAGCTAATTGATTTTTTTATAGAGCATCCCAGAGTCGCAATCGCATTTTCCGGAGGTGTCGATTCGGCCTACCTCTTGCACGCTGCCAAGCAATACGCAAAAGAGGTGCGGGCTTATTATGTAAAATCAGCTTTTCAGCCGCAGTTTGAACTAGAAGATGCTCGACGCATTGCCAAGGAACTTGCCGTGCAAATGAAAACGCTCTGCCTGGATGTCCTTGCAGACGAAACAATTGCATCCAACCCGAGCAACCGCTGCTATTACTGCAAGAAGCGAATCTTTGAAACCATTAAAGAACAAGCCAAAGCAGATGGATTTGCAGTTTTGCTTGATGGAACAAATGCGTCGGATGATGTCGATGATCGTCCTGGCATGAAGGCACTCCATGAATTATCCGTGCTTTCGCCGCTGAGGTTGTGTGGATTGACCAAAGCCGAGATTCGCCGGCTTTCGCAGGAAGCGGGTCTGTTTACTTGGGACAAGCCAGCCTATGCTTGTCTTGCCACTCGGATTCCCACTGGAGAAAAGATCACGGAGGAAAAGTTAAAAGCAACAGAAGCTGCGGAGAATTATCTGTTTTTCCTTGGATTGAATGATTTTCGGGTGCGGCAAATGGGGAGTGCTGCAAAAATACAGGTTCCTGATGCACAAATTGGAAAAGTCATTGAAAACCGGAAGAACATTATTGCAGAATTGAAACGGTATTATTCGGCTGTTTTGCTTGATTTGGAGGCGAGGGAATGAAAACGGAAATCAGAACGATTTTGGAAGCTGTACGAGATGGAGATTTAACGGTAAACGAAGCTATTTTGGCTCTGAAGAAAAAACCGTTTGAGGATATTGGCTATGCTAAAATCGATCTGCATCGAGCCACTCGCCAAGGCATGCCGGAAGTCATCTATGGCGCCGGGAAAACTGCGGAGCAGATTATCGGGATAGCAGAGAAAATGAAACTTAACGGACAGAAGACTATCCTGATTACACGACTGCCCCCGGAAGCGGCCGAAAAAGTCGGAACGGCCTATGAGATCGATTATCATGCGGAAGCCAAGGTTGGAATCATCGGTTCAATTCCCTGCGCCAACGGAATTGGAAAGATTGTTGTGGCAACTGGAGGCACCAGCGACATCCCCGTGGCGGAAGAAGCCGCATTAACCGCCGAAGTCCATGGCAACGAAGTTGTTCGCCTGTATGATGTCGGCGTATCTGGGTTGCACCGCCTGCTTGCCCATTTGGATCAACTCATGAGTGCAAGCGTTATTATTGCCATAGCCGGAATGGAGGGCGCACTTGCCAGCGTAATCGGTGGGCTTGTGGATTGTCCCGTGATTGCCGTCCCTACAAGCGTCGGATATGGAGCATCCTTCAATGGGCTGTCTGCTCTTTTATCCATGCTGAACTCCTGCGCCAGCGGAGTATCCGTGGTGAATATCGACAATGGTTTCGGTGCCGGATATCTGGCAAGCATGATCAATCATATGGAGGCGAAATAAAATGAAAACGTTATATCTGGACTGCGGCATGGGCGCGGCGGGCGATATGCTGACTGCCGCCTTGATTGAACTTCTTCCGAACAAGGTGGAATTTCTTGATGAACTGAACAGTCTTGGCATTCCCGGAGTCACCATCTCCAGTAAAGCAGCCACAAAGTGCGGAATCCAGGGGACGCAAATCACGGTAAAGATCCATGGCGAAGAAGAAACAGAGGAAATGCACTCCCATGAGCATGGGCACAGTCATTCCCATGAGCATGGACATAGTCATTCCCACGACCACGACCATTCCCATGACGGAGAGCATACGCACCATCACAATAGCATGCACGATATCGAACATATTATTGAAAAGCTGCCGATATCCGGAAAGATAAAAGAGGACATTCTTGCCGTCTATTCGCTGATTGCGGAAGCGGAAAGCGATGCCCACGGCGTTCCTGTTACGGAAATTCACTTCCATGAAGTTGGAATGATGGATGCTGTTGCAGATATAACTGCCGTTTGCATGCTGATGGATCGCTTATCTCCCGAACAAGTTGTCGTTTCTCCGATACATGTCGGCAGCGGCCATGTAAAATGCGCCCATGGAATCCTGCCTGTCCCTGCTCCTGCAACTGCCTACATCCTGCGAGGCATCCCAATTTATGGAGGCGGAATCAAAAGCGAGCTGTGTACGCCTACCGGTGCGGCTCTATTGAAGCACTTTGCGACAAGATTTGGCGATATGCCGGTAATGAGAACGACAACAATCGGCTATGGCATGGGCAAAAAGGATTTTACTGCTGCAAACTGTGTCCGGGCATTGCTTGGAGAAACAGATGATTCAGGCGATACGATTTCCGAGCTCCTCTGCAATCTCGATGACATGACGGCAGAAGCGATAGGGTTCGCAGAGGAACAGTTTTTTGCGGCAGGGGCTTTGGAAGTCTATGCCGTTCCTGCTCAGATGAAGAAATCACGCCCCGGCATTCTGCTTGCAGTGATGTGCCACGAAAAGGACAAGGATCAAATGATCCAGTTGATCTTCAAGCACACAACTACGCTCGGAGTGCGTGAGAATATTAGCCGCCGATATATCCTTGCCCGTTCAATCGAAACCATGGCGACAGAATATGGAGAAGTACGTAAAAAGGTATCCACCGGATATGGTGTGACAAGGGAAAAATATGAATTTGAAAGCCTTGCCCGCATTGCGCGAGAACAAAAGATCAGCCTTGCCGAGGTTGCGGAACGCATCGGCAAGCAGGCGAAGTAGTCATGCAGGAGATGAAATACGCTTCTATCGATAGCCAGCTTGGAAACGCTCCATGCCTGTGTGAAGATACGGAAGAAATGTTCTGGCTGCGGGAATCGGATGACTACGAAAGCCGGGTAAAGCTGGGAAACCTGCTTTCCGGACAATACCGTTTTCGCGAGGCAATCCAGGCTTATCATTCAGCGGAGATAATTCGTGCCGATGATCCGATGCTGTATGTTCGCTTAGGCGGAGCCTATCTGACATTGCGGCATTTCGACAAAGCAAAAAATGCATACGAAAATAGTCGCTCTCTCGGCGGCAACGAAAAAACCATCGCATATCCGATGGGCGTGTGGCATTACCTGCAAAGAGATTATGAAGTGGCGGCAGACAATTTTGCAAAAGTTCTTCCCTGCGGAGACGAGATGGGAATTGCAATCCTTTACTGGAATTCCCTATGCTGCATGCGTGGAAACCTGCCTGACAAGCTGATAGGAACATACCGTGACGACATGAGTGTCGGACACCATACGGCGTATCAATCTGCCGTGGAGGTTATCCTCGGAAAAAGGACTGCGGATGAAGCACTTGATCAAGCGGAACAAGATAAGAATGACTTGAACGCCGTTGTCACGATGTACGGCATCGCAGTCTATCTTGAATATGCCGGAAAAACAGAAGAGGCAAGAAACGTAAAAGAGTCGCTGCTCAGACGGGAATCGGTCTGGCCATGCATCCCCTATCTTGCGGCATGGAACGACATGAGGAGAATAGAGTGAATCTAAAAAAACAGTTGACGCCTTATGATTGTAGTGCCTTTACAAGGCACTGTCCTTGGGTAAGTTCCTCACCCCAGGCTAAAAGCCTGGGGTTAAGCATAGTTAAGCGCTTGCAGCGCAATGCGTTATGAAAACTCTTCTGACAAGCCCG
>Ga0123334_1003581_pt1 | contig 16602 bp, 10 predicted proteins | sample BiotimSIPDNA_FD_89706 | JGI IMG/M metagenome (GOLD analysis project Ga0123334, IMG submission 89706) | Anaerobic biogas reactor microbial communites from Washington, USA - Biogas_R1 time_0 SIP DNA | ecosystem: Engineered > Bioreactor > Anaerobic > Unclassified | place: Washington, USA... | reverse complement strand
GTTCTTGCTGAAGTAAGAAAAAGAGAGCATTATGAGAAGCCGAGCGTAAAAAGAAAGAAAAAGTCTGAAGCGGCTCGAAAGAGAAAGTTTAAGTAGACCGCTGACTAAGAACTGAGGCTCAATAGGTCATACGAAGGCTTATAATGTCCCAAAGACGGAAAAAAGCTTGATTTGAATATTGACTAGGTTAGTAGGCGCATGTGCCTGAAGTAAAGGCAGGGTTTAAGGAAAATGATCAATGTGATCGTAAAAAAGATTTTTAGGATAAATGTTTCCATAAAGAAAGCTCGATGAAAATCGGGCTTTTTTTATAGTATAATAGGCATATCGGTCAAAATGCTTTATGGTGAAGGGACAGGGGGACGCTAACCTGTCCCCTGTCTTATCAAAGGAGGCAAAATGGTTCAGGGAAAGGCTTGGATCAATAATTACAAGGATATAGATGAGGAACAGGTAGCTCGGCTGGCTGCGGATGCAGGAATATCAAGGCTTTTGGCTAAGGTATTCATAAGCCGTGGCATTTTTGATATTAGCTTCATAAGGGAATTTATGAAGCCGGAGTTGTCGGACATGCATGACCCTTTTCTAATGGACGGCATGGACACGGCGGTGGACAGGATTCTTAAGGCACTGAAAGACCGGGAGAGCATACTGATTTACGGCGATTACGATGTGGACGGTATTGTTGGAACATCAATATTATTCGATTATCTTGGCTCAAAGGGTGGCAGGGTAGAGTATTTTTTGCCTGACCGTATGGAGGATGGATACGGGCTCACAGAGTCGACGGTTGAGAAGGTGAGGCTGCTTGATGTCTCGCTGATGATTACTGTGGACTGCGGAATCACCTCTGTGGATGAAATAGAAGCCCTGAAGCAGGGCGGACTAGATGTGATTGTGACGGATCATCATGAATGCAAGGAATTGCTGCCTGATGCCTATGCTCTACTGAACCCTCACAAACCCGGGTGTGGCTATCCCTTTAAGGATCTGTGCGGTGCGGCAGTGGCACTGAAGCTAATACAAGGGCTTCGTATCCGGTCCCTGGAGGGAATAGAATCGATGGAACTGTCAGAATACGGTCATCACATTCTCGATAGCAGGGATGAGTTCATCTGGGACAAGGAGACAGGTATCGTGTCCCAAGGACAAACGAAACTGGGACAAAGTACCTGTCCCCATGTCCCATACCTCGATCTGGTGGCGCTTGCGACTATCGCAGACGTAGTTCCGCTGGTAGGCGAGAACAGGGTAATAGCGACCCATGGGCTTAAGGCGATGGAATCGACTCGAAATGAAGGCCTGGCGGCGCTTATCAATGCTGCAGGGCTTGGTGACAAGCCGATTAGCTCTTATGGTGCAGCCTTTGGACTTGCTCCCAGGGTAAATGCGGCAGGGCGTTTGGGTGATGCTCAAAGAGGCGTCAGGCTCTTTACCACAAGGGATCGAGTGCTGGCGGAGGCGTTGGCAAAGGAGTTGGACACTGAGAACAGGAACCGGCAGAAGACTGAGAATCAGATAATTGAGGAGTCTATCGCATATGTTGATGAAATGCTGGACCTGGACAGCCACAAGGTGCTGGTAATTGTCGGTCATGGCTGGCATTCCGGAATTATTGGCATTGTGGCATCAAAGCTGCTTGAGAAGTATAGCAGGCCTTGTATTGTTATTTCTGTAGAGAACGGTATCGGGAAGGGCTCGGGCAGAAGCATCAAATGCTTCAATCTGTTTAAGGCACTTTCCCGGTGCGAGGATCTGCTTGATAGGTTTGGCGGTCATGAGATGGCTGCAGGGCTGACCATTCAAGAAGAAAAAATCAATGGATTATGCCGCCGAATCAACGAATATGCCGACTCTATACTGTCAGATGATGACCTTTTACCCAAAGTCAGGGTGGATGTTCTTTTGGAGCAGGGAGATATTACAATGGATGCTGTTCGTGAGCTGGATCAATTAGCACCCTTTGGCGAAGCAAACCCAGGCCCTCAGTTCGGGTATATTGCACTCCTGGTAGATGACATAAGGATGATGAGCGGCGGCAAGCACTTGAGGCTAAGGCTCACGGACGGAGATTTTAAGGTGGATGCTGTGGGCTTTGGCATGGGAGAACGGGTTGCACAGTTAGCAAGGGGAGATTCGCTGGATGCTGTTTTTGTGCCTGAAATAAACGCCTGGAACGGAAGGGAACTACTTCAGCTGAATCTCCGAGATATTAGGACATGTGTTTATGACCAGTTCGACAAAAATATTGTTTTTAACAAAACAAATGACTATAATGGTTATATTGACCCTCAGGAAGTGTGTCGTTTGCTTGAGTATTACCAGTTGAGCATAGGGGAGCTGATTCCTGAAAGAGTGGAGCTCGAGGCGGTATACAGGTATATTAGAGGATGCTCCAGGGGGCAGGGTGGCCCAGGCCTGCATGAGCCGGGTGGACAGCTCGAATTTAGCAACTTGTTTATACTAAGTGCACTTATTTCTAATAGGTATCAGGTTAGGCTAAACTTTTTAAAGCTGAGAGTAGCACTCGAAATATTCAGGGAGCTGGGGCTGCTGGTAGTTGAAGCTACAGACAGGAAGGCAGCAAGGATTAGTGTGGTAAATGGGAATGGTAAGGTTGATTTGGAGGCGTCAAGCTATTATATGATGCTTCGTGACATTAAAGAAAAGAGCGTATAACGGGAGGTTATTGTATTATGGATTTGAAGGCAAAGCTCAGGCATGTAGCGGATTTCCCCAAGGCGGGCATTGATTTTATTGATATTACCACCGTGCTGCAGGACCACAATGCCCTACGGCAGAGTATTGAGGAAATGATGAGGTTGACTCGGGAAATGGGCGAATTTGATCTGATTGTCGGTCCTGAGTCGAGGGGCTTTATTTTTGGTACACCTCTGGCTTATGCTTTGGATAAAGGATTTGTGCCTATTAGGAAGAGTGGTAAGCTTCCATACAAGACAAAGAGGATTGAGTATGAGCTGGAGTATGGTACGGATGTCCTCGAAATACATGAGGATGCAATCAAGCCCGGACAAAGGGTTGTAGTGGTAGACGATCTTCTTGCCACAGGCGGAACGATACAGTCCAATATTCGACTTGTTGAAAAGCTTGGAGGAATCGTGGCCGGCTTGGTTTTCTTTATAGAATTGAGCGAGCTGAACGGGAGAAGTAAGCTTGAGGGATATAAAGTCAGCACTGTCGTTAAAATCTAATGGTTTTATACGGAGGCAATGGATGAAGAGCCGATTTAATAAGCTGATCACAAAAATAAAAGCATACAATCCCAGTTGTGATTTTGCCTTATTGGAAAAGGCATACGAAGTTGCGTCGGATGCGCACAAAGGGCAACTGAGGGAATCTGGGGAGCCTTATATTATCCATCCTATTGAGGTTGCCCATATTCTTGCTGACCTCGAATTGGATTGCACTACGATTATTGCAGGCTTACTGCATGATACTGTTGAGGATACCAACTATACCTTTGATGAGATGAAAAAGCAGTTTGGGGTTGATACGGCTGAATTGGTGGATGGGGTTACAAAGCTTGACAAGATTCCATATACCACAAAGGAAGAGCAGCAGGCTGAGAACCTTCGAAAAATGCTTATGGCCATGGCTAAGGACATAAGGGTTATCCTCATTAAGCTGGCAGATCGGCAGCATAACATGTATACGCTTAAGTATATGCCACCGGAAAAGCAGCTGGAGAAGGCCAGAGAAACGCTGGAGATATACGCACCGCTGGCGCATAGGCTTGGTATTGCGACGGTGAAGGGAGAGCTGGAGGATATTAGCCTTCGCTACCTGCACCCGAAGGAGTACTATGATCTGGTTGATAAGATTGCTATTAAGCGCAGGGAGCGGGAAGCCTATATTGAAGAGATTAAAGGGCAGATCAAGAAAAAGACTACTGAGCTTGGCATTGAGACCACAATTGATGGTCGGCCGAAGCATTTCTACAGTATTTATCGAAAAATGCAGACCCAGAACAAGACGCTTGATCAAATCTATGATTTGTTTGCCGTGAGGGTCATAGTAAACACAGTCAAGGATTGCTATGCGGTATTGGGCATGGTCCATGATTTATACAAGCCTATGCCTGGTAGATTTAAGGATTATATTGCTATGCCGAAGCCCAATATGTACCAGTCATTGCATACCACACTGATCGGTCATGAGGCCCACCCCTTTGAGGTGCAAATCAGGACATGGGAGATGCATAAGGTAGCAGAGGTAGGTATTGCTGCCCACTGGAAGTACAAGGAGGGTATTACCGGCAAATCTGAGCTGGAAAACAAGATGGCTTGGCTGCGGCAAATGATGGAATGGCAGAAGGATTCGGCAGATGCAAACGAATTTATGGAGACGGTTAAGATTGATTTGTTTGCTGACGAGGTGTTTGTATTTACTCCCAAGGGCGATGTAGTAAATCTGCCGGTGGGGTCTACGCCTATTGATTTTGCATATTCTATACATAGCGCAGTGGGAAATAAGATGATGGGTGCCAAGGTCAACGGAGATATTGTCAAGCTTGGCTACAAGCTCCAAAATGGAGACATCGTCGAGGTGCTGACATCAGCCAATGTCCATGGTCCCAGCCGTGACTGGCTCAAGATTGTCAAGAGTTCTCAGGCGCGCAACAAGATAAATCAATGGTTTAAGAAGGAAAATAGGGAAGTTAATATAGAGCGAGGCAGAGAAAATATTGATAAGGAGCTCAAGAAGCAGGGCTTAACCTACAATCAGCTTTTTAAGACCGAATGGGTCGACTTGATGCTTCGAAAGTTCAATTTCAATTCTCTGGACGATATGTTCTCGGCAGTCGGCTATGGAGGTATTGGCTCCAGCAAGGTCATTGCAAGGCTCAAGGAAGAGTACAGGAAGACACTTAAGCCTGAAGAGCTGGAGGCGCTGGAGAAGGAGATTCAGGTCAAGCAGGAGAAGGAAAAGAGGAAGAAGGTCATACCCGAAAACGGCGTCATTGTCAAAGGTATTGACAATTGCCTCGTAAGACTCTCGAAGTGCTGTAACCCGGTACCGGGTGATGAAATCGTTGGTTACATTACCAGAGGAAGAGGCGTTTCTGTTCACCGAGCAGACTGTCCAAACGTTTCCGGCGATCGTGGTGAGGATGAGCGCCTGATAGAGGTTAAGTGGTATACTTCACCTAATGTAGCTTACAAGGCTGATATTATGGTTGTAGCAGATGACAGGACATCGCTTTTGATGGAGATAACCAACGCTACAGCAGAGGCAAAGATTCCTTTGAAGGCTATGAATGCAAGAACGACAAGGGATCGGCAGGCAATAATTAATTTGACCCTGGAGATTATTGATACAGAGCAGCTGGATAGGATTATTAAGAGGCTGAAAAAGGTAAATGGTGTTCATGAGGTGACAAGAAGTAAGAAGTAAGGGTTAAGAGGTAAGAGGTAATTTGGTAAGGCAGGAGATACGGGCTAAAAGCAAAAGGTAAGGCAAGAGATAAGGGCTAAAAGCTAAAAGGTAAGGTAAGAGGCAAGGGCTAAAAGCAAAAGGGTAAGGCAGGAGATAAGGGCTAAAAGCAAAAAGGTAAGGCAAGAGGTAAGCGCTAAGTAATGGGACGTAGGAGGAATGAGTCTTGTTTTTAAAGTGTTTGGATACTGGTCTGTTGCAGTCGAACTGCTATATCATCGGGCTTAATGGTGAGGGGGATGGTATGGGGGAGGCTGCGGTTATAGATCCCGGAGCTGATTATGGAGAAGTCGCGCAGATCCTTGATACACAGGGGCTGCGATTAAAATATATTATTATGACACATGGACATATTGATCACATACAGCAATTGAATGAGCTTCACGCTAATTGTGGCGGCAAGGCAGTCATACATGAGGAGGATGCACCATTTTTGCAAAACCCTATGTTGAACGGCTCTGTATTGTTTGGCGAAAGAATCTCCTTCAGGCAGGCTGATGTGCTTGTAAAGGATGGGGATGTATTGACCCTAGGCGACGCGGGAAGCCTGAAGCTGGAGATTATACACACTCCCGGTCATACCCCCGGCAGCATTTGCATCATGGCGACCTTTGATGGCACTCACTCCGTTGAGAATGCCCATAATGTTAAGGAATGCCTGTTTAGTGGGGATACTCTATTTAGACTGGGAGTTGGCAGAACCGATCTGGCAGGCGGTGACAGCGGAAGGCTGACGGAGTCACTTCAGCGCCTTATGAAGCTGGACGACGACTTAAGGGTTTACCCGGGGCATGGGCCTGAGACTGAAATTGCCTATGAAAGAAGCAGTAATCGGTTTTTAAGACGATAAGAGCATATGCAATGTTTTAGATAGTATTTTGTCAAAGAGATGTTTATAAGTTGTTTAAGAAATGGGAGGTAGCTATGTTCAATCAAGCACCAAAGGGAACCAGAGATATTCTTCCTTCGGAAGTTTACAAGTGGCAGTATCTGGAGAGCATTTTTTCCACACTCTGCGCGAAGTTTGGCTACAAAGAGATAAGAATACCGGTTTTCGAGCATACAGAGCTTTTTCAAAGAGGTGTCGGGGATAGTACTGATATCGTGCAAAAAGAGATGTATACTTTCAATGACAAGGCAGGCAGGAGTATTACACTCAGGCCCGAGGGTACAGCCGGCGTGGTAAGAAGCTACATAGAGAACGGCATGGCGTCGATGGCTCAGCCGATTAAGCTTTATTACAACATTTCCGCATACAGGTATGAGAATGTACAGAAGGGGCGTTACAGGGAATTCCACCAGTTTGGCGTGGAGGCCTTCGGTTCGGCTGGACCGGAGATTGACGTTGAAATCATAAGCCTCTTGTCAATGTTTTTTGAAAGGCTTGGGTTGGCTAATACGGGCTTGAATATTAACAGCATTGGCTGTCCCAGATGCAGGGATGCCTACCATGAGAAGCTGAAGGTCTTCCTAAGGCCTCATCTTGATGAGCTTTGCGAGAACTGCCAAAACAGGTTTGAGAGGAATCCCCTGAGAATACTTGATTGTAAAGAGGAAAGCTGTCAAAAAATTGTTGCGGGGGCACCCTTGCTGCCTGAGAATCTTTGTGGCGAGTGTGGCGCTCACCTGGAAGGGGTAATGTCCGGGCTGGACAATCTGGGGATAGTGTACAGGGTAGATCCTCAAATAGTTAGAGGCTTGGATTACTATACCAAGACTGTATTTGAATTTGTTTCGGAAAACCCGGGCTCTCAGGGCACAATTTGCGGTGGGGGAAGGTATGACGGACTTGTGGAGGTCTGTGGGGGTGCGCCTACGCCTGGTATCGGATTTGCGCTTGGCGTTGAGCGGCTGCTTATGGAACTGGATAGTCAGGGCATACTTATCGAAGAGCCTCCGGTTATGGACATTTATATAGCAACCCTGGGACATAAGGCATCGGACTTTGCACAGAGGCTTGTTTATGAGCTGCGCAAGTGTAATGTCGGTGCTGAGACCGATTTGCTGGATAGAAGCCTCAAGGCCCAGATGAAGTATGCAGATAAAAAGGGTTTTTTATATACTATCGCGCTGGGTGATGATGAAATTGAATCCGGCAAGGGAGTTCTGAGGGATATGAGAAGCGGTGAAAAGAAGGATGTGAGTCTGGATTCTATAATTGACAGACTTAAGAAATCGTTGCTGGTAGCCCCCGAGCCCTGCAGGACTTGTCCATCAGATCCGACACAACAAAAATAGATTTATCAAATGCTCATTGAACTATAATAATTAATTCAGGAGTTGACTTTATGGGAGAGACGATTTACGGCTTGAGAAGAACGCATAGATGTACGGAGCTAACCAGCGCAGATGTTGGTAAAAAGGTAACCGTTATGGGCTGGGCTCACAAGCGCAGAAACCTGGGCAGCCTCTTATTTGTGGATTTGAGAGACAGGACAGGCTTACTTCAAATTGTATTCAACAGTGATACTGATGAGCAGATATTCGAGAAGGCTGAGGCAATACGCAATGAGTTTGTTCTTGCTGTTGTGGGAGAGGTGGTAAGGAGAGCACCTGAAGCGATTAATCCTAACATGAAGACGGGAGAGATTGAAATTGCGGCCTCTGAGCTGAGAATTCTCAGTGCTTCAGAAACACCGCCCATACAGATTGAAGAGGATTCGGGTGTTAATGAGGCTATGCGACTAAAGTACAGGTACCTGGATCTGAGAAGGCCCGATATGCAGGAGGGGCTGTTGCTGCGTCACAGGGTAGCAAAGATCGCAAGGGATTACTTTGACGCCGAGGGCTTCATAGAGATTGAGACGCCCATGCTCATCAAGAGCTCCCCGGAAGGTGCAAGAGACTATTTGGTGCCCAGCAGGGTTCACCCGGGCAAGTTTTTTGCCCTGCCTCAGTCGCCCCAGTTATTTAAGCAGCTTCTGATGGTCTCAGGCTTTGATCGCTATATCCAGATAACCAAGTGCTTCCGGGATGAAGATCTCAGGGCTGACAGACAGCCTGAATTCACTCAGATCGACCTGGAAATGTCTTTTGTTGAAGTGGACGACGTCTTAGCGGTTAATGAAGGGTTTATCAAAAAGGCCTTCAAGGAAGCGCTGGGCATCGAAGTACCCACTCCAATCCTGCGCATGACCTATCAGGAGGCTATGGACAGGTTTGGCTCGGATAAGCCTGATATTAGGTTTGGAATGGAACTGGTGAATGTCTCTGATATGGTTGCCAATTGCGGCTTTAAGGTGTTCACTGATGCTATCGGTAATGGCGGAAGTGTGCGTGCCATTAATGCAAAGGGCTGCGGAGCTTTTAGCAGGAAGGAAATAGACGGCCTCGTTGAGTTTGTAAAAACCTACAGAGCCAAAGGCATGGCTTGGATTGCAGTAGGAGAGGGTGAAATCAGATCCTCTATTACCAAGTTCTTCAGCGAGGAAGAAATGAAGTCCTTGCTGGATCGCACCGACGCGAAGCCCGGCGATTTGATATGCTTTGTTGCAGATAGTAATCAGGTGGTATATGATGCTCTTGGGGCGCTTAGGGTTGAGATTGCCAGAAGACTTGATATATTGGATAAAAATGAGTTCAAGTTCCTTTGGGTTACCGAATTCCCGCTACTGGAGTATGATGAGGAGGAAAAACGCTGGGTGGCCAAGCACCATCCCTTCACTTCTCCGATGGACGAGGATTTAGAGTATTTGGAGAGCGACCCGGGCAGAGTGCGTGCTAAGGCTTATGATATTGTGCTAAACGGTACCGAGCTTGGCGGCGGCAGCATTAGAATTCATATGCAGGAGCTGCAGTCCAAGATGTTCAGGCTGCTTGGTTTTTCCCAGGAGGAGGCTTATGCAAAGTTCGGCTATCTGCTGGATGCTTTCAGGTTTGGTGTGCCGCCCCATGGCGGCATGGCTTACGGGCTGGATAGGATGATTATGCTAATGGCCGGCAAGAGCAGCATTAGGGATGTTATTGCCTTCCCGAAGGTACAGAATGCTTCCGACCTGATGACCAATGCTCCGGATCTTGTTGATGAGAAGCAGTTGGCTGAGCTGCATATAGACATTAGTCAATAGATGTTATGAGGAGGGACAGGTTACGGGAAATAAGAATGTTACGCAAATAGATAGCATTGAGGACAAAAAGCAAAAAAACGAGGTTCTTGACTGGATTGTACATATAGTTATTGCAGTTGTTGTTGGAGTATTAATAGTAACCTTCGTGGGTCAGAGGACTATTGTTTATGATATATCAATGGAGCCAACGCTTGTGGAGGGCGACAATCTGCTTGTAGAGAAGCTGGGGTACAGGTTTGGTTTGCTTAATAGGGGAGATATAATAATTATTAAGCTGCCTGAAAGTGATAAACCCTTGATTAAGCGGCTTATTGCGCTGGAGGGCGATCGGGTTGAGGTGAAGGACGGCAAGGTATATGTAAACGATGAGCTTTCATTGATTGGGCTTGAAACTGAGCCTTTTACCCCATCGGGAAACGACCCTGCCTATACCGATTTGACGGTGCCGGAAGGCTCTATCTATGTTCTTGGGGATAATAGAGAGCGCAGTGCTGACAGCACTGAGTTTGGCCCTGTAAATAAGGATTGCGTAAGGGGGAGGGCTGTTTTCAGGTTTTATCCCTTTAGTAAGTTTGGCACGCTGCATTAAGAACAAGGATGAATTTTCAAGTAACATCAGGACTATTTCTTATTTTTTCGTATTATGTTAATATGATATGAATCTGCCTTTTAAGTATCAGGGTTTATTCTTGTTGGTGCTTTTTATGTATGCATTCGTGTAGATAATCAAGGGTCAATTAGTAATAGGCTAGTTGAAAAATTTTTGAGGTATCGGTGCTTGTTATATGAGAGAACTTTTCCACATGGGTCTGGATGTAGGCTCAACAACTGTAAAGCTTGTCTTACTGGACAAGAATGATAAAATTCAATACAGCAAGTATCAAAGACATTTTTCTGATATTAGAAAAACAATTTTCGATTTAGTTGATGAAACCTGTGCAAGGTTTGAACAGGATGATCTTACGGTCACGCTGACAGGCTCGGGGGGCATTTCTGTTGCCCAATGGCTTGGATTGGACTTCGAACAGGAGGTTATCGCGGCAACCGGTGCCATACAAAGTCAGATTCCGCAAACGGATGTGGCTATCGAGCTGGGCGGCGAGGATGCAAAGATCACCTTTTTTGCCGATGGCATAGAGCAGAGAATGAATGGTACCTGTGCCGGCGGGACCGGCGCCTTTATAGATCAGATGGCTTCACTTCTGCAAACAGATGCTGCCGGTCTTGACAAGCTTGCGCGGGGATATAAGGTGATATACCCCATTGCTGCAAGATGCGGTGTCTTTGCGAAGACTGACATACAGCCGCTTCTGAACGAAGGCGCGGCCAAGGCTGATATCGCAGCCTCTGTTTTTCAGTCTGTAGTAAACCAGACCATCAGTGGCTTGGCTTGTGGACGACCAATAAAGGGAAATGTAGCATTTCTAGGCGGCCCTTTATATTTTCTACCGGAGCTTAGAAAGAGATTTATAGAAACCTTGGATTTGAGTGCTGATCAGGTAGTTTTCCCCGATCAGTCGCAGCTTTTTGTTGCTGCCGGTGCGGCTTTGGCTTCAAAGAGCAGGCAGGTAATGAGCTTTAAGTCCTTGCGGGAAAGACTTCCCTCGATTAACAGCGTTACTGTGCATGAGGTTGAGAGGCTTAGTCCCCTTTTCAGGGATGAGATAGAGCTTGGGGATTTTAAACGCAGACATTCCAGGCATAAGGTTGAAAGGAAGGAGCTTTCAACTCACCGGGGGCCATCTTATCTGGGAATTGATGCAGGCTCAACTACTACAAAGCTTGCGCTGACGGACTCTGATGGCAGGCTGCTCTATAGCTATTATGGCAGCAACAGAGGCAGTCCGCTCAAATCAGTAATCAGGGAGCTAAAGAAGCTCTACAGCCTCATGCCTGAGGATGCCTATATCGCTAACTCTACCGTTACCGGATATGGAGAAGGCCTTATAAAGGCGGCTTTGCACGTTGATGTGGGCGAGATTGAGACGATTGCGCATTACAAGGCAGCAGAGCACTTCCTGCCAGGCGTTGAGTTCATACTCGACATTGGCGGACAGGACATGAAGTGTATGCAGGTCAAGGATAATGTTATTAATAATATAATGCTCAACGAGGCCTGTTCTTCAGGCTGCGGATCCTTTATCGAGACATTTGCAGGCTCGCTGAACATGGGGGTAGAGGACTTCGCAAAGGAGGCGCTGCTGGCGCAAAAGCCTGTTGATCTTGGGTCGCGATGCACCGTGTTTATTAATTCGCGTGTAAAGCAGGCTCAGAAGGAAGGAGCATCTGTCGGCGACATATCCGCCGGGCTATCTTATTCTGTCATTAAAAATGCTTTGACGAAGGTCATAAAAATTAGAGATCCTAAAGCTCTGGGGAAGAAGATTATCGTTCAGGGCGGAACCTTTTACAATGCTGCTGTTTTGCGAAGTTTTGAGCTCATTTCAGGAAGAGAGGCTATCAGGCCCGATATTGCTGGCATCATGGGAGCATATGGTGCTGCGCTTATTTCCTGTGAACGATCTGAAGCGGGGCAACAAAGCGGTATTATGGCAGCTGCCGATCTGGAGGGCTTTCAGACGGAGATTTCAATGAAACGCTGCAACAAATGCAGTAATAATTGCCTGCTGACTATTAACAACTTTATCGACGGAAGGATGTTTGTAACCGGCAACAGATGCGAGCGGGGAGCCGGCCGAGAGCTAAGAAAGGATACTGTCCCCAATCTTTATGATTTTAAATATAGGATGCTCGCCTCGTATAAACCCCTGGATAATGAAGCTGCAACCAGAGGAACGATTGGAATTCCAAGGGTTTTGAATATATATGAAAACTATCCCTTCTGGCATACCCTCTTTACTGAACTGAAATTTGGAGTGGTCTTGTCGCCCCGATCTTCTAAAAAGGTATACGATATGGGTATTGAGACAATGCCCTCCGAATCGGTATGCTATCCCGCGAAGCTGGTACATGGGCATATTATGTGCCTGGTCAGGAGCGGCGTTAAGAACATATTTTACCCATGCATACCCTACGAGATTAAGGAAGACGAACAAGCTAATAATTGCTTCAACTGTCCGATTGTCACCTCCTATTCTGAGGTTATCCGTACGAATATGGATGTGCTCAAGGAGCAGGGCATTAATTTCATGAACCCCTTTCTTCCCTACTACGACAAGAAACGACTGGGCGAAAGGCTGTTTGAGGAGCTGGAGCAATTTGGCGTGGGCAGGAAGGAAGTTAAGGCTGCTGTCGATAAGGCCTGGCAGGAGGATGAGCGGTTTAAAGCCCTTATAAGAAAAAAGGGAGAGGAAGTTGTTGCTCAGCTGGAAAGAAACGGCGGCAAAGGAATTGTACTGGCCGGGAGGCCTTACCATATCGATCCGGAAATAAATCACGGTATTCCAAATCTGATTTCAGAGTTTGGTATGGCAGTACTTACGGAGGACTCCGTAGCCCATCTTAGCAAGGCCGCTAGGCCGCTTCGCATTGTGGATCAGTGGATGTACCACACAAGGCTTTATTCGGCCGCTAGCTTCGTTGCAGATAATGATAATCTGGAGCTGGTCCAGCTTAACTCCTTTGGCTGTGGCTTGGATGCGGTTACGACCGATCAGGTTCAGGAAATACTACATGAGGCCGGGAAAATATACACTGTTTTGAAGATAGATGAGATCTCTAACCTTGGTGCTGCAAGGATCCGACTTCGTTCACTGAAGGCTGCGATAGAGGAGAGAGATAGGAGCGGTTATCATTTCGACAAGAGGCAGTACAGCTATAAGAAAACTGTTTTTACTGAGGAAATGAGATTAGGGCACACTATTTTGGCTCCGCAGATGTCTCCTATCCACTTCCAGTTTCTTGAGACGGCCTTTAAAGAGGCAGGCTATAATTTGGAGATCTTGCCCTCTGTCGACAGGGAGGCTGTGGACGAGGGACTTAAGCATGTGAACAATGATGCCTGTTATCCATCCATTTTGGTGACTGGACAGCTGATAGAGGCGTTGAAGTCGGGACGATATGATCCTGACAATACTTCACTGATTATCACACAGACAGGCGGTGGCTGCAGGGCTACAAACTACATTGGCTTTATAAGAAAGGCTCTAGTAGATTCAGGCTTTGAACAGGTGCCCGTTATTTCGCTGAATGCCCTTGGGCTTGAGAGTAATCCGGGCTTTAAGATAACAGCGGGTCTTGCTAATAAGGCGCTTATTGCTTTAGTATATGGCGATTTGCTGATGCGGGTTCTCTACAGGGTCAGGCCCTACGAGAAGATCAAGGGCTCGGCAAATATGCTTTATGACAGCTGGGTAGAGCGTTGCAAGGAGTCTGTGCGGAGTGGTAAGCACAAAGAGTTCAGGCGGAATATCAGGCAAATTGTCCGGGAGTTTGATAATCTTGAGATCGTTGACACCTGTAAGCCAAGGGTGGGACTGGTTGGAGAAATTTTAGTAAAATTTCATCCCACTGCCAATAACGATGTTGTGGATGTGGTAGAAAGAGAGGGTGCTGAGGCTGTGATGCCTGATTTGACGGACTTCTTCCTCTATTGTGCATATGGACCGAATTTTAGTCACAGATATCTGTCGGCCTCTCTTACCAGCAAAATAATCGGCAATTTGGTCATCAAAGGGATTGAGCTATACAGAGAGCACATGAGGAAGGTTTTGACTGCCAGTAAACGGTTTGAAGCGCCGTCCACTATTTACGAGCTGGCCAGGAAGGCTTCAAAGCTATTATCGCTGGGTAATTGCACCGGAGAGGGATGGTTTCTGACGGCGGAAATGATTGAGCTGATTGAAGAGGGAGCGGCTAACATTATATGCATGCAGCCCTTCGCGTGTCTGCCCAATCATGTAACCGGCAAGGGGATGATAAAGGCCCTGAAGAAGGAGTACCCCGAGGCTAATATTGTACCTGTGGATTATGATCCTGGCGCCAGTGAGGTGAATCAGCTTAACAGGATAAAGCTTATGATGGCTGCTGCTTTCAAGAATATGGAGGAGAAAGAATCGGGAAAAGTTCTGAACTTGTCATAATAGAACCGGCTCATCGAATATGATTTTATATAAGATCCTTTATATGATACTTCGATTTTTTAGTTTGTTCGATGAGCCGGGGGAAACATGGATAATAAGCATAAGCAAAAGGTTTATAATGAACAGGGCAGCAAAATTTCAAACATTATTCTAACTCTATTACTTTCCATACTTGCCACCATGATAGGAGTGCAGTTTGGAGATCTTTGGTACAAGCTCAATTTTAATCTAGTTGAAAAGGTTGATTCAGAGAGCTTCAAAAATACTATAAATGTTTCACTACCGATTATAGAGACGATTTATAATAGCGGAAAGTCAAGCGTTTCATTGTCAGGGGAAATAAGGGAAATCTTCGTTAGGACCTTTGGCTTCGACCTGAATTTACCTGCTACAATACTCAACGTGCAATCACCCGTTTTTATGAGCTATTACAATGGGCAGTACAACAGTGAGAATGGCATTGGGGGCATAGGGACTGCGTGGGCAGGCACTCCGGGCAGCGACGAAAAAGGCGATATAGATGTCACCGGTGCCGACCCAAAGGGGGAGGGCTTGAACAGTGGGGATGGGGACAGGCAGGAAGCGGGAAATGGTGCAAATGGTCAGGGCTCGGATGAGAGTGGAGGCCAGGGTAAAGGCGACGGTACTGGCGGTGGAGGGCAAGGCGACAAAGATGGAGAAGGTGGTATTCAGGGAAAGGACGGCAAAGGGAGCGACACCCCGGAGAATGGCGATGAAAAAAGCGGTAAACAGGGTGATGAGACTGGTGGTAAAGAGGGCAAGGGTGAGTATTCCGACGATGGGCAGCCTAAAGCCCAGGACAAAGACCAGGTGACCGACCCGCAGCCGGTCAGCAGCATTGTCTATGAGGAAGAGGATGAAAATGAGGAGGATAGCGATTTAGTGGCTTCGGATGAGATTCTTATTCGAAACTTTACCAAGCACCCGATTGATATCAATGAGCTGCTGAAAAAGCCTCTGAATATAGAATTTGCAAAAAAAGGCCCGAAGGTATTGATTTATCACACTCACACCAGTGAAAGCTATGTCCTGAAGGAGTCGGATTTAGGGAAGAAGGATGTGACCAGCTTTAATTCCAACCCAAAGTATAACGTCGTGAGAGTCGGAGAGGAGCTGGCACGAAATCTGAAGAAATACGACATCGAAACACTTCACAACGGAACTGTTCATGATAAGAGCCGGCCTGCGGCATATAGCTTATCCATCGACACATTGAAAAGCTATAGAGAAAGCTATCCATCCATTAAGGTCTTCATCGATCTGCACAGGGATGCGGTCGGAAATGAGAAGCCAAAGCTTAGGATGGTTAAAAAGATTAATGGAAAGAATGCGGCACAGATTATGTTTGTGGTGGGCGCAGACGGGACGCTGCCCCATCCCCAATGGAAGGAAAACCTGAAATTTGTACTGAAGCTTCAGAAGAAGCTGAATGAAAAGTATCCAGGCCTGGCAAGGCCGGTGTGGATTGTTGCTAAGCGTTATAACCAGCAGATTTCAAATCAATCGATTTTGATAGAGGTGGGTGGGGACGGTAACCTTTTGAGTGAATGCCTGGAGAGTACCAAATATCTTGCTGAGGTACTAGATGAGGTGTTGTTGGAGGAATAACCTTTTCTTTTGAAGCTGCTTATTATTTCATGGACATGAGGTAATAATAAATAAGTGCATGCAGTCGAAATTCCGGGAGGATTACACTAGCCTTATGTCAAGCAGAGTTGAGAGGTTCCGTCAAAAAAGAATTACACGAAAAAGAACGTTAGCAGCAATATTGCTCTTCTTTATTCTTCTATTTATCGGTATTTTGACAACGGACTATGGTGTGAACAATCTTATTGATGATGATAGGAATGCGGCTATAGTTGCTGTTAATAACAATGATGATACTGTCGAAATAATGCTGATGAACCGCAGGATTATTCTGAATAAGCAGTATATTAACCGCGATCTTAAGTATCTCAGGGATAAGCTAAATGAGATTTTCCAGTGACAAGCCGAACGAGATTTTTTAAGGAGGCAGG
>Ga0123334_1003577_pt1 | contig 16620 bp, 10 predicted proteins | sample BiotimSIPDNA_FD_89706 | JGI IMG/M metagenome (GOLD analysis project Ga0123334, IMG submission 89706) | Anaerobic biogas reactor microbial communites from Washington, USA - Biogas_R1 time_0 SIP DNA | ecosystem: Engineered > Bioreactor > Anaerobic > Unclassified | place: Washington, USA... | reverse complement strand
GGAGTGAGGGGGTTGAAAAAACAGCTCGCAGCGCTCGCGAGAGCGGCGGCGCAGAAGATAGTCTCCGAAGAGGTCCGGCTGCCTTACAGCGTCGGCATAGATGATCTCGACGAGCTGCTCGGAAGGCAGATCTCCCGCCATGAGCGGGCGCAGCAGGACAATCCGCCCGGTGTTGTGACAGGCCTGGCATGGACGCCGGTGGGAGGAGAGATCCTCTTTATCGAAGCGGCAGCCATGCCGGGAAACGGTGAGATCATGCTTACCGGAAAGCTCGGGGACGTTATGAAAGAATCGGCCAGGATCTCGCTCAGCCTGCTCAAATCAAGGCTCCCCCTCGCGGCAATGAACTACAAAGAACGGGATCTGCACATACATGTTCCTTCGGGAGCGGTGCCTAAGGACGGCCCGTCGGCCGGTATAGCACTTTTCACCGCGCTGTCCTCACTCGTGACCGGCATCAAGGTCGACCCCAAGCTCGCCATGACAGGCGAGATCACGCTCAGAGGTGCGGTATTGCCGATAGGAGGCCTGAAAGAGAAACTGCTCGCGGCGCAGCGGGCCGGTATAACCAAGGTACTTATTCCGAAAGACAACACAGCGGATCTGAGGGATGTCCCGGACGAGGTCAAAGAACAAATGACGATCATCCCTGTCCAGACCGTCGAGGAAGTGCTTAAGGAGACGCTCGGGATATCTCTGCCCGGCATAGCGGACATAATCATGAAAAAACCCGAAGAAAACAGCGCCTGGGCGTCATAAAACGATATAATACCGAAAGATAATGCATCCGGCAGGAGGCCGCCTGATTACGGGCGGCCTCCTGCCGGATTATTTATACGGGTATTATGGGCAGCAGGGGTGTCTGAGCTCTATTACAGCGGGTTTGCCTTGATGAACTCAAGCTCCTCTTCAAAGTCTGAACCGAGGAAATACTTCGGAGGAGTGAGGTCTTCTCCGCGCTGTTTTGCCTCATAGGCGGCCTTGACCTTGTCCGGAGTGGCGGGAAGGGCATAGATGCGCACGCCGCAGGCATTGTAGATGGCGTTTATTACGGCCATATGCCCGGAGCACTGGAAGTTCTCGGAGCATCCCGCCGAGCCGTGAGGGCCTAATTTGCGCGGAGTCTCGTTATAGATGATGTTGAAGTCGTCGGGGATCATATCTATAGTCGGGATGCCGCAGCCGGCGATATTGCCGTATTTTTTGTCGCTGTGGTAATCTTCGCTGAGCGCAAAGCCGATGCTGTGGGAAAGTCCGCCGTACGCCTGGCCGTCCACCGCCAGTTTGTTGCCGATGGCACCGACGTCGGCCGCGGTCGTGTACCTCAGGACTTTCGTTTTGCCTGTCGTGACGTCGACCTCGACCAGAGCGGCGTTGACCGCGTACATGAACTCCGTGTTTTTCTCGCCTTCGCCGGTGTTGGGGTTCAGGCCGGGGTCGGCCGTACCGTAATTGCTGTGGTGGCCGACGTATTTCGTCGGGATGCCCTCGGCGACCATCTCGTCATAGGTCCTGAATGTCCCGTCAGCCTTGCGCATGGCGGCAAGAAGCTTGTCCGCCGCGTCGATGGTGGCTTTACCGGCCATGTAATGCGAGCGGCTCGCCGCGGAAAGGCCGGTTTTCGGGCAGGTACCGGTGTCGTTCATCACGAGTTTGACTTTGTCCGGCGTGAGACCGAGCGGCTCCAGAGCCTTGAGCGTGTGTGTCAGCGTGCCGATATCGCCGCCCTGGCCAACGTCCTGCCACGTGTTGTAATGTGTTATCGTGCCGTCGGGGTTCAGTTCGAGCGCGACCTCGGCCTCATCGAAGTTGCCTGTGGTACACAGGAAGCCGCCGAGGCTGAGCCCGACGCCTACGAAGCGCCCTTCTTTTTTTGCCTGTTCCGCTTCGCTCTTATAGCTGTCGTAGACGGGTTTTATCTTCTCCATGAGGGTGGGATAGATATCGTAGTTCAGATACGGTCTGGAGTTCACCGTTGTATCGCCTGGCTTCGCGAGGTTTTTGTAGCGGAATTCCCAGGGGTCGATCCCCGCAGCCTCGGCCGCCATGTCGATGAGCGCTTCCGTTGTGGTATAGATCTGCGGCGCCCCGAAGCCGCGGTATGCAGTCTGGAAACCGTTGTTTGACATGCCCGCGCGGGCGAGCGCTTTGATATTCGGGATATTGTAGCCGTGGAAGCCTATTGAGATAAAGTTGCCGAAGATGATGCTGGCGACGACCGTGTACGCTCCGTGGTCGAGCGCCACGTCGTATTCGGCCGCGACGATCTTACCGTCTTTATCGCAGGCGAGGCGGCCGTTTGAGAACGAGGCGCCGCGCTTGCCGGTGGTGTGGTTGAACTCCTCGTAGCTGAGCGTCAGGGTGCAGGGGATACCGAGATTCTGGACGGCAGTCGCCACAAGCGAGTACGTGTTCGAGGTGATCGAGTTGCCGAAAGATCCGCCGGCCGGGTTCATGATCAGACGCAGCTTATCGATCGGCTGGCCTGTAGCCGCCGATACCTCTGCCCGCGAATCATGAAGGGCCTGCGCCCTGCATTGCAGAACGAGCACTCCGTCTTCACCGTAGTAGCCCTGGAGGGTGTCGGGCTCGATCGGGAGGTGCGGTTCGCGCTGGGAATAGAAGCTGCCTTCCACCACGACGGGCGCTTCGTCAAACAATTCCTGTGTGTCCTTGCCTTTAAAGAGCGGCTGTTCCATATAGAAGTTGGGCAGCTGTTCCTGGAGCTGGATGGCGTTTGGCATCACGGCTTCCGGATACGACTTGTATGAAGGCAGTATCTCAAGGTTCTGTTTGACTTTCTTTGCGGCCTCGCGCGCGTGCTCCTGCGTGTCGGCGGCAACAAGAGCCAGGACCTCTCCTCTGCGGTTGATCTTCTTGTCGCAGATGACGGGGAACTGCAGTATCCCGCTCGCCTTCATGCGCGGATGTATCTGGGGGACAGGCAGAAGATTGGTGCCCTTCACGTCCTTCGCGGTCATTACCTTGTAGACGCCCGGCATTTTCTCGGCTTCGGATGTGTCTATGCTTATTATCTTAGCGTGGTCGACCTCCGACAGGACAACAGCGAGGTGCGCCGTGCCCTCTGGCATCTTGAGTTTGATGTCGTCGCCGTAGTCGGCAAGACCGCAGACCTTGGCAAGGGCCGAAGGTCTGGGGAGGGCGGACCCGTAGAAATCCTTGCAGTCTTCGGGATGGAAGGTGATATCGTCCATCGTTGCCTCGCCGCGCATGACTTTCGCGGCGGCCATAACAGCGTCAACGAGAGGTTTGTATCCGGTGCAGCGGCATACGTTCCGGTTTTTACGGAACCACTCGCGCACTTCTTCTCTGCTCGGGTCGTTGTTTTTGAGCAGGAGGCCGTACGCCGAAACTATAAAGCCGGGCGTACAAAAACCGCACTGAACCCCTCCGTACGTGATCCATGCCTGCTGAAGGGGGTGCAGGTGCCGGGGGGTGCCGATGCCTTCGATTGTAATGATTTCGCTGAATTCCGGGATGTTTTTCATCTTCCTGGTACATGAGCGCACTACTTCACCGTTCAGGATCAGAGTACAGGCGCCGCAAACGCCCGTACCGCAGCCTATCTTAGTACCGGTGAGTCCCATTCTCCGCACGGCATCCGCCAGAGTGTCTTTTTCGGGGTCGCACACGATAGGTCTTGGTACGCCATTTAATGTCAGATTGATTCTTTTCAGCATAGCATCACCTCATAAAATATTAGTTGACCTGCGCCTGCCCGCTCCTGACCGGATCTGTCGGCGGAGCGGCTTGAATTAAATAATAACCCATCATAATTATACATGTATTTTCATCGAATACAAGGGCTTGCTTCAGTTTGGCCGCGGCGCGCGGCGCGGCCGCACACGCGAAAAACCGCCGAAATGGTCCGGCACGATGATAACCGATCTTTTATACAGCCCGTTTTTATTTTTAGGAGTAGAATATTCTTTTTTTATAGTATAGTATTATGTGTATACAGGCGGAAAGGGAGATGGTAAAGTTGCCGGATACCGAGATCATAAACGACATTATTTCCCGGGAATGGGAGATGTTCCAGCAAACGACCAACGCGGGAGGGAGAGCCTCCTGTCAGGATGATTACGACACTTTCTACGGCATGCGTTTCGGACAGTTTGTATCGTGGTCGCAGGATGTGCTGGAGAGCTATCTGAACGATCTCAAGGCTGCCGAGCAGGCCGGACGCAACCTGATAGCGGAAAAATATCTTAACATGATGGAGCATACCTACCCGGAAGAATATGAACTGCAGAAGGCTGCGCTTCACGAACTGAGCGCAGAGCACAGAGCCCTCGCGGACACGATCTGTGAGGAAATGATATCGATGACGATCCCTCTGCGCGAAGAATTCCCGCGGGTCTGCAATTCCGGCAGGCCGTTGCGCAGCAGCGAGGACCTGTTATGGGGCCCCTCTGTCGAGACATATCAGCGCGGAGAGCTGTACACGTATTCATACGAGACGCTGACAGCTCTGAAAAAACACATCGACACATTAAGATCGCAGGGCCTGTCCCTGGCAAGACTGATACTTGAGAACAGCGTCCGGCACTATGGTTATGAGAGCCTTGAAAAAGCTGAAAAAGCCATCGGGCGCGCATCGGAATAAGGAGAGATCATGGACATAAAAAAGCTGTTAGAAGAATATGACGAACTTGCTAAAGCCGCCGGTGACAGTGAGCTCGAAGCGTGGCTGCAGGACAAATGCTCGGCTTTTTCCTCAGAGCACCCCGACGACTATATCGGTCAAAGCGCGCTGTATAATGAACTAGGCAGTTTTTACCGTGCGCGCAGTTCGTTTGAAAAAGGCGAAGCCGCGTTTCTGAAGGCAAAGGAGCTGCTGGAGACACAATACGCTTGTCCCATCGAGATCGACGCGTCATGCGCGACCTGCTCGCCCTGCGCGAGCTGCTCCCGGCCATACGAGGAGTCCGACTTTTTCGGCATCGGAGAACCTCGGACCGTGACGGAGATTCTGATAACGGACAACCGCGGCACCCCGGACTACGCCACGACACTCAACAATCTGGCAGGGCTTTACCGGCTGAAAGGCGAATATCAGAAGGCGCTTGATATGTTCACCGAAGCCAGAACCATTTATGAGGAGCTGGGCACGGCTCCGGCGGACGTTTACGCGAGCTGCTTCAACAACATGGGCCTTGTATATCTCGACCTCAAACAGCCCGCCGAGGCGGACGAGTGCTTCAGCAGAGCGATGGAGATAATCGCCCCAATCGAAAATAACGATTACATCGTGGGTACGACAAAGAGCAATATGGCTTTTGCCAGAATGATAGGCGGGGACATGAAAGGCGCTGCCGAAATGATGCGTGAAGCTGCCGGTCATTTTCTCGCTTCGGGAGACGCGGGCAGCAGGATGTACGAAAACTGCTTAAGTTTTGCGGAACGCCTCGAAAACAGCGTATGACGGGCCTGGAGCTCTCGAAAAAATACTTCTTTGAAGCGTGTAAGCCCGTACTGGAGCGGGAGATACCGGAAAAGCTGGACAGGATAGCCGCCTGCCTTGTGGGCGAGGGATCGGACTGCTTCGGCTGGGACGACGAGATCTCCCGGGACCACGGCTGGGGGCCGAGGGTGTGTCTGGTCCTCACGCAGGCCGATATGGAGGATTTCGGAGACCGCCTTAAGGAGATAGCGGCGCTCTTCCCCGGACGGTACGAGGGCTATCCCGTTCGCCTGGGCGGCGGACTTGAGGGCAAACGCGGCGGGATTTACACGGTCGGCGAGTTTTACACTATGCTCATAGGGCTGCCACGCGCCCCGGAAACTCTCGGCGAGTGGATGAGCGTGCCCGAGGTCAGTTTCGCCGCGGCGGTCAACGGCGAGGTGTTCCGTGATCCCGCAGGCGAGTTCACCGCCGTGCGGAATGCTCTGCTCGATTTTTATCCCGAGGACGCGAGGCTCAGGCTCCTTGCCCGGCACGCCGCGACGGCGGCACAGACAGGGCAGTATAATCTTGTCCGGAGCCGGCTGCGCGGCGAGAACGTAGCAGCCTGCGTAATAAAAGGCCGCTTTGCCGAGAGCGCGGCGGCAATGATATTTTTGCTCAACCGGCGATACCGCCCTTTCTACAAATGGGCCTTTCGCGCTCTGCGCGAGCTGCCGCTGCTCGGTCCGCAGGCTTACGGTCTGCTCGAAAAAATGATGGGCTCGGACGATCCGCGGCATGAGTCCTCCGCCGCCGAGGAATTGAGCGCCCTTATCATCGATGAGCTGCGGAGCCAGTCGCTGACCGGTTCCGGCAGCGATTTCCTGATGGATCATACGGGCGAGCTCCTCTCGCGCATCAGGGACAGCGCTCTGCGCACGGCGCCTGTCTCGCTGGCATTTTAAAATGTGATAGATACGGCTCGATATCTGTTTATCGTCCGTTATAAACCAACTAATTAAACAAGGAGGCAGTCATGGAATACGATCTTCGTGTGTCCGACAGGATAGAGCGGCTCAAGGCAAAACGCGAATGGTATAACGACGGGCGGCTGCGTCTGAACTCGGAAAGGACCCGTATTATCACGAAATACTACAAGGAGCACGAGTCTGAGTACCCCATCCTCAGGCGTGCGGGGTTTCTTTACGAGTGGTGCGCGACAAGGGAGATATTCATCGAGGACGAGGATATACTGCTCGGGAGCACAGGCCCCGGAATGCGCACCATCAGTTTCAATATCGAGGCCAGGAGCCACGCATGGATTAAAAATTGCCTCGGGGACTCCGATGAGAAATTCAGGGCCGCGTGGCAGACGCCCGGCTGTGTCTGGGTCGACGATGAGGAGCGGGCCATGCTGCTCGACGCGGCCGAGTATTGGAAAGACAGGGACATCCACGCCCATATGAAGGGCTTTATGCCCCCCGAGATCTACGAACACTTCGGCAGCGGTGTTTCGGACATACACCCTGAGAGGACTTTCAGCATGCCCGAGGGGCATTTTGTCGCGAATTTCGAAAAGGCAATAAAAGTGGGCTTCGGGGAAGTCAGGCGCGACGCAGCGCGCAGGCTTGCCGAGCTTGAAAAAAACCTGACGTGGGAGAACGCGAGAAGCCACGCATTCTACAGGGCGGCGATAAAGCTCTGCGACGGCGCGATACTGATGTCAAAAAGGTACGCGCAGGCTTGCCGCGACAAGGCTGCGACGGAATCCGACCCCGCGCGAAAGGCCGAGCTGCTGAAGATGGCCGATTCGTGCGACTGGATCATGGAGAATCCGGCCAGGAACCTGTGGGAAGGCCTTCAGGTCATCATTTTCTACCAGACGATCATCAGCGCGGACGGTCAGCAGCACGGTCAATCGATAGCGAACGTCGACCGCTATGTAGGCGATCTGCTCGACAACGACATCGCTTCTGGAAACATCACAAGAGCCGAGGCCCAGGAGCTTTTTGACGCCTTCATACTGCGTATCGGCGATATGATCATGTTGTACACCTCCCCGCCGAACGACGAGCTTATCAAGCTCAACAGGGAGGGGCGCAGCCTGTTCAACACGCTCGGTACGGACCATACGATCTCCGGAGGCATCCACGTCACGATAGGGGGACTGAAGCCTGACGGTTCGAGCGGATATAACCTGGCGTCCGAACTCATGCTGCTGTCGTTCAGGCGCCTCGTCGTGCCCGATCCCAGCGTCTGCATAAGGGTAAACGAACACACCCCCGACATCATATGGAAGATCGCCATCGAGTCGAGCAAGCTCGCGGGCGGAATACCCCAGTTTGATAATGACGAGGTGATTATCCGGTCCCTTGTCGAGCGCGGTATCCCGCTGGAGGAGGCGAGGGAATACGGCATCATCGGCTGCGTGGAACCCACGATCCCCGGAAAAGAGTGGCCCTGCTGCGGCAGCACCGGGTCTTTCGGCGGGGTCACGCTGATATCGGTGCTGAATCTGTGCATACACGGGAACGTAAACCCGATGACAGGCGCGGCCGGCCGGCTGCCCTGCAAGAAACTCTATGAGTATGAGTCTTTCGAGGAACTCCAGGCCGAGTACGAAAGACAGGTGAGATTCTATGTCGATTTCCAGCAAAAGATCTTTCAGTTCTTCGAGGTCGTATACTCCGAGTTTTTCCCCTGCATCAGCGCCTCGGTCATGATGGACGGCTGTATGGAGAGCGGAAAGGACGTGACCTGGGGAGGCGCGAAATACAATGCTCTGGGCGTAATGACGAATACGTTTGCCAACACCGCGGACAGTCTGATGACCATCAAAAAACTCTGCTTTGACTGGAAAAAGGTCTCGCTGCGCGAACTCTATGACGCACTTTGCGCCAACTGGGAAGGTTACGAGAACCTGCGCCAGATGATAATCAACGAGGTCCCCCATTACGGCAATGACGACGACGAGGTCGACGAGCTTGCCCGCTGGTGCTCGGACGTGTATGCGGACGCGCTGATGTCCTACAAGGGTCCGCGCAACTGCGCAATGGCGGCAGGATCGCTCACGCTCACGGCCAACGTCTTTATCGGCAAACGCACGCCCGCCACTCCGGACGGCCGCCGTTCCGGTGAGCCGATGGCTGACGCCATCTCGCCGAGGCAGGGTGCGGCATTGAACGGCCCGGTCTCCTACGTGAAAAGCGCCGCAAAGCTGTCGCACCGGAAATTCTCCAACGGCAACCAGCTGAATATCCGCTTCGATCCGCGCTCCGTCGAGGGGGACGAGGGTACGTGGAAGCTGCGCGAGCTGATCAAAGCGTATTTCGAACTGGGCGGCCTGCAGCTCCAGTTCAACGTCGTGGCTACGGAGGAGCTCCGAAAGGCGCAGAAGGACCCGATCGCGTATAAAGATCTTATCGTTCGCATAGCCGGGTTCTCAACATATTTCGTCCATATGTCCCCCGAGGTCCAGGAGGACTTTATCAATCGTTCAGAGCAATACGTATGACACCGAAAACAGAAAACGTGACAGGCAGGATATATGACATCCAGGGGTTTGCCGTACACGACGGGCCGGGCGTGAGAACGACTGTCTTTTTAAAAGGCTGTCCCCTCAGGTGCCTCTGGTGCCACAGCCCCGAGTCCCAGCGGTCGGAATATGATCTGTCGTATCTGGCCGTGAAGTGCGTGGGGAAGGAGCTCTGCGGGGCGCCCTGCGTCGGCGTGTGCCAAAGCGGCGCGCTCATCGAATGCGAGCCGGAGAAGGCTGTCACTGGTGACAGGATGGTCACGAAGGTCAAAGTGGACAGGGAAAGGTGCGCAGAATGCCTCAGGTGCGCCGGCGTGTGTCCTTCAAAAGCGCTGTCGGCCTCCGGAAGGGAGATATCGGTGGAGGAGGCCTATACACGGATAAATAAGGACAGGTTCGTCTTCAAGAAAGACGGCGGAGCCACGATATCCGGCGGAGAGCCGATGGGCCAGTTTGAGTTTACGCTGAATCTCGCAAGAAAACTTAAGGAGAACGGTATCGGGGTCTGCCTCGATACGACCGGGTACGCCCCGCCGGAGCAATTTCTGGAGATCCTTGAGTACATTGACCTTTTTCTTTACGATATAAAGCATATGGACTCAAAAAAGCACAGGAGTTTTACGGGTGTCCCGAACGAACTTATACTGTCAAATGCCCGCCTTCTCGCTGAAAACGGCGCTTCGCTCCAGATCAGGGTACCGGTCATCCCCAAGTTGAACGCCGGTATGGAAAACCTTGAACAGACCGCCGATTTCTGCGCCCGGCTCGGCGGCGCCGTAAAGCTGGTGCAGCTGCTGCCGTATCATTCGATGGGCAGATCCAAATACGCGCGGCTCGGACAGCCTTACAGACTGTCGAACGTCGAACCGCCCGACGAGGCGTTCATGGAGAGGGCGCTGGAGGTATTTTTGTCCCGCGGTCTGCCCGGGAAGATCCGCTGACAAGCGGACCCGCGGGTGCCGGCGTGAACGGGCGGGCAGGATTATATTATTGTCAACAGATAAAGGGTACTGTATAATTATTTCGTATCCTTATGACGCTGTCCTCCGAAATGAGATTTCTCAGATCAGACATTTTACTTCGTATTGAGATCCCGAAAAACAAGTGGAGGTCGATGAACGTTGAGCAAAGATTTCAAGCCTGAAAAATCGTCGCTGGTCAGTTTCAGCCTGATGGGTCCCGAGAGCGGCGCTCTGTGCAAGGTCGACTGCAGCGACGGGCGGATCACGCGCATATCGCCGTATGAGTATGATACGGAATATACGGAAGCGCATTGCCGCCCATGGAAGATCGAAGCGCGCGGAAAAACGTTCCGCGCCCCGAAAAATATCCCTTTGACACATTTCGGCCTGGGGTACAAAGGCCGGGTATATTCGCCGAATCGCGTACTGTATCCCCTCAAGCGCGTTGACTGGGATCCGAAAGGTGAACGCAACCCGCAGAACAGGGGAAAGAGCGGGTATGTCCGCATCTCCTGGGACGAGGCGGCGCAGATCTGCGCCGACGAACTCAAGCGCATCAAGGAGACTTACGGCTGCGAGGCCGTGCTGTGCCAGTCGGATATGCACGGAGAGGGCAAGCATGTGGCTCCTTCACACGGCTGCCCGAACAGGCTCTTGTCACTGATGGGCGGTTACACCCTTCAGATGCGCAACTTCGACTCATGGGAAGGCTGGGTCTGGGGAGCAAAGCACGTCTGGGGCTGCGAACCGGTCGGAGAACAGACGCCGCAGGCCAATCTGATACCGGATATGGCTCAGCACTCCGACACGCTGTTTTTCTGGGGCTGTGACCCGGAGGTGACGCCACTGGGCTTCGGTATGCACATGCCTACGAACCTGTGCTACTGGTTCACGGAGCTGGGCATCAAGTCCATATACGTGTGCCCGGATCTGAACTACGGCGCCGCGATCCATGCCGATAAATGGATACCCGTGCTGCCGAATACCGACGCCGCGATGCAGCTGGCCATAGCCTATGTCTGGCTGACGGAAAATACATACGACAAAGACTATATTGACAGCCACGCGTACGGGTTTGATAAGTTCGTCGCGTACGTTATGGGCGAGGAGGACGGCGTTCCTAAGACCCCGAAGTGGGCGAGCGAAAAGTGCGGCGTGCCCGTATATACGATAAAAGCTCTGGCCCGCCACTGGGCGAAGAAGACCGTGAGCATCTGCCACGGAAACGGCGGCTCGTATATCCGCGGCCCGTATTCTACGGAACCGGCCCGCCTGGAGATCATGCTGCTCGCCATGCAGGGGCTCGGCAGGCCGGGCGTCCACCAGACCAAGATGCTTGAGTGGAACCTGTGGGCGCAGTATTATCCGGTGCCGTACACGCCCGAGTTCTCGCCCGCAGTACCTCATATAGCGGACCCCCTGCACCCCGTTGACGGGGACGTGCCCGACGAGATCAACATGGCCCGTTTCCGGCTCAGCCCCGTACAGGAGGAGAGGGCTCCGGAACTGAAGAAGCTTTTTGCGCCGCTGCCGGCGCCTAAGCAGTTCATTCCCCGCTGTCTTGTCCACAACGCGATACTTAACGGCAGCGCAGAGTGGTACGGCTTACAGGTCTTCTCCACGAGCCAGATCCCCAAGGAGGGGAACTACCGTCTCGCGACCAGCAGATTCCAGTTCGAGAAGATGGTATATCCCCGCCCGGGCCTTTCAAAGGTACATATGATCTGGTCCTCGTCCCCCTGTAACGTGACGTGCTGGAATGACGGAAACAGATTTATCGAGGCGTATCGCAGCCCCGAGATAGAGACTATGGTCGTGCAGCACCCCTGGATGGAAAACGACACTTGCTTCGCGGATATCATCCTGCCGGTCTGCACTAAGCACGAGATGAACGACATCGGAAACGACATGTCGAGCGGAGCGTTCGTGTCCATATACAAAGTGGACCCGTGCATCGAGCGCCGCGGCGAGTCCCTGACCGATTTCGACGTCTGCGCGAAGGTCGCCGAGAAGCTGGGGCCCGAATATTACGACGCTTACACCGACAACATGTCCGAAGAGGACAGAGTCCGCTTCTTCTATAAGGCCACGGGCTGCGAAGAGAGGATGTCCTGGGAGGAGTTTTCCGACAAGAAAGTCTTCGTGGTGCCCATCGACAAGGACACGAAGGACATCCCCGCCGGCCTCTACAATTTCTATAAAGACCCCAAAAAGCACAGGCTCTCCACCCCGACCGGGCTGCTCGAGTTCTCTTCGACACACATAGAGCAGTATATGCCGGACGACCCGGAGCGCCCGCCGGTGCCGCACTGGATCGAAAAGGGCGAGATGCATGACGAGAGGCTCTCCGGCGAGAGGGCGAAAAAGTATCCTCTCCTGTGCATGTCGAACCACGGCAGATGGCGCGTACACGCCCAGTGCGACGACGTGCCCTGGACCCGGGAGATAGGGACCATGAAGGTCCGCGCAAAAGACGGGTACCAGTATGAACCGGTATGGCTCAACCCGAAAACTGCGAAGGAGCGGGGGATAGAGCACGGTGATATCGTTAAAGTCTTCAACGAGCGCGGGACCGTGCTCTGCGGGGCCTATGTGACCGAGAGGCTGATCCCGGGTGTCGCGTACGTTGACCACGGCTCCAGGCTTGACCCGATCGATCCCGGAAAGCTCGACAGGGGCGGTGCGATAAACACCATAACACCGAATTCGATCACATCAAAAAACGCCACCGGAATGGCGACGAGCGGATTTTTAGTCGAGGTCCTGAAGGTCACTGACGAGGAGATGGAGCAATGGAAGCGCGATTTCCCCGAAGCCTTCAGCCGGAAGATCGATCATGCGGCGGGCGTATGTATGGCCGGCTGGATGAAAGAATGAGCCTCGGAAGGAATGGTGATAGTATGTCAAAAGCATTTCTGATCGATATCGCAAGATGCAGCGGGTGCCACAACTGTCAGATCGCGTGTAAGGACGAGCATGTCGGCAACGACTGGTCTCCCTACGCAAAGCCCCAGCCGATAGTGGGGCAGTTCTGGATGAAGGTAATAGAGACGGTGCACGGGACCATCCCGAAGGTCAAGATCCATTATACTCCCACGCTCTGCAACCATTGCGACAATCCCTCATGCATACCAGCGTGCGATGTCGGAGCTATTTATAAGCGCGAGGACGGACTTGTGATAATCGACCCGGCCAAATGCAACGGCTGCAAAAACTGTATTTCGCACTGCCCGTATGAGGCCATATATTTCGGGGAGGACCTGAATATCGCCCAAAAATGCACCGGCTGCGCGCATCTGCTCGACAACGGCAGGAGCGTTCCCCGATGCGTCGAGGTCTGCCCGACAGGCGCGATCACCTTCGGTGAAAAAAGCGAGCTCTCCAAAAAGATGGCGGGGGCCGTCGTTCTGAAACCCGAAACAGGGCTCGGGCCTAACGTATACTACAAAAATATCCCGGGCAGGTTCATCGCCGGAACGGTTTTTGACCCGGTGGAAGAGGAGATCGTTGAGGGCGCCGAGTGCCATCTCAGCTGCGGGCCGAGAGTGTGGAACACTCTGAGCGACGATTTCGGGGATTTCTGGTTCAAGGATCTACCTGAGGGCGAGTATGACCTGACGATAAAGGCAAAGGGCTTTGCACTTAAGCTGATAGAGGCCATCGATACGGCGGCGTCAGACGTTAATCTGGGCGATATCCCGCTTGAAAAACAGGACTGAGATCCCGGTCCGCGGGGGATAATGCCGCGTGAGCGGCACCGCCGCCCACCCATGCCTTCTCCTCGAGGAGAAGGTGCCGAACGCAGTGAGGCGGATGAGGTGGCGCAGTCGGTATGGAAGGCACCGCCTCATCCGGTCGGCACCGCCGCCCACCTTCCCCTCGGAGGGGAAGGCAACACCTCATCCGGCCGGCTTCGCCGTCCACCTTCCCCTCGGAGGGGAAGGCAGTACCTCATCCGGTCGGCACCGCCGCCCACCCATGCCTTCTCCTCGAGGAGAAGGTGCCGAACGCAGTGAGGCGGATGAGGTGGCGCAGTCGGTATGGAAGGCAACACCTCATCCGGCCGGCACCGCCGCACCCGGGCGAAAAGACGCGCCGCAGACAAATCGTCTGCGGCGCGCCTTTTACGCTAAGTCAGCATTTTCGGGAAAATGAAGTATTCCAACTTAACCATCTCCCACTATAGCCGGGCTGTATCGCTTGGCGAATTAACCGCCCGTATCATAATGGGTTCAAAGACTGATCGAAACAACACGATCATCCCCCCGGTCAACTGAGCTTCGCCGGATACTTTCGTATCCGGCAATATTATGGCCGGTTTTCGGCAGATTATTATCCGTCCGCGGCAGGATAATTGTGGAATCGCATTTTTATGATCTTGATTTGTCGTCTCTCGGTTTTTCGCGCTTTACCGATCGCTTTTTCGTGTTTTTGCTCTCGCCGTCTGTCGCGCTCCGGGCCATAGTCGGCCCGCCGGCCGCCTTTTCCTCGCGCACGCGTTTCGGGTCGAGCTGGCTGTCTTTGGGCATTAACGATCACCTCGCTCGTAGTATAAGCCGCGCGACCCTTAATATGCTTCCTCTTCATCTTCTTTTCGACCGATGTATTCCACGTTGAGTATTATGAAATTCTGACTGGACAGACAAAAGGACGCTGTAAGAGTTTAACACACAAGTAAAGGTTTTTTCCGTGAGGTAAGGCTGCGGCAAAATGACTCACATGATGATGGCGAAAACAAGCAAGGCACCTCAGGTTATGCCGCGTCGGGTGGCAATATGGGGAGGAGATTTTATGCTTATTGACAGTATGATAAACCCCGGCTCAAAGCGAGCCGGGGTTTATGTGGTTTGTTGTTTGTGAGTACCGATTGCTATGGGAGGTAATTGCTTGTCAGGAGGCTTTCACCACACCCTGAACAAACCGCATCAGTATCGCCGCAACCTGCGCCCTTGTCGCGTTTGCGGCAGGCATAAGGTTTCCGGCGCTCCCTTCGATTATGCCCGCGCCGCAGGCCCACTGCATGGCGGGGATGGCGTACTCGGAGATCTCAAAGGCGTCGAGGTACGACAGTATATTAGTGTCCTCGCCCACGCTCACATCGTAGCCCTTGTACTTTGCGTACCTGTACAGGATGGTCACAAGCTGCTCGCGCGTTACGCTGTCATCTGTCCCGAACGTGTTATCGTTATAACCTGTGACTATACCGTTCTGAACCGCCCAGATCACAGCGTCGGTATACCACATACCGGGCGCCACATCGTCAAACGGATTCGCACCGCTGACAGCCGGCATTCCCTCCAGACGGTACAGTACGGTCACTATCATTGCTCTCGTCATCGGAGCGTTGGGGCTGAACATATAGGTGCTCGTGCCGTTGAAGAGCCCCGCGTTGACGACGTACATGACGGGATCATAGAACCAGTCGGTGCTGTTTACGTCATAGAAGAAGTGCGTGTTCGCTGTCGTCCAGTGCGCGAACAGCGTATGGTTCGACGCGGTCGCGACAAGCGTGTCGGCGGTTACTTTAACACCGGAAGTGGGTGAAGTATACCAGCCCGCGAAATCGTATCCCGGCCGCGAAACGACCGGCAGCTGACCGTAGGCCACTCCATAGATCACGTATTCGCTCGCTGGGGAGGGCGCAGATCCACCGTTTGGATCGAATGTAACAAGGTATGCTCTTGGCAGCCACTGAGCATAAAGCGTGTGATTTGACGGTGTCGTCATGAGCGTTACTGCAGTTACCTTTGTTCCACCGGTCGGTGCCGTGAACCAGCCGGCAAAGTCGTAGCCCGTCATGTACATGCTCGGGAGCGTCCCGTAAGGCTGGTTAAAAGTGACTTGCTTGCTCGTCAGGGAGGGTACCGGGCCGCCGTTGCCGCTAAAGGTGACAGTATACGTCCTCGCTGTCCAGTGCGCGTAAAGCGTGTGGTTGCCAACTGTGGTGACTGCCGTGGTTGACTCCACCTTTGTTCCGCCGATCGGAGCCGTGTACCAGCCATTAAACACGTAGCCTGTCCTGTCCATGTGCGGAAGCGCGCCGTAGGGCTGATCAAAAGTGACAGTTTTGCTCGTCGGAGAGGGTACCGGGCCGCCGTTTCTGTCGAAAGTGACAGTGTACGTGTTCGCGGTCCATTGAGCGTAAAGCGTGTGATTCGTAGTTGCTGTTACTTCCGTATCTGCAGTCACCAGATTTCCGTCGTTCGCAGCAGTGTACCAACCGGCAAAAGTGTAGCCATCTTTGGTCAAGCCGCTCGGAAGTTCACCGTAAGTCGAGCCAACAGTTACATTCTTCGGGCCGAGGGTGGCGGGCGTACCGCCCTGCGTGTCATAGGACACCTGCACCTGGCTTGCGGCTTCGGTATATGTTACGGTTAACCTAATGTAATCGACGTATGCCGTGGTTTTATCACGATCGCTAGTGACTGCAAGCCGAACGCCAAAATTGCTGTTGTTGATATCATCCGGCGTCAATGTCACGCCCCATGTGTCGGAGTCGCCTCCATATGTAGCCATGGTCTCGCTGATGGACCATCGTTAGCTGCGAGCTTTGTTATTGCCTAAGTTGATGGAACCGTTGTAAAGTTGTACTGTTTCGTCATGAATCGCATCAGAGTGGCTTGCGTACCTGCCAATGTCGACTGTTATCCCGTTAATAGTTGCGTCTGTGGGTATATTGAAGCCGAAATTTGACGCATAGAGGTAGTCCGACTGGC
>Ga0123334_1003576_pt1 | contig 16624 bp, 13 predicted proteins | sample BiotimSIPDNA_FD_89706 | JGI IMG/M metagenome (GOLD analysis project Ga0123334, IMG submission 89706) | Anaerobic biogas reactor microbial communites from Washington, USA - Biogas_R1 time_0 SIP DNA | ecosystem: Engineered > Bioreactor > Anaerobic > Unclassified | place: Washington, USA... | reverse complement strand
TTCGGCAGAGGTCTATGTACTGAAGAAGGAAGAGGGAGGAAGACACACTCCGTTCTTCAACGGTTACAGACCGCAGTTCTACTTCAGAACGACAGACGTAACAGGCGACATCGCGCTGCCGGAAGGCGTAGAGATGTGCATGCCCGGAGATAACATCCAGATGGAGATCAACCTGATCACCCCCATCGCCATCGAAGAAGGACTCAGGTTCGCTATTCGTGAAGGCGGCAGGACGGTAGGAGCCGGCGTTGTAGCAGCCATCAAAGAGTAACCAATAGAACAATGAAGCTAAAAGGCGCCTCACAGGCGCCTTTTCTTGATTCCCGGACAGACTCGAATTTTCGAGGTGTTTAGTCGATAGGAGAAGAAAGTATGACCGTATTCGATGAAAGTCTCACATTTCACTATGAGAAAAAAGGAAAAATAGAAGTGATATCCACAGTGCCAGTAGGCAGTAAAGAGGATCTTTCCATAGCCTATACTCCTGGGGTAGCTCAGCCATGTCTTGAAATCCAAAAGGATATAACCAAGTCCTATGCGCTGACCAGGAGATGGAACCTTTGCCTGGTCGTAACCGATGGTTCTGCAGTTCTTGGTCTTGGAGATATCGGCCCTGAAGCCGGAATGCCTGTTATGGAGGGTAAATGTGTACTGTTTAAGGAGTTTGCTGATGTGGATGCCTTCCCTCTTTGTATAAAAAGCAAGGACGTAGATGAGATCGTAAAAACAATACACTTGATTTCCGGAAGCTTTGGCGGGGTGAATCTGGAAGATATCGCTGCTCCCCGTTGTTTTGAGATCGAAAGAAGATTAAAGGAATTATGCGACATCCCGATTTTCCACGACGACCAGCATGGTACTGCTGTTGTTACTCTTGCCGGACTCACCAATGCCAGAAAGGTCACAGGTAAGAAAAAGGAAGAGGTATCTATCGTTATCAATGGTGCCGGTGCGGCAGCCGTTTCTGTAACAAAGCTTTTGCTCTCCGCCGGCTATCAGGACATTATATTGTGCGACCGTACAGGAGCCCTTTATGAAGGACGGGAAGGGATGAATGAATCAAAGCGTGAGATAGCCGGGATCACAAATAAGAATAAGAAAAAAGGTTCACTTGCTGATGTGATCGTAGGCGCCGATATTTTCTGCGGATTTTCATCGCCAGGTGTGTTAACTGCGGAAATGGTGAAAACCATGGCACCGGAGCCGATAATTTTTGCCTGTGCCAACCCGACTCCTGAAATATTCCCGGAAGAGGCTAAGGCTGCCGGTGCGGCTGTTGTCGCAACCGGAAGGAGCGACTTTCCAAACCAGGTAAACAATGTTCTTGCCTTTCCTGGTATTTTTCGCGGAGCATTTGATGTGTTTGCTTCCGATATCAACGAAGAGATGAAGATTGCTGCCGCTGATGCGATTGCAGGGCTCATCTCCGATGAAGAAATCAGCTATGACCTCATTATTCCCTCTGCTTTTGATCCCAGGGTAGGCAAGGCAGTAGCAGCTGCTGTTGCAGAAGCTGCAAGAAAAACTGGTGTCGCCAGAGATTTTTAGTAAGGAGCAACATATGGAAATAGGATATGAAAGTCTCGCCATAGGGATTCTGGTATGGAATTTGATCACATTTTTAATTATGGGTCTGGATAAGCGCAAAGCGATAAAACAACGACGCAGGATCAGTGAATCGACACTATTGGCCCTTGCCTTTTTGCTTGGTGCTCCCGGAGTATTGATCGCAATGTTCGTGTTCCGGCACAAAACCAAAAAGCCGCTGTTTTTAGTATTAGTACCGCTGGCGTTAATAGAAAATGTACTGCTGGTGGTGGGCTTAAATGATTTAATACTGTAATTCTGTAATTATACCGGCATATCAGGTCGGGATTTTCTCCGTAGAAACCGTGAACCTATGAAGGCATTTATGCGCATTAGTATAAAGCGCATCAAAATGCCGTCGGTTTCCGAGGAGAATGTCACGACCTGATATAACCAATACAACTTGAGAGGAACAGAATTGCTATTGACAGGCCACGAAATATATGGTAGTTTTATTAAGCGACTTTACGGCCACCTCAAAGCGGCCTTAGTTTAGATGAAATTCGGAGGGCAAGCATCATGAGAGTAAGAGTTACATTATCCTGCACAGAATGCAAGCAGAGGAACTACAATACGATCAAGAATAAGAAGAATGATCCGGACCGCTTGGAGTTCAACAAGTACTGCAAATTCTGCAAGAAGCAGACAACTCACAAAGAGACCAAATAATTAAGTAAGAAGTTTAGGGGATGTGAACAATATGGACAAGAAACCTGCTGTTAACACGAACGTAAAGAAGAGGGGCAGCATCAAGGACTATTTCAAAGGCGTCAGGACAGAAATACGCAAGGTTATATGGCCGAGTAAAAAGGAACTGGTCTCATATACCGGTGTGGTCATCATGACATGTTTTGCATTTGCTGTGGTTTTTTGGGCCTTTGATTCCGCATTCCTTGCGCTGCTGAAGGCTGTTTTGAACATCAGCATGTAAAGGGAAGAACAATGGTAAAAACATCAGACGAAACGCCGGAAATCGTGGAAGAAGTCCTGGCCGACGAAGAACAGGTTGCCACCGGAGAGGGGCAGCTTCAATGTGGTTTGGATGAGGAAGAGGCTTCTAAGGCCAAGTGGTATGTGATCCATACCTATTCGGGACACGAAAACAAGGTCAAAGTGAATATAGAAAAACTTGTCGAGAACCGGGGTATGCAAGATCTGGTTCTTGAAGTTGTGGTGCCCACGGAAGACCGGGTAGAGATCAAAGAAGGCCAGCGAAAGATAAAGACAAGAAAGATGTTTCCCGGCTACGTTATCGTAAAGATGATTGTCACCAATGAATCCTGGTATCTTGTCAGAAACACCCAGGGGGTTACAGGTTTTGTAGGTCATGGTTCGGAACCGGTGCCGCTTACTAATGAAGAAGTAAGAAGGATGGGTATCGAAAAGGTCTACATCAAGCTGGATATCGCTCCGGGAGATAGTGTAAAGGTGATAAACGGTCCCTTCGAAAGCTTTATGGGAGTCGTTGAGGAAGTCAACTTCGACAAACAGACCTTGAAGGTCCGCATATCCATGTTTGGAAGAGACACCCCGGTCGAACTGGAATTCGGCCAGGTGGATAAAATATAGCGCCAGGCGCAAAAAACTTGCTTGCATGATAATACGGCAGCAAGGGAAAGGAGAACAGACAATATGGCAAAAAAAGTAGACGGCTTGATCAAGCTGCAGATCCCCGCAGGTAATGCGACTCCTGCTCCGCCGGTAGGTCCTGCACTGGGACAAAAAGGTGTGAACATTATGGATTTCTGCAAGCAGTTCAATGCCAGAACAGCTGACCAGGCAGGAATGATCATCCCTGTAGTCATTACAGTATATGCGGACAGATCCTTCACCTTTATTACGAAGACACCGCCTGCTGCTGTACTGTTGAAAAAGGCTGCGAATCTGACTGCTGCTTCCGGTGAGCCCAACAAGAAAAAAGTTGCAACCCTCACTACGGATCAGGCAAGAGAGATCGCAAAGCTGAAAATGCCGGATTTGAACGCCGCAGATCTTGATTCTGCAACGGAAATGATCAAAGGAACGGCAAGAAGTATGGGTATCGCTATTCGCGACTAGTAAGGTGGGAGGCGAAAGCCGCAAGTACCACAAGGAGGTTTGAAAATGCCTAAGAGAGGTAAAATTTACAAAGAGTCGGCCAAGTTAGTCGACAAAACAACTTTATATGAAGTCGTCGATGGTCTTGATCTTGTTTTACAGACAGCAAAGGCTAAGTTCGACGAAACCGTTGAAGTCCACATTAAGCTGGGCGTAGATGGAAGACACGCTGACCAGCAGGTCAGAGGTGCTATCGTTCTTCCTCACGGAACGGGCAAAACCAAAAAGGTTCTCGTATTCGCAAAGGGTGACAAAGCAAAAGAAGCAGAAGATGCCGGAGCGGATTACGTAGGTGCTGAAGAACTTGCCCAGAAAATCCAGAGCGAGAGCTGGTTTGATTTTGACGTAGTAGTGGCTACCCCGGACATGATGGGTGTAGTTGGAAGATTGGGTAAAATTTTAGGACCAAAGGGTCTGATGCCCAACCCCAAATCAGGAACCGTAACCATGGATATTGAAAGAGCACTTCAGGAGATCAAAGCCGGTAAGGTAGAATATCGTCTCGATAAGACCAATATCATTCACACACCTATCGGAAAGGTATCCTTTGGCAAAGAGAAGCTGGCTGACAACTTCAATGCTCTGCTGGAGGCCGTAGTAAAGGCAAAACCCGCAGCAGCCAAAGGTCAATATCTGAAGAGTGTCACCGTGGCCAGCACCATGGGCCCCGGGATCAAGATCAATCCCATGAAGTTAACATTTAACTAAAATTCAGGTGTCGTAAAAAAGCTCTAATAAAACTGCATATAGACTGTAGACAGCAGGTGCGCAAGCTTAATCTCCTGCCGAGGTTGAAGATACAAAATATTGAATCGAAGCCTTTTCTGTCTGCAGGATAGAAGAGGCTTTTTTACCAGAGACCGGAAAGGAGACAGTTCATGCCATCAAAAGAACATTTGAGTCAAAAACAGGCAGTGATTGACGAGATCAAAGAAAAATTAGAAAAAGCGCAGTCGGCAGTGGTCATTGACTACATGGGAATCAATGTAGAAGAAGCCAATGCCATGAGAAAGAAGCTCAGGGATGCTAATGTAGACTATACGGTTTACAAGAACACACTCTTTAACAGAGCAATCGAAGGGACTTCCTTTGAAAGCCTTTCCCCAATCCTCAACGGCCCAAGTGCATTCGCATTCGGATACGATGATGCGGTTGCTCCGGCCAGAGTATTGAATGGGATCATGAAGGAGTACAAAAAGATGAGCTTCAAAGGGGGAGTCGTAGAAGGCGGTTTTTACGACAGCGAACAGATAAAAGATATCGCACTCCTACCTGGAAGAGAAGAGCTTATTGCTAAATTTATGGGCAGCATCCAGTCGCCTGTTTCAAAGATGGTCCGTACATTCCAGGCAATTGCGGACGCTAAAGTAGAAGAATAGTAGAGAAAGAAAAGGAGAAAAAAATGAATAAAGAGCAAATCATTGAAGCCATCAAAGGCATGACCATTTTAGAACTCAACGAGCTGGTTAAGGCTTGTGAAGAGGAATTTGGCGTTTCCGCAGCAGCTCCCGTTGCAGTAGCAGGAGCAGCAGGTGGAGCAGCAGAAGCAGTTGAGGAGCAGTCAGAATTCACAGTAGTTCTGGCTAGTGCAGGCGCTGAGAAGATCAAGGTCATCAAGGTGGTCAGAGAGTTGACCGGACTCGGACTGAAGGAAGCCAAGGAACTGGTAGACGGTGCTCCCAGCAACGTTAAGGAAGGCGTTGAGAAAGCAGAAGCCGAAGCCATCAAGAAGCAGCTTGAAGAAGTTGGCGCTGCAGTAGAGCTGAAATAAGCGATAATTGCACTAATTACGTAAAACCCGTTCGTTTAACAGAACGGGTTTTATTTATTATAAATATGGGAATAATTTTGTTGACTACTTGTTTCCCCTGTGATATCATAGTACATTGCCACGCAAAGTAGTTTGTTGTCAATACAAGGAGTGATGATTATGCCACAACCCGTTAAAATCGGTAAAAAAACGAGGATGAGCTACTCATTGATTCAAGAAGTAGCCCCCATGCCTAATCTGATTCAGATTCAAAAAGATTCATATGATTGGTTCATACAGGAAGGACTAAAAGAAGTTTTCGAAGATATATCCCCCATCAGGGACTATGCAGACAATTTAGTCCTTGAATTTATCGAGCATTCTATTAATGATGAGCCGAAGTACGATCAGGAGGAGTGTAAAGAAAGGGATGCAACCTATTCTGCTCCTTTGAAAGTTAAGGTCAGATTGGTCAATAAAGAAACCGGTGAAGTAAAGGAGCAGGAAGTATTCATGGGAGATTTTCCTCTCATGACGGAAAAAGGCACCTTTATTTATAACGGGGCGGAGCGTGTCGTGGTCACTCAGTTGGTCCGGTCCCCCGGGCCTTATTATGATGTAACTACGGACAAATCCAACAATAAACTCTATTCCACGCAGATCATACCCAACCGGGGAGCCTGGCTGGAGTATGAAACAGACTCTAATGAAGTGATATCTGTACGTGTGGACCGCACCAGAAAGCAGCCGGTCACCACCATCCTCAGAGCCCTTGCCTACAAGTCAGTAGAAGAAAAGGTCTTCCAGGAGAGAAGGAAAAATCCGGACATCACTGAGGCGGATCTGCAGAAAAAAGTTCGCAGATACGGAGAGTTTTCCAGTGAAACCGCCAAAATACTCTATGAAGGAACCAATGAAGAGATCCTTCAGGTTTTTGGTGCCAATGATCGTCTTGAAAAATCCCTGGCCAAGGACATTACCGTCAATTATGACGAAGGATTAAAAGAAATCTACAAGAAATTAAGACCGGGAGAACCTGCTACATTTGAAAGTGCTTATGATCTCATCGAGGCGTTATTCTTCGATGTGAAACGGTATGATCTGGCAAAGGTGGGCAGGTACAAATACAACAAGAAACTAGGCCTCGCTAACCGGATCGTCGGCTGTAAAGCTGCAGAAGATATAGTCAGCCCCTCTACCGGTGAAGTGCTTGCAGAAGCAGGAACGATCATCAATCGGACCCTGGCTATGGCCATTGAAAATTCCGGTGCAGAATCCGTTATGGTCTTCAGCAGGACAGAGGATGGCCGCACGGTGAAGGTAATCGGTAATAACTTCGTTAACCTGCAGGACTTTGTTCCTTTTGATGTGTCGGGTATGAAGCTGCCGAACAAAGTCTATTATCCTGTGCTGAAATGGATCCTTGATAACTATGAGGGGGAAAACAATATAAAGGAAGCTATGATCTCCCTGAAGAACAAGCTTTCTCCCAAGCATATCATCCTTGATGACATCATCGCATCCATCAGCTATATCCTTAACCTTTCCGACGGGATCGGTTCCACGGATGATATCGATCATCTGGGAAACAGAAGGCTCAGGACGGTAGGTGAATTGCTTCAGAATCAATTCCGAATCGGTCTGGCACGTATGGAGCGGGTGGTAAAGGAGAGAATGACTATCCAGGATATCGAGGTCACCACTCCACAGGCCCTGATGAACATCCGGCCGGTGACTGCTGCTATTAAAGAGTTTTTCGGAAGCAGTCAGCTGTCCCAGTTTATGGATCAGACTAACCCTCTTGCGGAACTGACGCATAAGAGAAGGCTTTCTGCCCTGGGCCCCGGTGGTTTGTCAAGAGAAAGAGCCGGATTTGAGGTTCGTGACGTGCACCATTCCCACTATGGAAGGATGTGCCCCATTGAGACCCCGGAAGGTCCGAACATCGGACTCATAGGTTCTCTGACAACCTATGGAAGGATCAATGAATACGGTTTCATCGAAACACCCTACCGGGTCGTAGACAAAGTTAACGGTCGGGTCACGGATGAGATCCAGTACGTTACCGCCGATGAAGAAGAACAGCTCATTATCGCCCAGGCCAATGAACCACTGGACAGCGAAGGGCATTTCATTAACAGCAAAGTTGTTGTGCGGAAGCCCGGCGGTGAGCTGGATCTGGTCCAGAGGGAAGAAGCGGACTATATGGACGTTTCTCCTAAACAGGTAGTATCCGTAGCAACAGCTATGATCCCCTTCCTGGAAAATGACGATGCCAACCGTGCTCTGATGGGTTCCAACATGCAGAGGCAGGCAGTGCCCCTGTTAGTTACGGATGCACCTATTGTAGGCACTGGCATGGAATACACCGCTGCCAGGGATTCGGGAGTTGTGGTTCTTGCAAAAGAAGCAGGAACTGTAGAATATGTAGACGCAAACAGGATCCGGATCCGCAGGGATCGGGACAACGGCATTGATGAATATAAGCTGCTGAAGTTCAAGCGCTCAAATCAGGGCACTTGTATCAATCAAAAGCCCATCGTAAACCACGGTGAGCGGGTAGAGGAAGGGGAAGTCATTGCAGATGGCCCCTCCACGGATATGGGTGAAATCGCTCTGGGTAAGAATCTGCTTATTGGATTTATGACCTGGGAAGGCTACAATTACGAAGATGCGATCATCCTCAACGAGAGATTGATCATGGAGGACTCCCTGACCTCGCTTCACATCGAGGAATATGAAGCTGAGGCCAGAGATACCAAGCTCGGTCCTGAAGAGATCACCAAGGATATACCCAATGTGGGAGAAGATGTACTGAAGGATTTGGATGAAGAAGGTATCATCCGCATCGGTGCGGAAGTGAACTCTTCTGATATATTAGTTGGAAAAGTCACTCCAAAGGGAGAGACAGAGCTTACGGCGGAGGAAAGACTGCTTCGGGCCATCTTCGGCGAAAAGGCCAGAGAAGTAAGGGATACCTCCCTGAGAGTACCTCATGGTGAGACCGGTATCGTCGTGGACGTGAAAGTCTTCTCGAGAGAAAAAGGCGATGAGCTGCCTCCAGGCGTCAATAAGCTGGTACGGTGTTACGTTGCAACGAAGCGTAAGATCAGCGTAGGCGACAAAATGGCGGGACGCCACGGAAACAAAGGCGTCATCTCCAGAATTCTTCCTGAGGAAGATATGCCGTTCATGGAGGACGGAACACCACTGCAGGTCATGTTGAACCCCTTAGGTGTACCTTCCCGTATGAATATAGGACAGGTGCTGGAAACGCATCTGGGATTGGCGGCAAAATATAAAGACTGGTACATTTCCACCCCTGTATTTGATGGAGCCAGCGAGCTTGCTATCATCGATCTGCTGCGTGACTGCGGCTATCCGGAGAGCGGCAAGCTGATCCTCCGTGACGGACGTACGGGTGAACCCTTCGATAATCCTGTTACAGTGGGTTACATGTATATGCTGAAGCTTCACCATCTGGTGGATGATAAGATCCATGCCAGAAGTACAGGACCTTACTCTCTGGTTACGCAGCAGCCTCTGGGAGGAAAAGCCCAGTTCGGCGGACAGCGTTTCGGAGAGATGGAAGTCTGGGCTTTGGAGGCTTATGGAGCGGCGTATACCCTTCAGGAGATCCTGACGGTAAAATCCGATGACGTAGTTGGCCGTGTCAAGACCTATGAAGCTATCGTCAAAGGTGAGAATATTCCTGAACCGGGTATCCCTGAATCCTTCAAGGTGCTGATCAAAGAAATGCAGAGCCTTGCGCTGGATGTGAAAGTACTGACGGAGACCAATGAAGTGATCGAAATTCAGGAATCTGCTGATTACGATGATGCGACTGGATTAGAGATGTTCAACGATATCGAGAACATCGCTTCCGAGGAAGAATTCTTTAGTGAAGATTCCGGTTATAGTGAAGAAGTAGAAGATGACGAATTGTCGGATGACGGTGAAGACTTAGAGCTTCAAGAAGATTTCGATGCTGATGAGGAAATCTTGTAGGAGGTAAAATATGCAGGAACTGAACAATTTTGAATCGCTTCGTATCAGCCTGGCATCTACAGAAAAGATCAGGAGCTGGTCACAGGGCGAAGTCAAAAAACCGGAAACAATCAACTACAGAACACTGAAACCGGAGAAAGAAGGTCTTTTCTGTGAAAAGATCTTCGGGCCTACGAAGGACTGGGAGTGTCACTGTGGAAAATATAAAAGGATCCGATTCAAGGGGATCGTCTGCGACCGCTGCGGAGTAGAAGTCACCAAGGCGAAAGTAAGAAGAGAGCGGATGGGCCATATCGAATTGGCCGCTCCCGTATCTCATATCTGGTACTTCAAAGGCATACCCAGCAGAATGGGCCTTGTCCTGAACATCTCCCCCAGAAATCTGGAGAAGGTGCTCTATTTCGCTGCCTACATCGTGCTGGATCCGGGTGATACCGGCATGGTATACAAAGAGATCCTCACAGAGCAGCAGTATCGTCAGGCGAAAGAGGATTTTGGAAACTCTTTCCGGGCGGCAATGGGAGCCGAGGCTATTCGTGAATTGCTGGCTAAGATCGATCTGGATGAGCTCGCCAAGGAGCTCAGAGATGAACTGAGAGATAGCACAGGACAGAAGAGGATCCGTATAGTAAGACGCTTAGAAGTCATCGAGGCTCTGCGCATTTCGGGCAACAAGCCGGAGTGGATGATCCTGGAAGTCATTCCCGTTATTCCCCCGGACCTGCGGCCTATGGTTCAACTGGACGGTGGACGGTTTGCAACATCTGACCTGAATGATCTCTACAGAAGAGTCATCAACCGGAACAACCGTCTGAAGAGACTTCTCGATCTTTCCGCTCCCGACATTATCGTCAGAAACGAAAAGCGTATGCTCCAGGAAGCGGTGGACGCTCTTATCGATAACGGCAGACGGGGAAGACCTGTCACGGGACCGGGATCCAGACCTCTCAAATCCCTTTCCGACATGCTAAAGGGCAAACAGGGAAGATTCCGTCAGAACCTTCTTGGTAAGCGTGTAGACTACTCAGGGCGTTCGGTAATCGTTGTCGGGCCCGAGCTTAAGTTCTATCAGTGCGGACTGCCTAAGAAAATGGCTCTGGAGCTCTTCAAGCCCTTCATCATGAAAATGCTGGTGCAGGACGGCTATGCTCACAATATCAAGAGCGCAAAGAGAATGGTCGAGAAAGTCAGACCGGAAGTCTGGGATGTTCTGGACGAGGTCATCAAAGAGCATCCGGTTCTTTTGAACCGTGCTCCAACGCTGCATAGGTTGGGTATTCAAGCCTTTGAGCCTGTATTGGTAGAAGGGAAAGCTATCAAGCTTCACCCACTGGTTTGTACTGCCTACAACGCTGACTTTGACGGTGACCAGATGGCCGTTCACGTGCCCCTGTCCGTGGAAGCCCAGGCAGAAGCCAGATTCCTCATGTTATCCGTAAATAATATATTGGCTCCAAAGGACGGGAGCCCCATCACCACGCCTACTCAGGACATGGTTCTGGGAAGCTACTACCTCACCCATCCCGGTACGGAAGAGAGAAACACTCCTGCTGAAAAGGGTGACGGTAAAATATTCTCCGACTTCGATGAGATGTTGATGGCATACCGCAATGGCGTAGTTGGCCTTCATGCGAAGGTTAAGGTGAGGAGGAAATTAAGCCCCGATGACAGAGGCAAGCTTGTGGAGTCTACTGTTGGAAGATTCATCTTTAATGAGAACATTCCTCAGGAGCTGGGTTATGTAGACAGAACGGTCGATCCCTATTCCCTGGAAGTGGACTTCCTCTGTGACAAAAAAAAGCTGGGTCAGATCATTGACCGCTGTTACCGTAAGTACGGCAACACTGCCACTGCAAATATACTGGATCACATAAAGGACACCGGATTCCATTACTCCACAATGGCAGCCATCACCATCAGTGTATCCGATATGGAAATTCCCGATGCAAAGGCAGACATCATCAAGAAAGCTTATGAGGGTGTTGAGAAATACGAAGCCGCTTACAGAAGAGGACTTATGTCTGATTCCGAAAGGTACGACAGAGTTCTGAAAACATGGAACAAAGCCACTGACGAGGTTGCCAACGCATTGATGGATTCCCTCAGTACCTTGAACAACCTCTATGTTATGGCTCATTCAGGAGCCAGAGGAAGCAAGAAACAGATCCAGCAGATCTGCGGAATGCGTGGTCTGATGGCCAATGCCTCAGGATATACCATTGAGATTCCTATTATCTCTAACTTCCGTGAAGGTTTGTCCGTACTGGAATACTTCACCTCTACCAACGGTGCGAGAAAGGGCCTTGCAGACACGGCTCTCCGTACGGCTGACTCGGGTTACCTTACCAGAAGGCTGGTAGACGTAAGCCACAACGTCATCGTGAGAGAGACGGACTGTGGAACAAACGAAGGTATCGAGGTCCGGGCCTTTACAGACGGCAAAGAGGTCATAGAATCCCTGAAGCGTCGTATTATCGGCAGGACAGCCCTGATGGACATTCATGACAGCAAGGGTCGCATCATTGTGGAAGCAGGACAGGAGATCCTGGAGAAACATGCGGACGAAATCGACGCCGCTGGCATCGAATCCGTAGCGATTCGTTCCGTCATGACCTGTAAGAGCAAGTATGGTATCTGCGCCACCTGCTACGGCCGGAATCTGGCCACGGGTGAACCTGTGAATATCGGTGAAGCGGTAGGTATCACAGCAGCACAGTCTATCGGTGAACCGGGAACTCAGCTGACCATGCGTACCTTCCATACCGGAGGTGTTGCAGGTAGTGATATCACTCAGGGTCTTCCCAGAGTCGAGGAGCTCTTTGAGGCCAGAAAGCCTAAGGGCTTAGCGGAAATCTGCGAGGCTGACGGTACCGTGGTATCCATAGAAACGAGAAAAGACAATAAGATCGAGGTGAAGATCCGCGGTGAGGAAGAGAAGGTCTACGTGGTTCCCTACGGAGCCAGATTGAGAGTCTCTAAGGGAGACTTCATACTGACCGGAGAAGCCATTACCCAGGGACCTCTGAACCCACACGATATTTTGAGACTCAACGGCGTAGAAGGCGTGTATCAGTACCTCCTCAAGGAAGTGCAGAGAGTTTATCAGAACCAGGGTGTAGATATCAACGACAAGCACATCGAGGTCATCTTAAGCCAGATGCTCTCAAAGTACAAGATCGACGAAGCAGGAGACACAGACCTGCTTCCGGGAGGCCTCTACAGCTACGCTGAACTGGAAGAGGCGAACAGGAAAGTCTCAGAAGAAGGTCTGGAACCTGCAAAGGCCAAGAGGGTGCTTCTGGGAATCACCAAGGCTTCCCTGGCAACCAACTCCTTCCTCTCAGCTGCATCCTTCCAGGAGACGACCAGAGTGCTTACGGATGCTGCAATCAAAGGAAAGACGGACAATTTGCTGGGTCTAAAAGAAAACGTTATCATCGGAAAGCTCATTCCGGCAGGAACGGGCATGAAGAGATACAAAGATATCAGGTTGGATTACGGTGTAAATACTGAATACATGGAGTCCTTTAACTATGTGCATGAGGATGAAGATGTTGAAGGAGAACCGGAGTCCGAGATCTCCGTCAAGGAGTTGGCACAGGGAGACATTTCAGCTCTGTTCCAGTCTGTAGCGGACATGGATGAGATCCTCTAGAACAAAAGGATTGACAATAATGAGCCGGCGGTGGTATACTAAACGCCGGTTCATTTTGCGCACCTAACCACATTTGCGCACCACCGCGATTAAACCCTACAGAGGTTTAAATAAATGCAGTCTGCTGTGTAGGAATTCCCCGCTATAAGGAAATGATCCATACAGCAAGAAAGGAGAAAACACAGAATGCCAACCATTAACCAACTGGTAAGAGAAGGAAGGACAAGGTCCGTAAAGAAGTCCCAATCGCCTGCGCTGCTAAAAGGTCTCAATACCATCAGAAGAAAATCCACTGACATTGAGGCTCCTCAAAAGAGAGGCGTTTGCACTTCCGTTAAGACTGTCACTCCGAAGAAGCCGAACTCAGCTCTGAGAAAAGTAGCCAGAGTCCGTCTCACCAATGGTATCGAAGTCACCGCATACATCCCCGGCATCGGCCACAACCTGCAAGAGCATAGCGTTGTACTGATCAGAGGCGGCAGAGTCAAGGACCTGCCTGGTGTAAGATATCATATCGTGAGAGGAACACTGGATACAGCTGGTGTGGCTAACAGAGGCCAGGCCCGTTCCAAATACGGAGCCAAGAGAGCAAAGAAAAAGTAATAACGGGAAAGTATGCAAAGGTAAGTTTCGTAGGGAAATTTAGCGAATGTGCCCTTAATTATATAGATTGAGTGGCACCGCGGCCTCATTAGTGAGGTCGAGTACCGAGCGAGTATGCCTGCGTGCAAACAAGGAGGGAAGAGAAGTGCCAAGAAAAGGTAATGTACCTAAAAGAGAAGTACTTCCCGATCCGGTCTATGGTAGCGTTGTTGTAGCGAAGCTCATCAACAGTATCATGCTTGACGGGAAGAAAGGAATTGCGCAATCCATCGTTTACGATGCGTTTGACAGAATCAAGCAAGCCACCGGAGAAGACCCATTGGAGGTTTTCCAGAAGGCTATCAACAACATCATGCCTGTAGTAGAAGTAAAGGCAAGACGTGTTGGCGGTGCCAACTATCAGGTTCCGGTGGAAGTAAGAGCGGACAGGCGCCAGACTCTGGGTCTGCGGTGGCTGACAAGATACACCAAGGCCAGAGGTGAACGGACTATGTCCGAGAGACTTGCTAAGGAAATCATGGATGCAGCCAATGGTACCGGTGCATCTGTGAAGAAGAAAGAAGATACCCACAAAATGGCAGACGCCAATAAAGCTTTTGCACATTACAGGTGGTAATAGCAGTAAAAAAACAACAGAGAATTGTTGTAGAAAGGAGTTAAGATATGCCTAGACAATTTCCGCTGGAAAAGACAAGAAATATCGGTATCATGGCGCATATTGATGCCGGAAAGACGACCACTACTGAGCGAATCCTTTTCTATACAGGCAAGACCCATAAACTGGGAGAGACCCATGAAGGGGCAGCCACTATGGACTGGATGGAGCAGGAACAGGAGAGAGGCATTACCATAACTTCTGCTGCAACAACGGCCCAATGGAAAGATACCAGAATCAACATTATAGACACGCCCGGACACGTGGATTTTACCGTAGAGGTAGAGAGATCCCTTCGTGTTCTCGATGGTGCGGTTACTGTTCTATGCGCAAAAGGGGGAGTTGAGCCCCAATCTGAAACCGTTTGGAGGCAGGCGGAGAAGTACAGAGTTCCCAGAATGATTTTCGTTAACAAGATGGATATCATAGGAGCTGACTTCTTGCGTGTTGTGAACATGGTTAAAGACAGGCTCAAGGCGAACGCTGTTCCCATCCAGCTCCCCATCGGCAGCGAGGATAAGTTTGTCGGCATGATCGATCTGGTAGAGATGAATGCTGAGATTTATAAAGATGACCTTGGTAAGGACATCGAAATCACGGAGATCCCTGCTGAACTGCTGGCCGAGGCAGAGAAGTACAGACATGCTCTGGTTGAGGCCGTTGCGGAAGCAGATGAAGAGTTATTGATGAAATATCTGGAGGGTGAGGAACTCTCTAAGGCAGAGATAAAAGAGGGCATCCGTAAGATGACCGTCGCAGGGACTATGATCCCTGTGCTATGTGGCTCTGCCTATAAGAATAAAGGCGTTCAGCCTTTGCTGGATGCGGTGGTAGACTACATGCCGTCGCCACTGGATATACCTCCCATCAAAGGAGTCTTACCGAAGTCAGACAAGGAAGCGGAGAGGATCGCAAGTGACAATGAACCTTTCTCAGCTCTTGCATTCAAGATCATGACAGACCCCTTTGTAGGTAAATTAGCATTTTTCAGGGTGTATTCAGGATCGTTGGATTCCGGTTCCTATGTGTACAATTCCACTAAGGAAAAGAAGGAACGTATAGGCCGGATCCTGCAGATGCATGCCAATCACAGATCGGAAATAGACACCGTCTATTCCGGCGATATTGCTGCAGCTGTAGGATTGAAGAATACTACTACCGGAGATACTCTCTGCGATGAGAGACATCCTATTATCCTGGAATCTATGGAATTCCCTGATCCGGTCATAGAGATCGCCATCGAGCCCAAGACAAAGGCCGGACAGGATAAGATGGGCATTGCGCTCATGAAACTGTCAGAGGAGGATCCTACGTTCAGGACCTACACCAACCCCGAGACAGGTCAGACTATAATAGCAGGTATGGGCGAGCTGCATCTTGAGATCATCGTAGATCGGCTTCTGCGTGAATTCAAGGTAGAGGCCAATGTTGGAAAGCCACAGGTGTCCTACAAAGAAACCTTGTCGGCACCTGCGGATGTGGATTACAAGTACGCTAAGCAGTCCGGCGGCCGTGGACAATACGGCCACGTTAAGATCCGGGTTACCCCCAGGGAACCCGGCGCAGGCTACGAATTCAATAGCACCGTGTTCGGCGGCGCCATTCCCAAGGAATACATTCCTAAGATCGACGAAGGTATTCGGGAGGCCATGTTGTCCGGTCCTCTGGCCGGATATCAGGTGGTTGATGTAGGTGTTGAACTGTACGATGGTTCCTACCACGAAGTGGACTCTTCGGAAATGGCCTTTAAGATTGCCGCCTCAATGGCTTTCAGAGAAGCCGCCAAAAAAGCAAAGCCTGTACTGCTTGAGCCTATTTTCAAGGTGGAGATTACAGCTCCGGAAGAGTATATGGGCGATGTCATCGGTGACATCAGCTCCAGAAGAGGCCGGATCGAAGGTACAGATATTCGGCTTGGAGCGGTCAATGTCAAGGGCTATGTTCCCCTTTCGGAAATGTTCGGCTATGCTACTGACCTGCGTTCCAGAACGCAGGGCCGGGGAGTATACGTCATGCAATTCGACCACTTTGAAAAACTACCCGAGAATTTATTGGATAAGGTAAACAAATAGAGGAGGAAAACCACAATGGCGAAATCGAAATTTGAACGGACAAAGCCCCATGTCAACATAGGGACCATCGGCCACGTAGACCATGGAAAGACCACATTGACAGCGGCGATCACGAAGACACTGCACCAGAGATACGGATTGGGACAGATGGTAGCTTTTGATCAGATCGACAAAGCACCGGAAGAAAAAGAGAGAGG
>Ga0123334_1003555_pt1 | contig 16694 bp, 17 predicted proteins | sample BiotimSIPDNA_FD_89706 | JGI IMG/M metagenome (GOLD analysis project Ga0123334, IMG submission 89706) | Anaerobic biogas reactor microbial communites from Washington, USA - Biogas_R1 time_0 SIP DNA | ecosystem: Engineered > Bioreactor > Anaerobic > Unclassified | place: Washington, USA... | reverse complement strand
GCCTAAGTGGTGGACAAAAACAACGTCTTTCCATCGCAAGACTATTTTTAAAAAACCCCCCGATTTTGATTTTGGATGAAGCGACTAGTGCTTTAGATAATACCACCGAAATGCTCATCCAAAAGTCACTACAAGAATTAGCTAAAGGTAGAACTTGTCTCGTCGTTGCCCATCGTTTATCAACGATAAAAAACGCCGATGAGATCGCGGTCGTTTCGCGCGGTAAAATTGTGGAAATGGGTAGTCACGAACAATTATTAAATAAGGGCGGCGCTTACGCCGAACTATACGCTTTACAATTTAAAGATACCGATCAATCTGTCTACAGCGTTGAGATGGGTTAAATCTTATTTGCTTCTTTAAATAACTTATATAACGCGAAGGCGGCAATGGTTTTTGCGTCTTTGATTTCGTTTTCTAAAATAAGAGTATCAATTGTTTTTAATGGAACAATAATTAAATCAATTACCTCATCTTTATCTAAATGTCGCGTTTCTAAAACTGCCTCATTGCAGTAGTATAGATGAATGACTTCGCTTGAATAACCAGCAGTTGGATAAATATCTCCTAAAAAAATCATATTAAGAGGGCGATAACCTGTTTCTTCTAGTAACTCTCTTTTTGCGCTTTCGAAAATATCTTCGTTTTCTTCGAGTTTTCCAGCGGGAATTTCGATGATTTCTTTTTCTAGCGCATAGCGATATTGCTTTTCTAAAACAAAACCATCACTTAATTCTAAAATAATGCCGACTCCTCCACGATGTTTTACTACTTCGCGAATTGAAGTTTCGCCATTTGGGCATAAAGCTTCGTCTTGATAGACATTAATGACTTTTCCTTGATATATTTTCTTACTTTCTAGGGTGATTTCTTTTTTGTTCATAGCGATATATTACACTTTTTTACTAGAAACAGGCTTATTAATTGCATAAAACACTTTATATTTATAAAATGTTAAGCAAAAGAAGGTAAAAATATATGCAACCAATTAAAAAAGAACACTTAGATAAGCGTAAAGATGCTTACTTAAAAAATGATAAAAATACGATTATTCGTCACGCGTTAAATAAAAACTCAATCTTCGCAATTACCGCTAATGCTGATGGCGTGAAAGACATGGATTTTAATTTTGAACTCAATATTAAAACGATGGCGGTTACAAACCAAAAAGCTTCTGGAAGATGTTGGATTTTTGCCGCGACAAACGTCGTTAGGGAAATGATTGGTCAAACACTCAATCTAGCCAATTTCGAAGTCTCACAAAGCTATTTGGCTCTTTTTGATCGTTATGAAAAAGCTAACTATTTATTAGAAGCAGTTATTGAATTAATTGAAAAAGACTATGATGACCGCACTTTAACATTTTTATTACAAAATGGCGTTGGTGATGGTGGTCAATGGGATATGTTTATTTCTTTAATAAATAAATACGGCTTTGTGCCAAAAAATGTTTATCCAGAAACCGCGACTAGTAGCGCTACTAGGGAAACCGGTCAGTTAATAAACTTTAATATTCGTCAGTTCGCTAGCACTGCCAAAACTTTATATAAGCAAAATGGCTTACAAGCCGTCCGCGATGAAAAAGAAAAATTGATGGACAAGTTTTATAATTTACTCATTAGTGCTTATGGCTTAATTCCTGAGACTTTTGACTTTGAATATGTTGATAAAGATGGTGTTTATCATATCGAAAAAGGGTTCACACCCCAATCTTTTAAAGAAAAATATGTCGGTAATCGTTTAGATGACTTTGTCTCATTAATTAACGCTCCGACGAAAGACAAACCATTCAATCAAACTTATACTGTCCAATATTTAGGCAATGTCGTTGGTGGAAAAGAAGTCACTCACCTAAATGTAGAAATAGAAAGAATGAAACAACTCATCCTCGCACAATTAAAAGATAACCGCATTGTCTGGTTTGGTAGTGATGTCGCTTTTTATGGTGATAGAGAAGAGGGAGTGTGGGATGATCAAGCATATGATTTAGAAACTCCTTTCGGCCTAGCTTTAAAAATGGAAAAAGGCGAAGCACTTGACTATCGTGCTAGCCAAATGAATCATGCGATGTGCATAACTGGGGTTAATGTTAAAGATGGTATACCAAATAAATGGAAAATTGAAAACTCATGGGGTAATGAACGCGGTAAAAGTGGCTATTACATCATGTCTGCGACTTGGTTTGATCGATACGTCTATCAAGCCGTCATTGATAAAAAATATTTAGACGAAAAAGAACTCGCGGCTTTGAAAGAAAAACCGATTATGTTAAAACCATGGGATCCAATGGGTTCTCTTGCGGATTAAGATTTATGCAAAAATTCGACGTTTATTTATTCGATTTTGATGGAACGTTATTTGATACATTACCATCATCCAAATATGTTTTTGCCAAAAGCTACGAAGCGATTGGTTTTCCTGTTGAAGAAAAAGATATTTTAGGTTTTACTAGAGAACCGCTACCTGTAAGTTATAAGCGAATGGGTGCCCCTAAAGAAAAACTTATTGAGTTTTATTATCATTTAGAACAATATGTTAATTCCAAAGAAAGTATTAATTTAACCGAAATATTCCCTGATACATATGATACGATTATTGACCTTAAATTAATGGAAGCCACTCTAGGCATTGTCACTTCAAATAATGTCAAACATGTTAAAGACATCTTACAAAAATTTGACATGCAAACATTTTTCTTTTCTGCGTTAGTTGGTAATCGCGAAGCTCCAATTCCTAAGCCCGACCCTTCACCAATTATTAAGGCTTTGGAAATGCTTAAATATGATGGTGATAAGCAAGCTGTTTGTTATGTTGGTGATTCGTTAAATGACTGCGAAGCGGCCACGAAAGCGGGCATTGTCCCTATTTTACTTGACCGTGATAACGAATATTCAAATGCTCCATATATTAAAATCCATTCTCTAGAAGAGCTTTTAGAATAATTAAGTATTTATTAGTAAATAATATAGACATAAAATCAATAAAAGTGTTAGAGTGAAGCGACTGCTACTTCGCTTATGAAAAAAGCTAACTCTGATTTTATTATTAAAGACCGCGTTTATGATATCGGAAAAGATATCGACGGCAAGATGAAAACAACAGCGGATTTACATCCAGTTATTTTGTCGATTGTTTTAGAAATTGATCGCGTTTGCCGTAAAAACAATATTCCTTATGCATTAGGCTTTGGGTCAGCTTTAGGTATAAATAACTATGCTGGCTTCATTCCATGGGATGATGATGCCGATATCGCTATTGATTATTTTGATATTCCACGCCTTATTGATGCTTTTAAAAAAGACTTAGGCGATAACTTTACTTTCGATTGTTATGAAACGGATGAGCGCTATAACGTATTAGTGCCCACGATGAAAGTAAAAAGGAAAGACACTTATTTAAAAGAAAAAAACTGGTTTACTTTGCCTGATCGCATTCATAGTTGTGATGGTTTCTTTGTCGATATCGTCGCTTTTATCGGAATGATTAATGACGAGGAACATATTAAATTTTTAAAGCGCAGCAAAAGAAGAATGCTCCCATACGTTATTTGTGACGCCATTTTTAGAATCGATCCAAAAAGACTCAAAAGGAAAATCAAGGCTGAAGAAAAAGAAGCGGCAATTAAGTATAAAGATGCCCCATACGTATGCCAAACCCCAATCATTCCTTGGCAACCAGCCGCAGGAAATCTTTTACCTCGCGATGTCATCTTTCCATTTAGAGAATATGATTTTGAAGGCCACAAATTATTTTCTTTTAATAAAGTAGAACAATTTTGCATATTACACTATGGTCCTAGAAGTGTGAAATATTTTGATGGTGAAAAGTATGTTGACCGTCAACCCGAAAAATATAGAAAAGTTGGTCATATCAATGCTTTTTCGTTAGATAGACCAAAAATAAAATAATTTTTATTACCAACATCTATTTGATTGTTATAAAATTTAATCAACGATTAATTTTATTTCGATGAGAGGTGTTTTTTATGTCAAAGAAACTCGTTTTAGGTTTAGATATTGGTGTCGGTTCAGTAGGATGGGGCATATTATTAATTGAAGAAAGCGATAGCATTTCTCTGTACCTTGATAACGTAAAGATAAAAAAGGCACTAGTGAGACAACATTGCCTCTAAGTGATATTTCTTTGATATTGATCGATAATTTTAAACTTGCTTGTACTATAAATATTTTAAATGCTTGTAGTTTTAGAAATATTCCCGTCGTCATATGCGGTGATAACCATCATCCTTATAGTATATTGCTTCCTTTACATGGGCATTTCGAATCAACTAAAGTCTTGTTTGAACAAATGGGTTGGTCAGAAGAAAATAAGTCCAAGCTTTGGAAAGTAATCATAAAAAGAAAGATTGAAAATCAACTTTTCGTTTTATCAAAGACATCTAATGAAGTGGTGGCGATGGACACATTGAGAAAAATGATTTGATTTTGTTGTGCCAAGAAGCAATTCTGAGTCGTTTTCAATGTGATAGAAAACCTGTTTTGTTTGAAATATTTCCTTGGAAAATGTAGAATATTGGTAGCTTATTTTGAGGTTTTGGTACTCTCTCAAATTAAGTTAAACTAATACTGTTACTCTCTCAAATTAAGTTAAACTAATGTTTTGGTACTCTCTCAAATTAAGTTAAAAAAATGCGGAAAGTGTAAAAAGATTGCTATTTATAAGTAAATATATATAATTAATATGTCATGTAACGTGAGTTAGATGATGAATACTCTGTACAAGAGTGGCCAAAAGCCACTCTTTGTTTTTCCGGAGGTATGTATGGAAACAAAACAACTTAAGCAATTACTAGAAGCAAAAGTTGGCGAATTAGGATTCACCTTAGAATTATTTTCTTATGGTATTCAACAAGGACAAGCAGTCTTAACATTAGTCATTGATCGCTATGAAGAAATTGATATGGAAACGATAGTTAACCTAACACATGCTTTGAATGATTATCTTGATGAACTTAATCCCTTTGACGTTCCATACACATTAGATCTTTCTTCTTTGGGTGCTGAAAAACCATTAAAGATTAGTGAGTTACCTAAATACGTTGGTAAATACGTCCACATCCATCTCATTAATCCAATCGAAGGGGAAAATATTTATGAAGGCGATTTGTTAACGGTCACTGAAGACCAAGTAGTTGTCGCAATAAAAATTAAAAACAGAGTGAAAAAAATTGAGACTAATATCTCAAACATTTACAAAATTCGTTTAGCGATCAAATTTTAAGGAGTAAAAATTATGGCTATCAACGCAAATGATTTCCTTGCGGCTTTAGAGGAAATTGAAGCTGGTAAGGGAATAAGTAAGGATTCAGTTCTACAAATGCTCGAAGATTCCCTAGTTAGAGCATATCGCAAACAACTCGGGGGTGATGACGCTGATGTTAGAGTCAATATTGACTTAGACAAAGGTGCCATTGACATGTATCAAGTTAAAGAAGTCGTCGACGAAGTCGAAGATGATTTTTTACAAATTAGTGTCGCCGATGCGAATATTCAAGATCCAACTCGTAAATATCAAGCGGGTGATGAATTTCATATTTTCGCCAGTATCGCCGATTTAAGAAAAGCTACTGCACTTAGTGTCAAAAGCATGCTCAAACAAAAGTTTGTCGAAGCTGAAAAAAATATTCTTTATGAAACATTCAAAGATAAAATTGGTACTATCATCACTGGCAAAGTAGAAAAAGTTGATGAAAAAGGTATTTCCGTTAACATCATTAAGACTTCAGTTTTCTTACCTAAGAAAGAATTAATCGGTGACGAAAAATTCATTGTTGGTGAAACCGTAAAAATTTATATCGATGACGTCGCAGGAGGCACTAAAGGTGCACACATCGTCGTTAGCCGTAGCAAAGAAGGTTTCTTAAAATGTTTATTCACTGAAGAAATTCATGAGATTTATGATGGCACGATTGAGATTAAAGCCATTGCTCGTGAAGCTGGTGAAAGAAGTAAGATCGCTGTTTATAGTAAAAATCCAAGCGTTGATCCTGCTGGTGCCTGTATCGGTCCTAATGGTAGCCGTATCCAAAAGATCGTTGCTCAATTAGGCAATGGTGGAATTAACAAGGAAAAAATTGACATCATAGGCTATAGTGAAAACCCAGCCTTATATATTCTTGAAGCCTTAAAACCTGCTCGCGCTTTAGGTATCGTCATTGATATTCCAGCCAAACGCGCGACTGCTATTGTTAAAGACGATTCCTTATCTTTAGCCATTGGTAGACGTGGTGTTAATGTCCGCTTAGCGGTCAAGTTAACTGGTTACAACATTGATGTTAAAACCGAGACTGATGCACTTGCTGCCAATCTATCTTACGTTTCATACGAAGAAATTGTTGCAGAAGAAAATCAAAAAATTGCTGCTGCAAAAGCACAACTTACTTCTGAAAATGAAGCAATTGCAAGTGTTTTGCCTGGTTTACCAGAAGGCTATGTCGCTCCTCAAGATCGCATTTATAAAGACACATTCATCGACGATGGGACTGACTTAGATGATGTCTTAGAAGATGAAATCGAAAATCGTGAAGAAACAGTGTATAGCGCACCTGTGACTGAACAATCGGATAATGACGTTACGATTGAAGTCAAAGTTGTCCCAGAAGAAACCACTGCTCCTATCGCTCCAAAAGAAGAAGTGGTCGAACAACGTAAAGAGGTTAAAATTACAACTTCTTTAGAAGAAATTGAAAAAGCATTAGAAGAAAAAGCCGCGAAGCAAACTACTGCTCAAGGTAAGAGAAATTTCCGTAAAAATGTTAAGAAAACTGAAGAAGCAGATGAAGACAATTCTCGTCCAATCATTACTACTCCAGCTGAAAAAATGTCCATTTATACTGAAGAAGAACTCGCTGCCCTTGAAGCAGAAGAAGAAGTCGAAGAAGTTTATGATGACGATGATAACATCGACTATGATGAATTCGACAAGTATTACGATGACGATGTCCGTTAATGCGTAAACTTATTTACCGCCAATGCGCTCTTACTCGTACAAAACAGTTAAGGGAACAGATGTTTCGAATCGTTAGAACTCCAGCTTGTGAGTTACTAATAGATTTATACTATAATCAAAAAGGTCGCGGTTGTTATTTATCTAAAGATAAAGATATGATTATTAAAGCGTCTAAAAAACGCCTACTCGAGAGAAATCTCAAAGTCAATGATTGCTCAGCAATCTACGACGAATTACTCGCATTATTAGAATAAAAAGAAAGAAGGTGTTGTTGATGGGTAAGAAGATAAACAAAAAAACATTTACGAAACGTGAAACTAACGTCTCTACTAAAATCAAAACCGATCGCAGTAGATTGAAAGTTAATGGTGGCGTATTTGTGTATACCGGCGCCATTAGTGCTGGAGAATTAGCAAAGACAATCAACGTTCCTATTGGTGATGTAATCAAGTTTTTGTTCTTACAAGGCAAGATGGTCACCATCAACACAATCCTTGATGATGAACTAATTGGTTTGGTGTGTTTAGAATTTGGCTACGATTTCCAAAAGAAAACAATCGTTGCGGCTGAACACTTTGAAGAACTAGAAATAGTTGATGACCCAAGTAAGTTAAAACCTCGCCCGCCAGTTGTGACCATTATGGGTCACGTTGACCACGGTAAAACTACGCTCATCGATGCAATTAGAAATTCGCGTTTAGTCGATGAAGAATTCGGTGGTATTAGTCAAGAAATCGGTGCATATCAAAAAGAATACAATGGTCAAAAAATTACATTTATCGACACTCCAGGTCACGAAGCCTTTACGCAGATGCGTGCTCGTGGTGCTGGTGTGACAGATATCGTTGTTTTAGTTGTCGCTGCTGATGACGGAGTGATGCCACAAACTATTGAAGCAATTGATCATGCCAAAGCTGCTGATGTGCCAATTATTGTCGCTATTAACAAAATGGATAAGCCAGGTGGCGATCCTGCAAAAGTCAAACAAGAATTATTGCAACACAACGTCATTTGTGAAGAATATGGTGGCGATGTAATCGCAGTTGAAATTTCCGCGAAAAAGAAAACGAACATTGATGGCTTGTTAGAAGCAATTTTATTAGTTTCCGAACTTAAAGAATTAAAAGCTAACCCAGAACGTTATGCGATGGGTACTGTTTTAGAAGCCAAGCTTGATAAAAACGAAGGTCCAAAAGCCACTTTACTCGTCCAAAATGGTACATTAAAAGAAGGCGATTTCTTAGTTGTTGGCACGACATATGGTAAGGCACGTCGTATTACTAACGAATTCCGTAAAGTATTACAAGAAGCTAAACCAAGTACGCCAGTGGCCGTTATCGGTTTAAGCGAAGTACCTTTAGCAGGCGATCGCTTTATGGCGTTTTCTGAAGAAAGTGAAGCTAGAACAATTGCCACAAAACGTAAGTTACTAAAAGAAACTAGCGAAAGAAATAAAAGTAGTGCCGCTTCACTCGATGATTTATTTAACCTTGCAAAAGAAGGTGAAGTGCAAACTATCAATATCATTATTAAAGCTGATTCTACTGGTAGTGCAGAAGCTGTCAAAGCTTCGCTTGAAAAACTTTCTACCGAAGAAATTAAAATTAATATCGTGAGAGCTTCTAGTGGCGCAATTACTGAAAGCGATGTCTTATTAGCCGGAGCTTCTAAAGCAATTATTTATGGCTTTAATGTTAGACCAGATGCTAAAACTCGCGCTAAGGCACAAGAAGATAATGTTGAAATTAGATTACATCGCATCATTTATGCTTTAATTGAAGAAATTGAAGCAGCGATGAAAGGCATGAAAGCCCCAGTCATGGTGGAAAAAGTGCTCGGCCAAGCAGAAGTTAGAAAACTGTTCAATGCTTCAAAGTTTGGTACTATAGCGGGCTGTCGTGTTGTTGAAGGCGTTATCAAAGGTAATTGTCCAATTAGGCTTATTCGTGATGGCATTGTCGTTTATGAAGGCAAAATATCTTCGTTACAAAGAGAAAAAGAAACTGTTAAAGAAGTTAAATACGGCTTCGAATGCGGTATGACAATCGAAAATTTTAATGATATTAAAGAATACGACATCATTGAATGTTATCAAATGGTAGAGGAAAAATAACTATGGCCAATAAGGAAGAAAGAATTGCCGGCATTATTCGTAAAGGCATTACTGAAATCATCATGTTGGAATTAAAAAATCCTCACTTAGGATTTGTTACCATTCCTGAAGTAAAAGTCAGCAAAGATTTTTCTCACGCGAAGGTTTATGTCTCTTTCATTAAAGAAGAACAAATCAAAGAAGGAATGGATGTATTAGAAAAATCTAAAGGTTTCATACGTTCTGCGTTAGCCAAAAGACTCGATACTCGGCGCGTTCCTGAAATCAATTTTGTCCTAGATGAAGGATTTAAAAAAGAAGCAAAAATTACCGAATTATTAAATAAAGATAAAAATAAATAATCTATTGCTCAGTCTTTTTGTTTGCTTTAACCGAAAATTAGCAGTGGTTGATTGAGTTATAATTTATCTAATTTCTTTAACGAGTTTTTGGTGTTTAATATTGGCTTCATAGAAAATTTCGCCTTCTTCAACAAAACCAAAGCTCTTATAGTAATCTAATAGTTGATATTGCGCGTTTAGATAAATAGTGCACGGATTATAGCGTTCACTGATCATGTCGAGCAAGAAGGCAAACGCCTGTTTGCCAAAATGTTTATTACGATATTCTTTTAAGATTGCAAATCTTTCAATCTTAAATAGTCTTTCGCCCATCACGCGATAACGAATTGTACCAACCGGTGTTGTTTTATCATAAATTAAAAAATGCAGTGCTTCTTTTTCTTCTTCGGGGATAACTTCTTCTTCATAATCGACGTTTTGTTCGTCGACAAAAACGCGTTGCCTAATACCTAAAACATGAACCATATCAATTGGTTTAACAACAGGTTTTAAGGTTAAACCATCCGAGTTTATTTGATAAAAAATCTCATTACCCCAAAGTACTTCTTTTTCATAGTTACTAAGCATGGTTAATAAATTATCCTTTACAGTTGGGTAACGATGATATAAGTCCTTTAGCATAACTTTCATTTCTTCGCGACGCGTATGCATATTGGCTGGGCAACCTGAAGCGAGTACTGGAAGATTTTCTTCTTTAACGAGTTTGACGATTTCAGATTCTCGCACATTGATTAAAGGACGGATAAAAGTGATATTAGCCCTTTCAAGATGCATTTTCGGAGTAAAAGAGGCTACACGCCCCCCAAAAAGCGTATTCATAAAATATGTTTCAATTGCATCATCAGCATGATGAGCAAAAGATACTTTGTTGAAACCCAACTCATTTGCAAGCTTATTCATCGATGCTTTTTTCATTCTTGAACAAATCGAACAAGGCAAATGTTCTTTGTCGCCTTGTTGAATTTTTAGGATTTTATAAACTTCTTTGTTATCAACCACCATGAGTTTTAATCCGAGTGATTCGCAAAAATCGCGCATAATCGTTGGATCAAAATTCGGAAAACCCAAATCTAAGATGACAGGTTGAATAATAAAATCAGTCCGTGAAAATTTGCGATATAGTGTTAAGGCATAGGTTAAAGTAACGCTATCTTTTCCTCCGGATAAACCGATGAGAATTTTATCGCCATTTTCGATTAAGTTGTATTGTTGGTCGGCCTGTCTAAGACGGGCTAGGACTGTCCTAATTGCTTTCATACCTAAATAATTATATTATTTTAACTAGAGGTTGAAAAGATGAAAAATGGGTTCTTACTAATCGACAAAGAAAGTGGGTATACTTCTCGTGATGTATGTAACATCATCGGCAAGAAGTTGCACGCGAATAAGGTCGGTCATTGTGGGACACTCGACCCTTTTGCAACAGGGTTATTGCTCGTTGCGGTTGGGAGTGCCACAAAGACGCTCATCTTCTTAGATGATAATTATAAAACGTATGAGGGTGAACTTAAGCTTGGACAAAAAACCAATACTGGTGATCTAACTGGCGAAACAATTGAAACGCTTCCCGTTCCAGAAATAAAACGAGCTTCTATCCAAAATGTTTTTGCTTCACTAGTGGGAGAAAATGAACAAACTGTACCTATCACCTCTGCGGTCCATGTCAATGGTAAGAAGCTTTATGAATACGCTCATGCTGGATTAGACGTCGAATTACCTTCTCGGACTGTAGAAATAAAAAGTTTAGAGTTAATCGGTTACGAATATCCAATCATAAAATTCAAAGCCAACGTTAGTAAAGGCACTTATATTCGAGTGCTTGGCGAAACTATTGCTGAGAAACTTGGAACAGTTGGTCACCTTGTTTCGTTGAGACGTACTGAGATTACTGATGCGAATTTATCAAAAGCAAAAAAGGTTAACGACATCACCGAAGAGGACATCATTGAATTGGGCGACGTTTTAATTAAATATATGCCCATTTTAAAGCTCACACACCCCGATCAAATTAAGAAAGCGAAGCATGGTGGAAAACTTTCTTTAAGGTCGTTCCCAAAACAATACCCCTTATTTTGCGTTTGTGATGATAAAAATTTATATCTCGCTATTTATAAATATAGCGATTTAGGTTATTATAAATGTATAAGAGGGTTAGATTTTGAAAATCGTTGAGTTTTCCATTGATAACGTCCCAATAAACGATAAAGAGCTAGTTTTATGCTTAGGTTTTTATGACGGCCTACATTTAGGACATCAAAAAATTATTAAGCAAGCGCTAGGTTCTGGGCTACCAGTTGGGCTAATGACATTTGATATTGCTCCAGCGATATTGTTAGGTAAAAAAGAGAACTTCAGTTTGACTTCCACTTTTGATAAAGCTGACCTACTTGAAGATATGGGAGTTAAATATTTTTACCTTATGCACTTTGACCAAAACACCTTAAAAGTTACTAAGGATGAATTCATTGAACGCGTTTTAAAGCCGCTTAATCCAAAAAAGATTTTTGTCGGTGAAGATTATAAGTTTGGTGCATTTGCTGATGGCGATCCCACTTATTTAAGCCGTTTCTTTCCTGTCGAAGTAGTGGCAATTGAAAAGCTTGACGATATGAAAATATCTTCAAAACAAATTCGACTATATGTTGAAGGTGGAGAAGTTGAAAAAGCCGCTTCCTTCTTGGGTAGACCATATCGGATTTGTGGTCTAGTTGTTGAAGGTGATAGAAATGGAAGAAAAATCGGTTTCCCGACCGCTAATTTTAAATTAGATTACCCTTATGTTTTTCCTGCAGACGGCGTATATATGGGCTATGCCCACTTCTTAAATCGCAAACGAAAGGCGATCATTTCTGTTGGCACACATCCAACTATTAATCAACTATTAAAACCAATCATAGAAGTGTATATTTTAGATTTTGAAGGTAACTTATATGGTAAGGAAATTTATGTCGATTTTATTTCTCGAATTCGCGATACCATTACCTTTGCCTCAATCGAAGACCTTCAAGCGCAAATCATCAAAGATGAACAATTAACAAAAAACACTTTGAAATAAAATAAAAAGAATATATTATATTCACAGCGACTTTTCCCTAGGATTAGCGATTCCCTAACGCTTCTCCCGGAGATTAGTTAAGAATTTATAGGAGGGTATTTCAATGGCATTAACCAAAGAAAAGAAAGCCGAGCTCGTTAAATTGTACGGTAAAAACGCAAAAGATACTGGTTCTGTTCCAGTTCAAGTCGCTTTAATCACCGAACAAATCAAAGCTTTAACAGCTCACCTAAAAAAGAATCACAAAGACGCTGCTTCAAAACGCGGTTTAATGATTCTTGTCGGTCACCGTCGTAATTTATTAGATTACCTCTTAAGAACCGATCGTGATGCTTATCTCAAACTAATCGTTGACTTAGGCTTAAGAAAATAGTTATCACTTCGTTAAAACCGCATAGTATGCGGTTTTTTCATAGGTATGAAAAATGGAAAAAGTAGAATACGTTTTAGACTTTTGTAAAGAACTAGGCAAGCAAATGATTATTGCCGGCGCGAACATCGAACGCGTTGATTTAGGCATTGAACATATCTGCCATGCATATGGACTGCATGATGTGACATGCGCTAATTTAACAACGCGCATTTCATTATCCGCTAAAGAAGGAAAGCAATTATATGCTGCTAGGCAAACTGATGTATCGCCGCAATCCTTTAACTTAAATCGCCTTAAAAAACTTAACAATTTATCGTATTTCGTGAGAAGAAATACTCCTGACCCTGCGACATTAAGAACACTTTTAAGCGAGATTGACAATTATATTTTCCCTTGGTGGGTAATTATGATTGGTTATTTAGTAGCGATGATGGCTTTAGGTCGTATTTTCGGTGGTGGTTGGAGCGAGCTGCTCGTTATTGAACTAAATACATTAATGCTTTTTGGAATTGCTAAACTTAATGCTCGAGTTCGCTTAAATAAAATTATCACCAATTTCACGAGCATGTTTATGTGTAGTGCTTTGGCGATGTTATTTTATAAGTTCAATTTTATTGATAATTTTTTCCTAGTTGTTATTACTAATGCCTTCTTCCTCATCCCTGGTATTCAAATGATTAATTGCGCGCGTAATTTGTTGTGCGGTAATGAAATGAATGGCTTAATTGACTTTTTGAAAGTCGTTGTGGAAGTGTGCACGATTGTTGCTGGCGTAGCGGCAGCATACGCATTAATGAGTAACTTGGTCGGTAATCCTTTGCTCGAAGATAGCATTATCCAAACAGAAATAAATTGGCTTACCGCTGCGGAATTAATTTTACTTTCGTTTTTAGCTTCCGCTGGCTTTGGCATCGTTTTTAATATTCAAATTAAAGAACTTGTGTTCGCAGCTATTGGCGGTACAATTGTAAGAATTTTTTATCTGCTTTTCCAAATGGCTTTTCCAGATTATCGTTTCCTATATATTTCGCTGGCCGCTTTTTTCGCTGCCTTATATAGCGAAATTTTAGCGATAAATAGAAAAGAACCTTCGACCTTATTTTTATACCCATCAATCATCCCACTAATTCCCGGCGATTTAATTTATTATTTCTCATTGGGCTTAGTATGGGAAAATGCGACTTTTATCACCTACGGCCCAGATTTAGGATTATCTTTAATCGGTATTTCTTTCGGCTTCGTCTTATGTTCTTCAGTCGTCCACTATATAAGAAAATTCCGCTTCCTAAAGATAAATCGGGAAGACAACAAAACTTAAAGCAAACGGCGTTATGAACGCCGTTTTTGTTAGCAATAAATTAAAGATGTTATTTGTTTCACAAAATAAAGGGTATCTAGTATAATTAGAACGTTATACAGAAAAAAGAGGTAAAAAGATGAAAAAAGTATTCGAATTAGAATTCGAGGGAAAGAAGTTTGTCGTAGAAACAGGTGAAATCGCTAAGCAAGCCGATGGCGCCGTATTAGTTAGACTTAATGAAACAGTCGTTCTTTCCACCGCTTGCTGCTCAGACGCGCCAAAAGATGGAGATTTCTTCCCATTAACTGTCGCTTATGAAGAGAAGCAATATGCCGTTGGTAAAATTCCTGGTTCCTTCCTTAGAAGAGAAGGTCGTGCAGGTGAACACGCCACATTAACGGCAAGATTAATCGACCGCCCAATTAGACCGATGTTCTCAGAAGGTTTCCGTAATGAAGTCCAAATTGTTAACACCGTGATGAGCGTCGATTTAGACTCCACGCCAGAAATGACCGCGATGTTAGGTTCTTCCTTAGCATTAGGTATTTCTGACATTCCTTTTGACGGCCCAATCGCTGGCGTTTATGTCGGTAGAGTGGACGGCAAATTTATTATTAACCCAACAGTTGAAGAAAAAGATAAATCAGACATTCACTTAGCAGTTGCAGGTACTATTGAAGCCATTAACATGGTCGAAGCCGGTGCTGATCAAGTGAGTGAAGAAGATATGTTAGATGCTTTGATGTTTGGTCATGCCGCAATTAAAAAACTTTGCCAATGGCAACAAGAAATCATCAAAGAGATCGGTGCTCCAAAAAGAGAAATCGAACTTTATCAAGTCGATCCCGCAATCGAAAAAGATATTACTGACCGTGCCGAAGCAAGACTTAAAAAAGCCATTTCTATCTTTGATAAATTAGAAAGACAAGACGCGATTGAAGCAATTAAGAATGAAATTTTAGATGATTATGATGCTCGTAAATATGAAGATGAAAAGTCACATAGAAAAGTCATGCGCATGGTTAATGACACCTTAGAAAATCTTATTGCTAAAGAAGTTCGTCGTTTAATTACTGATGAAAAAATTAGACCTGATGGCCGTAAAGTTGACGAAATTCGTCCTTTAGACGCTCAAGTTGATATCTTACCTAGAGCCCATGGTTCGGCAATGTTTACTCGTGGTCAAACACAAGTTATTTCTGTGACCACATTAGGCGCCAAAAGCGATGCGCAAATTATCGATGGTTTAACCGAAGAAGAAACACGTCACTGGATGCATCACTATAACTTCCCTCCATTCTCTGTAGGTGAAGTTGGTAGAATGGGTTCTCCTGGTAGAAGAGAAATCGGACATGGTGCCTTAGGCGAAAGAGCTTTGGCTTATGTTATTCCAAGCGAAGAAGAATTCCCATATACCATTAGAACAGTCGCTGAAGTCGTTGAATCAAACGGTTCCTCCTCACAAGCTTCTATTTGCGCTTCATGTATGTCATTAATGGCTGCAGGTGTACCTATTAAAGCAATCGTTTCCGGTATTGCTATGGGCTTAATTTCTTCTGGTCCATTAGATGGCAAACACCCTTACACAATTTTAACTGACATCCAAGGTTTAGAAGATCACTTTGGTGACATGGACTTTAAAGTTGCTGGTACTGAAAAAGGCATTACCGCCTTACAAATGGATATTAAGATTAAAGGCATTAGTCGTGAAGTGTTGAAAGAAGCTTTATCTCAAGCTAATATTGCTCGCGCAAAGATTCGTGAAGTCATGGCTGCAACAATTAGTGTGCCACGCCCCGATGTCGGTAAATATGCACCTAAGATGGATACCTTCTTTATCGATCCAGATCGCATTAGAGAAGTTATCGGTACGGGTGGCAAAGTAATTAACGATATTATCGCGCAATGCGACGAAGTGAAGATTGATATTGAAGATAGTGGTCAAGTTACTATTTACCATATGGATAGAGAAACAATCAACAAAGCCAAAGCGATGATTTTAAATATCATTAGAGTGGCCAAAGTCGGTGAAGTTTTCGACGGTGAAGTTAATCGCGTTGAAGATTATGGAGCTTTTGTCCATTTATTCGGTAATGTTGATGGCTTATGCCACGTTTCTCAACTTGGATATGGCTATGTTGATAAAGCGCAATCAGTTGTTAAAGTCGGCGACATTATCAAAGTCAAAGTCATCGAAATCGATGATAAAGGCAAGGTAAAAGTTTCTCATAAAGAATTTACCGAAAAACCTGAAGGTTATGATGAAAGTAAAGATAGAGCCGCTCGCTCCGAACATTCTCCTCGTCCAAACAAACCACCTTTCAAAGGTCCAAGAAACTTCAAAAAGTAACCCTTAATAATAAGGCTCTATGAAATCTAGGGTGGTCTAGCGTGGAGTCTTGAATCAAAACCACAAAATATATGAAATCTAGGGTGGTGTACTCGCAAGGGTGCATCACCTTTGATTTTTATAGGCTAAAAGCAGCATGATTCTTGCTCTAAATCTAGTAAAATTTCGATAGCCATAAGCGACATTTATGATG
>Ga0123334_1003550_pt1 | contig 16709 bp, 19 predicted proteins | sample BiotimSIPDNA_FD_89706 | JGI IMG/M metagenome (GOLD analysis project Ga0123334, IMG submission 89706) | Anaerobic biogas reactor microbial communites from Washington, USA - Biogas_R1 time_0 SIP DNA | ecosystem: Engineered > Bioreactor > Anaerobic > Unclassified | place: Washington, USA... | reverse complement strand
GCTGGCGTTTCGTTTGGATTTGAGTGCCGCGCGCACAAATGGGAGAAGCGGCAGGGTGTGGACGTGCGGACGCTGCTTGACGTTGAGCTCTACGAGGTCAGCCCGTGCGCGATGCCCGCCTACCCGGATACATCGGTCGCCGTGCGATCGCTTGAGCAGACGCGCAAAGAACAAGAATCACAAGACCAAAATGACATGCGCCGACTTTATCTGGCGCTCACAGAAAGGGAGATCATATGAAATCGATTGTCGAGATCCGCAAGGAGATCAAAACCCGCACGGACAAAATGGCCGAGATTTTCGGCGGAGCGGAGTTGGAAAACCGCAAGCTCAACGCTGACGAGGCGAAAGAGTTTGACAAGCTGCGCGGCGAGGTGGACGGCCTGAAAGCTGACCTTGAACACGAAGAGCGCAGGCTGGCACTTGGCAAGCCCGACGCGAAACCCGTGACCGGAGCGCGTGATGGTGCCGAGGAGCGCGGACGTGCCCTGAAAGAGGATCGCTCGGTGCTGCTGGATGCGACCGGCGTACTACTGCCTGGATACCAGGCGAACAACATTATCCCGACGTTTAACGAGGTCTCGACGCTGATCGACCGCGTACAGGTCAAAATGTTCAACGGCGGCGAGTCTTTCCAGCAGCCCTACCTTGCCGGGTACGGTGTGGCAGGGTACGCGACCGAGGGTGGTAATCCCAACACCGCCGAGCCGACGTTCGGATCCGTCACGATCGGCAAAACCAAAATTGCCGCGTATGCCGAGAACTCCAAAGAGTTGGTTAAGCTGCCCGCTGCGAACTACGAGGCGGAAATCGTGCGCGGTATTACCGTTGCGATGCGTAAATACATCACCGGTCAGATCCTGTTTGGTGATGGTGAGACCGGACACTTCACCGGCCTGTTTGACAACGGCGCGACCGCTATTGACGCGGCCACCGACATCGACATTGCGGATATCACCGAAGATACGCTGGATGAGATCATCTTTTCGTTTGGCGGCGATGAGGACGTTGAGGATGTAGCGGTGCTGATCCTTAACAAGATCGATGTCAAGGCGTTTGCGATGCTCCGCGACACGCTCGGCAAAAAGGTATACGAGGTTCGCGCGCGCGGTAATGCCGGAACAATCAACGGAGTGCCGTACATCATCAACTCAAACTGCGAGGCCATTAAGGACCCCGCGACCACATCCGGACAGTACGCGATGGCGTACGGCCCGCTGTCCAACTACCTCATGACCATCTTCTCGGACATGGAGATTGCCCGCTCGACCGACTTCCTTTTCAAAACCGGAATGATCGCCCACCGTGGAGAGATCTACGCTGGCGGCAACGTCGTGGCGAAAAACGGATTCCTGCGCGTAAAACGCACTTAAGGAGGGGTGACATTTGGCCCGAGTAGGATTTAATTACGCTCAGCCCCACCGGATCAAGACGGATGCGGGATACTCGATCGACCAGTCGTTTATCGCGCACCTGCACATCCCTGCCGCTACGGCTGAGGCGGCTGACACTGACGGCATAATGGCGGCGACTAATCTCGCCGCCGCAGTACAGACCATCACAACCGGGCTTGGCGCGCCCGCATGGCCGCGCAACGTCACGATCGACTGCTCCGCGTCTGGCGTTACCAGCAACGTCAAAATCACCGGAACCAACTTCGCGGGCGAGGCGATCGACGAGACCATCGCGCTCAACGGCACGACGGCAAAAGCGGGGACAAAAGCGTTTAAGACCGTTACCAAGATCGAGCTGCCGATTCAGAAGCACGCGCCTGAGCTGCAGGTTGAGACGGCCACGGCGGCGGGTACGGTGTCCACAGCGGGCAACGCGGCAGTGACCGTTAAGTCGGCGCTGTTTGATGCGGATGAAGTGGTCGATGTGCCTGTCGAGCTCGGTGACGATGCCGCGGCAATCGCGCTGGCAATTCGGACGGCACTGGCGGCCAACGAAAACATCGCGGAGCATTTTACTGTGTCAGGCGAGACCGATGCGGTTATACTGACCGCCAAAGTGGCCGCCACAAACGACGATACGCTCAACATCGCGATCGCGGACGGATCCGGCGAGGGCGCGTCCGTGGGAGTGACCACGGCGGCCACATCTGCCAATACCACGCCCGGTGTCGCGCCAGATCAGGTGTGGGTAGGCTGGGGTGACGTGTTCGGCCTGCCGTACACGCTCGACCACAACACGGTGGTCAAGAGCTATTTCGATAACGCGGCTGACAGCATGACCATACAGACTGACGCAACGGCCATCGAGAGCAACACATTCTCAATGACCGGCACGGCCAACGGGGAAAAGAACATCGACATCTACCTGATCGTATAAGGAGGGAGGAATATAATGGCAAACAGAGATCAAGCGATCTTAATGATCAATACCGGCTCGACAGGCTCTCCGATCTGGAAGCGGTTCGGCGACGGACTGACCGACGGCACGATTGCCGCGACGCCCAAAACGTACACGCGCACCTACATCGCGGATAACAACGCGGTGACGGATGTCACCGGATACGAGCCGAAGTTTAATTATTCCGGTGACAGGATTGTGGGCGACGCCGCGCAGGATTATGTTGCGACGCTTTTCCGGCAGGTCGGCTCGGCGGCATATACCGAAATCCTGTACTACAATACATGGGACGAGGTATCCGCAGGCGTCTACACGGCGTACAAGCAGGATGTCACCGTACAGGTGGACAATCCCGGCTCGGGCGCTGCGGGCGACGAGGCTAAGATCAGCGGTGTGATCCATTTCCGGGGCGCTGCTGTCGAAGGCACATATACTGCCGCAACCGGCGTATTCACCGCCACGACCGGCGCGACATACCTGACCACGTTTGTGATCACCAACGGCGCGGGCGCGACCTTAACCATCGGCGGCGAGACCTACACGGCAGACGCAAACGGCGTTGTCGGTGTCGCTCTGCCGGCTGGTACGCACGACTACACGATCATGAAAGCGACCTACACAACCGGCACCGGGACTGCAACCGTCAGCACGGCGGCACAGATCATCGAGGTCACGCTGGTATCGGCATAATCAGACTGGCGGGGGCGGGGTAATTCCCGTCCCCATTTTTTAAGGAGGCAATATATGGCGGCGCTGAAAATCAATATCGACAAACCAAAAGCGCGTGAATTTGAAATCAACGGCGTGACCGTAGAGATAAACCCGATGGACGCGGCGCTTGTACAGACAGTGTACGACGCGCGGCAGGAAATGCAAAAAATAGCACAACTTATTACGCCCGACGATCCGTCAGGTATCGCGGCGCTCCGTGCGCTTGCCTATGATACGGCGGTCGCGGTGCTCGGGCATGACCACACTGTGGAGATCTGGCCGGAGGGCTGTCCCGGCGAATATGAGGCGGTGCAGATGCTTAACTGGCTGGCGTATATGCAGCAGATCGGGCGGGCGGCGATATATGCCGAGTATGCGCCCAAACGGATTGAAAAATGAACCCGCTGATTGACGGGTATCCGGAGAGTATCGAAATCAATGAGCAGGAATACGCGATCAGGACGGATCACCGTGTGGGCATGATGATCAGCCTCGCCGCGAACGATCCGGCAATCGCGGACATTGAGCGCGCAGGAATCATGATAAATTTGCTATACATTGATAGACCTCCGGATGATCTGGCGGCATGGGACGGACTGCTTGCTTATATGCGGGCAGGCGCAGAGCCGACAACCGAAAAAGACGCCGGTCCGCGCGCGCTTGATTTTGACGTCGACTGGATGCACATATTGGCGGCGTTTCGTCAGGCGTATGGGATCGACCTCAATACCCACACCCTGCATTACTGGGAGTTTACCGCATTGCTGGGCGGACTGCCGGAGGAGTGCTCACTGGCAAAAATTATCGGATACCGGACAATGACGATCGACGCGGATCTGACAGGCAAACAAAAAGCATTTTACCGCAAGATGCGCGATAAGCACGCGTTGCCGATACTGGACAAAAACAAGGCACAAAAAGATGTTGCATCGGCGATCGGTGCGGCGATCAGGGGGAATGTACGTGGCGGACGCTAAGGTTGTAATCGCGGCGATACTCGACGATAAGGACGTTCGCGGCGGACTGGGTACGCTGGGCGAATTGTTCGGCGGGCTGGCCGGACAGGCTGCAGGAGTAGGTCCGGCGCTTGGGTCAGTGCTGCCGATGATCACGCAGATTATTCCGGGGCTGGGCGGGATTGGATCAGCACTGGGCGGCGCGGCGGGGATGGCTGGCGGGCTTGGTAGCGCGATTGGTGCGATAGCGGGACCGGCGGCGATTGCCGTTGGAGCTGTGGCGGCGATCGGGTCGGCGGTGAAGTATGTCGGTGAATCGCTTGAGGTATTCAAAACTTTCGAGGCGGCAATGTCGCAGTTGGAAGCTACGACTTTTGCGACAGCTGCACAAATGGATGCGATGGGCGACGCGGCACAGCAGGCGGGAGCGACCACGGTATTTACCGCGACGCAGGCAGCCGAGGCGATGAACTATCTCGCACAGGCTGGCTATGATTCGCAGACGATCATTGCCTTATTGCCGCAAACGCTTTTGTTGGCACAGGCTGGCGCTATGGGGCTTGCCGAGGCTACTGATATGGCTGTGGGCAATATCAACGCGCTCGGGCTGGGTGTGTCCGAAGTGCCCGCATACTTTGACGCGGTAGCAAAATCGGCGCAGGTAACAAACACCGACGTGCAGATGCTGCTTGAGGCTATGCGGCAATTAGGCGCGCTCGGGCAAAATGCGGCAGGTGGCTATCAGGAGTTAGTCACGTTGATGGGTATCTTGTCCAATGTGGGTATCAAGGGCGCGGAGGCGGGCACTCATATGCGTAATATGATGTTATCGCTGACAAGCCCCGCCGCTGAATCGGTTGCGCTAATGGATGCGCTTAATATAAGCGCGGGCGACGCTGCTGGAAACCTTCGTCCGATTGCAGAGATTATTTGGGATATTGGCGAAGCGACGGCAAGCATGACGCAAGTAGAGCAGATGGATGTGCTTGGCACGATCTTTAACACTCGCGATCTGGCGGCGGCGACAGCAATCCTCAACACAACACGCGACGAATACGCTGGACTGATGACCGAGGTGCAGGCATCCGGTGGCACGATGGCGCAGATGGCCGAGATCCAGACAGACAATATCGCAGGCCTTGAGGCTAAGTTGGCAAGCGTACAGGAGGCCGTCGCTATCGAGACGGCAAAAATATTCGAGGGTCTAAAAAAGGGATGGCTGGAGTATAAAATCTGGCTCGAAGAACTAAAGCTAGACGCGCTGATCATGCCAAATCCGGTTGAGCTGGTCGTAATGAACCCGTCGATGCGGTGGGAAATAATGCGCAACAACGCCATGAAAAAAGACCTTGAGCAATACTACGCATATATCGAGCAGGGCATTAACCCGATATTGATGATGATTCCGGTCGACATTCAGCCGGAAATCATGCACACGGACGGATATCTGTACGATCCGGCTGATTTCAAATCAGAATTTATGGCCGCTACTGCGTTTATCGGCGAAATGTTCGGCGATGATGGCTATACCGTCACGATCCCCACAACTTTTGATTTTCAAGCAGCGCAAACATCCGCGATGGCAGACAAAATTCGCGCCGCGCTTAAAGATGCGTTTGGCGCGAGCACAACCGGCAAACCATCCGACCTGTTCGGCGAGGGCTACTGGTTCGAGGACCCCGGCTTTTCCACACAGATTGCCGCGCAAATGGCCGGCGGATTGTCAGCGGCGATTGTGTCGGCGCTGGACGGGCTGGACATCGAGGGGCTGACCGATGACATCAAGGGCGTACAGGGTGCGCGAATCTCCGAGATTTTAACCGGCGCGCTTTTTTCGGGCGACATGGAAGTTTCCACTGAAGCACAACAAAAACTGGCTGATTATATCAGTAAAATGTTTTCTGCGACCGAACTGGAGGAGTTGCTCAAAACAACCGACATGGCAGGACTTACGGACGGCCTTATCAGTACGCTTATAAGCGCGATCACGTCCGGCGATCTTGAGAATGTGGACACCGAGGCGCTGTCGATCATGCTGGGCGATTTGATCACAAAGGGACTGTCAGGCGCGGGGGTTGGGCTGTCGCTCAATAACAAGGATGCAATATCCAGCGGAATTAAATCATCGCTTGAGGACGTTATAAAAAACACAGTGCTTACGGTCGACCCGGATCTGCAGCTACCCGAAACCGCGCTGACCGATGCGGAGGTAACTTTCGAGCCGCTCGGCAAGTCTGCGGCTGACGGCATCGCGGCGGGTATAACGGCTGGCGAGGGTGCGGTATCCGGCGCGGTTGTCGCGTTGATGCAAAAAGCGTTTGAGGCGGGCATGGCGTACACAGAGTCGCAATCGCCGTCAAAACTGTTCGCGCGTCTTGGCGGATACGTGACGCAGGGCTTTTCGGTCGGTATCGTCAGTGAGTTTTCAAACGTCCGCCGCGACATCGAGGGCGCGTTCGCACAGACCGGAGCTTTCGCGGCTGCTGGTATCGCGCGGAGCATGGCGCAGATGGTGGACAGCGCACCGACGAGGCTGACACCGCAACTGACCTCCACAGGTACAGGCACGGCGCGCGATCTGGTTATCACGATTGACGGACGCGAACTGGCTCGGGCAACTGTAGATGATATGTTTGCCGAGGCGGACCGTAAAGCCATAGTGAGGAGGCGGTAGATTGATTGAGCTTGAGATCGGCGGGATCGACGTAACAAATTATCTGACATCCTACCGTGAGGGCGTGGAGGAAAAGATCGACACGGTCACCTCTCCCACAGGCGCGGTGTTTTCGGACTTGGCGTACCGGCGGCACGTCATCGAGGCAACCGTGGAGGACTTGCCATGCACATCGGGAGGTGCAGTGGGCGTGACCGTACTGGCTGCACTTCGGACGCGGCCTTGCGCAGTGACGTATTTTGACACGGCGACAGGCGCGACCGATACAGGCAATTTTGTCTGCGAGGAAGTACCGCGTCCAAAGGTATTGTATCTGGACGGCGGCGCGCCGGTGTATGAGGCGTTTGAGATCAAACTTGTCGCAGTTAAGGGGGTGAGTGCTTGATAAGTGTATTGCCCGAAGCATTGGCGGCGATTGACCAACAGCAGGACAGGCAGGTGCGGGCGTGGGCAAGGTTGGAACTGTACACCTCTCCGGTCGTGTCGGCGGTGTACATCGAAAAAACATCGCTGGAAGGCTCTGTGATTGTGCAGGAGATATATGGCACTTCTCGGCGATCAATCTCGGTTAATCCGTCACCGCTCTATTCGCCGTTGGTGCCTGGGTATACCTTTACACAGGGGCGTGGTTTGTTTGACCGTGTGGATGATTTTCCGTTCGGCGGAGTGGCGCGGCTGTTTGGATTTCCGGGCGCTATGCCGCTCGATGGATCGTATGCGGTATTTGACGATATGGAGGCGGCAGGGGTTGGGCTATGGTTCCGCGACAACTCGCCTAAGCATTACGGCTATTCTGTCGCGATTGAGTTTGCCGAAGCGGTTGACGTTAACGCGCTGACCATCGTATACGACCGGCTGACGCAGGAGTACGGCACGACGCTGATCTGGCTGTCTGATCTTGGCGAAACGGAGCTGGGGGGCGGCACATACGGCGGCGCAGTTGAGACAGTCGCGGAGATCGCTGCAACGGGTGTGGGCAGAATCAATCTGCGCCCGGTTGATTGGATGGGCGACGAATACGAGTACACCCGCATTTCCGAGGTATATTTCGGGCGCATTAAATTGTTTGGGCCGGACGACATAATCTCAATGGAGGTAACAGAGCCGATCAGCCCACTGACCGACGACCTGCCCGCGCCGGAGATCCGGCTGACGGTAGCGGATCCGACAGGTGAGTTTAATCCGTTGGATTTGAGCGGCACGGCATGGCTGCTTGAGCGTGATATGTCGATTGTGGCGCAGTGGATCGTTGATGGCCATCACATATCTGCCGGTAGCATGGGTCTGTATGAGTGGGACACGTCAACACGTGGACAGGTTACATTTACCGCCCGTCCGCGGCTATTTTTGATGACCGGGAACTACACATCGCCGAGCCCGTCAAACGATACACTCGACGACGTGCTGACGGACATATTTAGCTTTTTGCCCGGCCTGTCCTACACTGTGGACACGTCAATCGCATCGGTGACTATCGGCCAAATGGCGGACGGGATACCTTATCCACAGGCCATACAGCAGGCGGTCACGGCGGCGGGCGGATATGTCCACATCGCGCGGGATGGCACTGTACAATGCCGGGCAATCGGACTGGACACGGATCCAATATATACTTACGCGCTGGACAATGCGCGTGACTGGCCTAAACCTGTACAAAACCGCAACATCAAAATGGCGGTGGTGCACTGGTATCCAAAGACGCTGGCGGCAAGCACAACAGCGATATCCGCATCGGTAATTAACGCAACAACGATTGACGGACGAGTTACATCAACGCGCGTGTATCATCCCGAAAGGGCATTTATGGGCGACTTATCGCTATCGATCAGTGGCACAGGCGCGGTTAGTGGACGGGGCAGTTATTCGCGCATTATCGGTGCGGGCGCGCAGACGCTATCCGGCACAGGCAAAAAAACCACTGTGAAAAATTACGCGCTGGAGGTGCCGGGCGATGGAAACAACACGGACGAAGAGCGCGAAATCAATAATCCGTTTGTGCAGGACGATGACAGGGCGCTTGCTGTCGGTGAGTTGGTCGTCGACTATGCGCGCAGGCGGCTTGAGCTGCGCCTGAACGATCGAGGCGCGGTGCACGTTGAGCCGGGCGATGTTGTGACCGTCGAGACGGAGTTTGGCGATCTGGATATGCTGGTAACCGAGCAAAATCTGATTTTTGCAAATGACTTCCTGCGCGGGCAGGCTGTGGGGGTGGTGCGCGTTGGCGCTTGATCCAATACGGTTTGACTATGAGTGGCTACGGGCGCTCGAAACAGAGACAGAGACAGTTATTAATGCGGCGGCGGCTCTCGGGTACACCGGTACGCCGCTTACTTATTACAAGGCATGGAGTGCGGTCGATCCGATATATGCGACCGCCGCGATGGACGCAATCAAAAACTGGAACCGCGTCAAGGCAAACGTACAGGCGGCGCTTGATCTGTTTGGGTTGGATGATCCGGTACCCGCGCAGTTTACGCCCACAGCGGCAGTGCCGGGCGAGCGGATATATCTGGCGAGCCTGCAACAGCTGGTAGATGCGCTGGCGGCAGTTGATGAGGCGATCGATACGATACAAGCGGGCTGGGCAATCAGGGGCCCGTGGGCTGGCGAGCAGTACGCTGGCGGCGGGCCGACATTATAGGAGGGATACGATGGATAGAATCAATGTTGTGGATAGGATAGCGACAGGCGACGATGAGTATACGCACGTCGATCTCGGCGGCGGGAAAATACGGCACGTGCGCGCGGCAACGGTTGAGGAAGCAGGTACGGTAATCAACCGGGCGCTGTTCGAAGCGCTGCAAGACAATATCGAAAAATACCTTTGCCCGCCTGGATCCGTGATGGCGTTCGCGCGACAGACCGCCCCGGATAACTGGCTGGCATGCGACGGGGCGGCGGTCAGCCGTGAGACATATGCTGATCTGTTTACGGCGATCGGCACAGAATGGGGAGCGGGCGACGGATCGACCACATTCAATGTGCCTGATTTCCGCGGTTATTTCCTGCGCGGCTGGGCGGCGTCTGGCGGAGTTGATTCTGGGCGCACATGGGCGGCGGTTCAGAACGACCAGAACAAAGCGCATACGCACAATGTTGAGAACGTGTATTACTACCACGGAAAGTCTGGAGGAAATTATGTTGCGCCAAACTCCGGGTCCGAGTACAAGCGAGGTACAAAAGCCACGACGGAAAGCGGCAGCAATGAGGTCCGCGTCAAAAACAAGACCGTTTTATACTGCATCAAATACTGAGGGGAGATTAAAATATGGCAATAGACAACATGGTCGCGGCATCCGGACGGATGAGGGGCGAAGCGGCGACGGTCAATGTGGCTGATTTGATCGCTGCGATTGCGGCGGGGGTAGCGGCGGCGTTACCGGCTGGAGACAACAACATCGGAAACGTAGATCTCGCGTCTGCGCTTCCGGCTGGCGAGAACAAAATCGGCAGTGTGGATATAGCGCCCAACTCCGGCAAAGCGACCGCGACAATAACCCGCCCCGCCAATACAACCGCCTATGACGCAAAGGACGTAATCGGCACGCTGCCTGTCGCGGCGGCTGGTGTACTGACCTTTGACGGCGCGGTTATTGACGGCGAGACTGTATCGATCGGCGATGACGTGTATGAGTTTGACACGGATTCGAGCGTCGAAGCTGGTAATATCGCGGTGGATGTATCCGCATCTGCCACAAAAGCGGTCGGCACTCTGACCGTGGACACAAATCCCACAGTCGGCGACAAAATGATTATTGGCACGAAAGAGTACACGTTTGTCGAGACCGCGGCGGTTGACGGAGACATCGGCATCGGCCTTGATGTGGTGGCAACACAGACGGCTATTGTCGCGGCGATCAATGGGAGTGATCTGATAAATGAGGCGCATCCACTTGTAACGGCGGGTGCATTTAACGCCAACGCAAGCACAATCACGGCGATTGCCTTTGGATCTGCAGGCAATGCCATCGCGACAACCGAAACATTTACCGCCGAGACGAACGTATTCGGCGCAGAAAATCTTGCCACAGGCGCGGACTGCTCAGCTGCAAATGCCGTAACCGCACTGGCAGGGGCAATCACCGCATCCGATACGCAGGGTGTGGGTGGCGTTGACGGCACGGGCGATACGGTCGCACTGACTGCCGATACCGCCGGGGTCGCAGGAAATGCGATAACGACTACAACCACATGCGCGAATGCCTCGTTTGCCGCCGGTACGCTGCTGGGCGGGCTTGACGCGACGTATTTGACATTTGAGACGGGTCTGGCGGCGGGGTCTAATTTCTCGATTTACTGTGTAAACGTGGAGGTTGATGCGGACGCGCTTCCGGATGGCGTGACTACATTTTTGCTGCATTTTTATTCATCCGCGCCGACGGCCATTTCTGATGGGGCGGGATTCGACCTTCCGGAGGGCGATCGCGCAAAATATCTCGGAAATATCGCAATTGCTCAACCTGTGGATATCGGGCCGGTGCTGTGGTCGCAAAACAACAGCGTTGGATTTAGCGGCAAACTGGACGATGCATCTACAGACATTTACGGCATTTTACAGACCGTCGGCGGTTGGACGCCTGCGAGCGGCACGCAGATCAGGATAACGTTTTACTGCGCCGGATTATAAGGAGGGCGACGGATGGAAGATCTAACTTTTACGATCTCCGGACAGCATATCGCCGCGACAAGCCGAGTGGTAATCGCCTCCGGCACATACGGCCACCTGCACGCGGGTTGCGCGCATTGCCGATATAATGCACGCGTTGGGCGGAGCGGTACGGCGGTTGCTGCCCGATAGCGTAGTGGAGTTTATGGAAGAGTATAGGACGGGAGGGAACGGGAATGGCGAAGGCGACGGCGGCACAGATGGTTGACACGTTTACACGCATGCTTGCGGAAAAGTGGGGATATGTGTACGGCGCGCAGGGCGAAACATGGACAGATGCGCTTGCGGAAAAATGGTCGGCGCAAGCGCGGAAAGGATTGCGCCCTGTGCCGTCCGGAAGAAATAGAGATACGTATTTTACGCAAGATTGCGCGCGCTGGGAAGGGCGGCGCGTGGCGGATTGCTCCGGCGGCATAGTATATGCAATACAGCAATATAATGCGGATTTTGCCGATAGAAACGCCAACAGCTTTTATTCGATCGCGCAGGAAAAGGGCAAAATCGATACTCTCCCGGAAACGCCGGGGCTGGGGCTTTGGCGCAAGGGGCATATCGGGCTGTATGTTGGCGGCGGGTACGCGATTGAGTTTCGCGGTACGGCGTACGGGTGCGTGAAAACGCGCGTGGACGCGCGCGGCTGGACGCATTGGATGCAGCTTGCGGGCGTAGAGTACGGCGACGTGCCCGATACGATGACACGCGCTCCGGATGTGTACTATGCCGTGTGCGCGGGAAATAACGTAAATATTCGTGCCGGGCGCGGCATTGGTACGCGCATTTTGGCTGTTGCGCGCAAGGGCGACAAGATGCTTGCTGATCGCGCGGTTGACGGGTGGTGCGCCGTCGCCGCGCGCGCGAAGGACGGGCAAATGGTGACGGGGTATATGTCGGAGAAGTATGTCGACGGGGTGGTGGTATAGGTGGAGACAAGCGTTATAATCGGCGTGCTCGGGCTGGCGCTTTCGGCGGCGGCTTTTTTTGCGGGGCGAGGGGCGGCGAAAAAGGGCGAAGGGCGCGAGGCGGGCGAGATGGCAATGAACATCAAGCATTTAATGGCCGACGTCGCCGAAATCAAAAAGAGCCTGTCGGATAACGTGCTGCGACTGGAAGGCCGGATAGATCAGCTATCGGCGAATGTATCCGAGGTTGCCGCGATAGCTGTACGAGCGGAAAGTGTCGCAAAAGCCGCGAATACCCGGATAGACCGAATCGACAAATGAGCACGCGGAGCAAGCGCAAGCGTATCCGAGTAGTAGAGTACAGCAAACTTATCGTGGGCACGCTGTTGGCGCTGTACGTGCTGGGCGTGCTCGTGGGCGGCGTGGTTGTGTTTATTGACACGTCCCAGCTGTACTCTTGGCTTGCGTATATCGGCGCGCCTACGGCTACGGCACTTGGATTTTATTTCTGGAAGGCCAAAAACGAGAACATATCTAAGCACAAATGGGACTGGTTGAAGAAAAACAATTCGTACGGGCTGTATGGGAACGATGAAGGAGATGATGGAACGTATGGTTGATTTGACGCAGATACTCGGAGCGGTGGTTACGCTGATTGTCGGCGTGGTGACAGCGTTTTAATCCCGTGGCTGAAAATGCAGCTGGGCGAGGCGCGCTACGAGCGCGTGATGAAGTTTGTTTCCATGGCCGTGCGCGCGGCGGAAATGCTGTATGCCGACGGCGCGCGCGGGGCGGAGAAAAAAGGCGTACGTGGAATCGTTTGTGCGCGCGCGCGGGTTTACGGTGGATGCCGCGCAGTTGGACGCGATGATCGAATCCGAGGTTCTAAAACTCCAATAATATCCACACAAAGAGAGATCCGCTTCGGCGGATCTTTTTTTATTTGCAAAAATATTTGAAAATCTTTATAAAAAGTGTTGATAAACCACGAAACCCGTGGTATAATATAGACAAAGACTGTACGACCGAGTAGGATACCAGATGCGCTCTGCCGATTACGACGCTTATGGGTTTGCGGTAGATCAAGGTTACGGAGTGTATACACTTTGAAATATCAAGCCGAGCCCGCCGGGCAAAAGGCGGGCAGAAAGAGGAAAAATGACCACAGGAGACCGTATCAAATCCATGCGCCTCGCTGCAAACCTCTCCCGCGCTGAGTGCGCCCGTCGGGTCGGGATGCCTCTGAGGACTCTCGAGGACTGGGAGGCGGGGAAGCACAGACCGACCGATGCGCGCTGGCTGATAAAGCTGGCACAAGTGCTGGGGGTGAGCGTGGAGGGGCTGATAACCGGAGAATCCTGATACGTAGAGTACGCAAAAATGTGTTGCCAGCGATGCGGGAAAAGCCGATCGCGCGGGAGGAGGCGAAACCAATGAAAAGACGTTCGTACCGCATTACGGCGCGGTTTCGGATTATTTGCGCGTGGGGCGCTACGGCGATGGTGGGGTTGCCGTTGTCGGCATGGTTGTGGAACGTGGCCGCGATTGAGCGGGGATACGCGGGGGCGTGCGGCGGAGAGGTGCTGGTGCTGCCGGCGTTTGTGCTCGGCGCGATATGCTTTACGGTGGACGCGATGCAAAAAGAAAAAAGGAGGTGACCACATGACCGCCGCTCAAAAACTCATCCGCTACTCGCAGCGAAAATTTGCCAAATCGCTCCGAGAGCGCGCCCGCCAACAATGCCACAAAAAATAAACCGCCTAAGCGGTCGAGAAAGTACTAAAAAGGAGGATATCAAATGGCAGTTTTTCAGCCCAATCAGATGAACTTTAGCGATAAAAAGTTTTCCGTCATCATCTCCGGCTCTCCCGGTGTGGGCAAAACAACGCTCGCCCTGTCGGCGCCTAATCCCGTCCTGATCGATTTTGACAAGGGAATAAGCCGCGTCCAGGCAAAACACCGCAAGACCACAATCATCAGCAAGGATTACGAGGAAGTGCTCGTGGACATGCAGTCGCCGGAAGTCAAGGCGGCGGAATCCATCATCATCGACACCGGCGGGTCATTTATCACCTACCTGCAAGACTGGGCGATGCGCGACAACCCGACTCTTAACAAACAAAAAAACGGCGCGATCTCCCTCAAGGGGTTCGGGGCGGTCAAGAGCGAGTTTGTCAGCTTTACCAACAAACTCCAGTACATCCTCAACAAAAACATAATCTACGTTTTCCATACTGTGGAGGAAAAAGACCGTGACGGAAATGTAATCCAGCGGCTCATGTGCGAGGGCGCAGCTCGGAATATCGTCTGGCAACCTTGCGATCTGGGATGTTATATCCACATGGTGGGCACGGACAGATTTGCCGGGTTCTCACCGACCGATCAGTATTTCGCAAAGGGTTGCTTCGGAGTCAAGGGCTTGATAAAAATACCCGCGCTTGATGATAATGCGCCGAATGATTTCCTCGCCCGCCTGTTTGAGCAAGCCCGAAAAAACATCGCGGAGGACGCAAAAATTTTTGATGTCGAGCGCGAGGCATATGATGCGGCGATGGTGCAAGGGTCCGCGCTTGTGGATGGCATCACGGACGGCGAGACAGCGACAGCAGGACTTAAAACCCTCAAGACGATTCCTCACAGCCTGACAAGCGAGAAGGAAATCAAGGCGATGTTTACGGCGCGGGTTAAGGATCTCGGTTTGACATGGGATAAGGCGGCGAGTGCGTATGTCGAAAGAGCAGAAAAGGAGAATAGTTTGTTATGAGCACGGATCTGATTAAGTTTGAGCTGCAGGAAAAGGATCTGCAGCTCGTGGTGAGCGAAAAGACGCTCGGTAGCCTTACCACTAACGCCCGGCAGATCAAGGAAATGATCGAGGCGGCTCTGCCCAATTACGATATTTCCAACTACAGCGAGGACAATATCGACCTTGCAAAAAAAGACAAGGCCATGCTGAACAACGCCAGCAAGGCACTAAACGCAAAGCGGCTGGAATTTGAGCGCGAATTTATGAAGCCGTTTGATGAGTTTAAGGGCGTTGTGTCCGAAACAATCAAGCTAATCTCCGAGTGCTCAAACAAAATCGACACTGTCGTCAAACAGTCTGACGCAAAAGCGAAAGACGAAAAGCGCAAGCGCATTGAGGCCGTTTGGGTTGGCGAGGGTTATGATATGGTGCCGCTCTCAAAAGTATTTAACGAAAGGTGGCTAAACAAGGGCACAAAGGATGCGGAAATCGTTTCCGATGTGAAGGGAATCATTTCAAAAATCAAAGATGATCTCGTTACAATCGAGGCAATCGGGGACGATGTTGATCTCTTAAAATCAATCTATCTCGACACGCTGAACCTAAACAGCACAATCCAATACGCAAACACGCTCAGGCAAAACCGCGAACGCGCAAGGCGTGACGCAGAGGCCAGAGAGGCGGCGCGGATTGAAGCTGAAAGACTGGCAGCGGAGCGCGTTATCGAGCCTGAGCCTGTACGAATTGAACAAAGGGTAACGGAAACGCCCGTCATGGAGGCCGCGCCTGTTCAGCCCGAAATTATGACCAGAACGTTCCGTATTTTTGCCACGCGCGATCAGATTATCGCCCTCGGCAAGTACATGAATGAAAGCAAGATAAAATTTGAGAAGGTGTGATAATGCGATATCTCATCACTCAATCTCTACTCGGCGCGTGGTTATACCAGTACGAGGCATATGATCCCGAAGCGGCGCACGAGTCTTTTATCTCCACACTGAGGCGGGAGAGCATCAGGCCGTCGATGGCGATGCTCAACGGACAAAAGTTTGAGAACTTGGTGACGGCTTACTGCGACGGCGCGCCGCTCGATATATCGCATGAGTGGGCGCACGGCATCAAGGGCATCGGCGACAGAATCAAAGGAGGGCAGTTTCAAGTCGCGCTTTACAAGGACAAGACGATCGACGGCATCAATTTTCTGTTATACGGACGATTGGACGCGCTCAAGGCCGGGACGATCTCGGACATTAAATACAGCGACGTGTACGAGGTCGGAAAATTCTCGGACAGCCCACAGCATCCCATGTACATGGATCTCTGCCCGGAGGCGCGGCAGTTTGAATATCTCATCTCTAACGGATCGGATGTATTTGTCGAGACTTACCGCCGGGACGAATGCCCACAGATTGATGGCACAATCCGCGATTTTATCAGATACCTAACCGACATTGGCCAACTCAAAACATATTTTGACCTATGGAAAGCGAGGGAGTATTAAATGGCATTTGGAAACTTTCAGCGCGAGGAACGCAAATCAATCACGCCCGGTGACTACCGTGTGGTGATAGTGGACGCGGAGCAAACCGTCTCCAAGACCAGCGGCAAGGACATGCTGGTCATCACCGTGCAACCGAACGGCTCGGACATCAAGATCAAGCAATACATCGTGGACAACCAGTATTTCAATCAAAATATGACGCAG
>Ga0123334_1003546_pt1 | contig 16723 bp, 32 predicted proteins | sample BiotimSIPDNA_FD_89706 | JGI IMG/M metagenome (GOLD analysis project Ga0123334, IMG submission 89706) | Anaerobic biogas reactor microbial communites from Washington, USA - Biogas_R1 time_0 SIP DNA | ecosystem: Engineered > Bioreactor > Anaerobic > Unclassified | place: Washington, USA... | reverse complement strand
GTGTAGGGATTTTCGCATCTGGAATACAGTTAGGACACAGCAACAAATACAAGATAATATGCTTGCTGATTTGGTAGGCAATGAATCTGGTCTTATAGCTTTATGGAAAGCAAATGAGATGACAGGTACCACATTGACAGATTCTGTTGGAAGCAACGATGCGACAGCAACTGGCATATCATGGGTAACAGATATAGGGGTTATTAGTGGGACTGGATTCAAGTTTACGGCAGTACAGGACGATGGTACTGGTAAGTCAAGATTTGATGTGTATTATAACGGTGAACGAGTTTTTGAAGCAAATCCCCAGAATGGGAAAGTCTATTTTGGAAATAATTTTTGGTATGACCCTGCCACAAAATCTATTCATACACCAAATGATAAGACAGTGATAAATGCTGACGGAACAATTAATGCTGATTCTGGATTGTTTAAGGGAACAATTTTTGGGGAAGGAGGCGAATTCAAAGGAACGTTGGATACTGCTAGTTTCTCAGCATTGCCCGGCCCGGCAGGTTCTTCCGATTCCGGTTCGTTTACATCTTCAGCTGAAAATCAAATACGAGGAATGTATGGGTTGTTCATGGATAATAATCTTGAAGTTGGTATTGTATACCGTGTAGCAATTTCGCAATTCCCAGATGTTGCAAAAATGGTATTCAGTTCAAACAGCCTTTCAAATTTGACTATCACATTTTATAATGATACAAATACACAAAGTTGGAGAATGAGTTCTACTTATGGGACATTTGGATATAACTGGGAATCTTCATTTTCTGGCACCGCACTATCTGTGACAATTTACTACGGCGGTGGGGATATATTCAAATTCAAATCTTCATTGCCAGTATCTTCCACGGGAAGTGGACTTGAACCGGGACAAGTATATCTTGATGGGACTACATTAAAGATGGTTCCTTATTTATAGGAGGGAAATGTGAAAAAGATAATCGTATTAGTGCTGTTGGTGGTTATATTGGGAGTTTCCTGTGAATTCCGTGACCGTGATGGATTCCGTCTGTTCGAGTTCGGGTGGTCGGTAGCACCCGACCATGCACTCATCCAATCGCATGACGGGTTTGAGATGGACGGAACGGTACAATATGAGGTTTACCATGAGATACCTGTAACGATAACTAATATCTCGGAAGAAACCATCAGTGTCCGTATTACCACCATCGAAGGTCAGGAATGGATAACTGTACTTCCTAACTCCACCCACACCGTCTCACCATAAGGAGAAAAACTATGAAAAAGGCAATCACAATCATTTTGGTACTCATTCAAGAACTGGAGAAATAAGGTGAAATGGTATGAAAAAGCATGGGCTTGGATTAAGAAGTATTGGGGTGTTGTGTTGTCTGCTGTTACTCTTGTCATCGGCTACATTATCGGCAGAAAGCAATCTGTATCAGGACTTGATGGACTGGTCAGACAGCTTCGAAGTGAAGTTGAACTCCTTGGAGCAGAGGTGGAACAACTCAGAGCAGATAACGCTCGGCTTGCTCGACTCTCTGAACACGATAGAGCAGAGCTATCAAGCATTGAATCAGAACTCACAAGAGCGAGAGGCCTTGTTGCAGAAGCAGGGAATGCGATTGCAGACGGTAGAGCAGATACAGAGGGACTTGCAGAAGGACTCTCAGATCTTCGAGGCATTCTTGCTCGATACCGAGAGGACCTTGAAAAGATTACGACTCCAGAACACCATCCTGACAGGTAGCGTCATCACTCTCGCAACCGCCATAATCATCGTTGCGGTGTCAAGTAAAAACTGACATCGTTCAAATGTTGTACATTTGTACACCAGAGATAGAGATAGAGATAGAGATAGATATAGAGAAAGAGGGAGAGAAAAACTTTTCCCTTTTTTTGTGTTTCATGTAAGTTTTTACTTGACATGTATACTTAGATACCTTACTATATAGATAGAAAGAACAAGGAGTTACAAGATGACATTCAGAGAACAAGCAATCGAGTTGATGAAGAAGCAGACCACAGTTGACATCGTTACCGATGACGGTATTGAGTTCAGCGTTTTTGAAACCAGCGAATTTGGCGACGATGGTTGGACGGACGAATATGCAAACGATCTGATGGAAGAAACATTCGCCACAGCAAAGGAAGCAGTGGACTCTGCATTTGATTACCTTGCAGAAGAAAACTATGTAATCTCATTCGTACGCTAAGGAGGCGGTTATGAAAGCACAACTTCAGAACTTGGCTGATACCAAGAAGACCGAAATCAATCACGCATCTACGGTGCTTTGCCGGAAGATGGAGAATCACCTCATGGAGCTGAGATCTATGATTCAGCTTATGTCGGACATGCACCAGATGTCCTGTGATGAACTCGTCACAGCAGAGGAAGGTGTGTCGAGATACCTCAATGGTCTGAAGGGATTAGTTGAGGTCGCAGGGAAACAGGACTTGCTGGACTCGATGCTTCTTCAGATGAAGCGAAGGGCCGAGCATGAGAAGCTGACACAGTTCGCAGAGAATTGGTGAGGGCAGGGGCGATGCCCCTGTAAACCACAAGTCCAGTCCCAAGTCTGGACACAAGGAGATTCGATATGAAGTGTAATTATTGTGGCGGTGAAGCAAGCGACTATGAACCGGAAGTCCGTGAGGTAGTAGACTATGTTCCTTATGGTGAGCGTAACGTTCCGATGGTATCGTATGAAGGTTCTGAGGCAACATACTTGTGTGATGACTGCGGACGAGAGCTTTGCGATGACGAGGTATTTGAGGGGACCGACCCAGTTGATTTGGAAGAGTATTTCGGAATAGACCCTGTTGAGGGAAGAAAATTGGAACTGTATATGGATATAGTTAACAGAATGCTAGCAGGAACATTCGAGGCAATAGGATATATACAGAAATCAGTTGAGTCTTGGCAACGGAGAGAGACAGGGCTTAAAAATATAGATCGTCCAAAAAGACAGTAAAAATATTTACAGTTGGTTGTAAGTTTTTACTTGACGGTCATGGGTAGGTGCCTTACTATATAGATACAAGGAGAAACAAGATGACAAACAAACAGATTTACGAAAAGGTTAACGAAAAAATAATGGACTTAATTTCCAAGGGAACGATGCCTTGGGAAATGACATGGGAAGGGTCTACCCTGCCGATGAACTTGGCAAGCAACACTCAATATCGTGGAATCAATGTTTGGATGCTTTCTGCAACAGCGATGTTCAATGGATATTCGCATAACCAGTGGCTTACCTTCAACCAAGCAAGAAAGCTTGGTGGAGCTGTCAAGAGAAATGAGAAAGCTTCCTTCGTGGTATTTGCAAAGAGGATTGAGAAGAATGGGCAAGACGATGTTCCAGAAGATGAAAGGGATTCTTTCTTCCTGTATCAGTATTACAATGTATTCAACGTTGCCCAGTGTGATGGAATCACACCTATTGAGAAGAAGGTGAGAGAAAACACTCCACTGGAAGAAGCTGAAGCGATTGTCGCTGGATACAAAAACAAGCCAGAAATCATACGAGGCGAATACTCACCCTGTTACTCCCCATTGAATGACAAAGTTTTTATGCCGACCATCGATGCTTTTACAAGCTCAGAAGAATATTATGGAGCGTTGTTCCATGAACTTGCACACAGTACAGGACATGAGAGCAGGATGAATCGAGATCTTGCTGGGAAGATGGATAAGACATCGTATTCCAAGGAAGAATTGATAGCTGAGTTCACAGCTTCTTATCTGAGAGCAATGACAGGGATTGCAACGCCAGTTGCAGATGCAAATTCGGCAAGCTATATAGACGGATGGAGTGAAATAATCAAAAAAGATTCTCGGATAATCATGACCTCTGCAAGCAAAGCTATGAGAGTTGCTGACTACATTCTTGGGAAAAAGAAATAAGCCGAAACTCCCCTTCGGGGGAGTCCATCCAAGGTGGCTACTTGGATGCTGAAGAAGGCAAGCCGATAAGGAGAAGCAGGGTGACTACAATCAAGGTCGAAATCAAAGAGCAGAAGGGTGGTATGGCCATCAGCATGGAGATGGGAAGATCGGAGAATTCTTCACAATCCGAACTGATGTTTGCTACTGTCGTGCGTTCCAAAATGGAGGAAGCACTGAAGAGCATTACATCAGATGATGATGAAGGAAGTTTTTTAAGGTTCCTCATGAGCATCATGAGCAAGCATAGCAATGATGAGGATAAGGAAGGTAAAGAACATCCAGATTCTTCCGATTGGGTTATGGAAGAACTGGAGAAGATTGAGAATGCTCTCTGCAAAGAGGGAAAGGAGTAACAAATGGAAAAGATCTACACAGCTTTGAACGCACATGAACTGGAGAAGTACCTCAGCGATGGGCTGGTACTGAAAGGAATCTTCGGCTACAGCAAAGAGGAGATTGATGAGGGAGAGGTGCATAGGACACTCAGTTGGGTTGATGGAAAGCATCTGGAGCGTAGGTTCCATGCTGACGATGGCAAATCGTATCCGTTGTTCAAGTTGATATCGGTGCTGGAGTGGAAATACTACGATGCATCGGATTCGCCAGATCTCATCGGAAAGAAGGTGAAGCTCAAGGATTCCGTGGTAATCGAGGAAAAGGATAGCCATTATTCGACCTTCGTAAGCCTTGGTGGCATGACGGTCTCCTACATGGACTTGTTGGATTACTTTGTCCATCTGGACGGGACTCCCATCGGGAAGCTGGAGGATGCGTCATGGAAGGTCCGATGATTCTGGCACATCCGAATATCCCCAAGCCATTGCATGGGCTTGCTCCGAGAAGGATATATGACGGAGCTTGGTGGGGACAGATGAGGAAGCTGGCGATTGCCCAGAATAGCAACAGATGCTGGGCCTGTGGGGTACATATCTCACAGGCAGAGTTCCACCCTTGGCTGGAGGCACATGAATACTACGAGGTCGATTATAAGAACGGTAGGATGTACTTCCGGCAAGTGGTTGCTATCTGTCACGCATGTCATAACTTCATCCATTCGCAACGCCTTCTGGCTGTCATGCTGAAAGGTGAGGTGAGCAGGAGCAGGGCCTACCGTATAGTGGACAGGGGTCTGGACATTTGTTTCGAGCATGGTGTCACTCCGTATATCGGGCTGAAGGATATAGTCGATGAGCTTGGTCTGAAGTGGAGCGACTATTGGGAACCGGACGGTACGGTTCCTTGGGGAGATTGGAGACTTGTTCTTGATGGCAAGGAATACGAACCGTTGTTTCCCACCATCGAGGCATGGGCTGAGTATTACGAGGTGGATTTGTCCACTGTCGATGTGGAGAAGTACAGATGAGTACGCAGATCTCATTGGTCACGGACAAGGTGAAGGTGTTCAAGAATGTGTTCATGGTGGAGTTGCCGGACGGATACAGGGACAACGTTGAGGCTGTCTTGGGGCGAAAGAACGGCTATGTCCATATAACCATAGGCACACCGCAGAAGCCAAAGAGCACAGGCCACAGGAGCGAGGTGAACTTCATCCATGGGGCGTGTGAGCTGATAGCGGAACAGCTTGGATATTTCGAGAAGATGGGACGTGGCGAGGGAGTCGAGTATGTGAAGGAAGCCATGAAACGCATGTCTGTCGGAACATATGGATATCCCACCATCATGAATGACATAGATGGTCATGAGGAACCGATGTCGCTGGCACATGCCAGTTCGGAGCAGGCACAGATGGTGATAGATACCATACTCGATTACTGCTCACTCAACGATCTGTGGCTCATCCGGTATACGGACGATTACCCACCGAAGCCGGAGAAATACAGGGTGATGACTGGCGAGGTGCTGGATAAAGTTTGACAACGGCATGGTCATGGGTTACTATATGGAGGTGGTAAAGTGTTGACATTAAGGAGTTTACGGCAACAGAAAGGTTTGAGCATCATGGATGTTGCCGAGAAGTTAGGGGTACAAAGGCAGACTGTTTACCAATGGGAAAGAGGTGAAACGTTGCCGACCCTAAGGAAGCTGGTGTCACTGGAGAGTGTCTACGGTGACGAACTAATCGAAGCGGTGCGAGGCACCATGAAGGAGAGTGGAAGATGGAACAAGGAGTGAACATGGAACAACTGAAGGGAACGATTTTCTATGAGCGTTCGGACAGCATGGCGAAGATGGCGAAGCCTCTTGGAGCTATGCTTGGGGAAATGGAGAATGTATTCACCTCCAAGAGTGGATATGGATACAAATATGCCCCATTGAACGATGTCTTGGACAAGGCTCGTCCTGTCCTTGCGAAGCATGGATTCGGTATGACACAGCTGGTATCCACCAGCGGTGTGGACAAGATAATCGTGAAGACGATATTGATTCACGACTCTGGGGAGTACATCTCAAGTGAGATGGAGTTGCCTCCCACTGATGTGAAGGGAACGGTGCAAATCCAGAAGATGGGAGCTTCCATCACCTATGCAAGACGGTATCAGATTACAGCCATGCTCGGCATGGCAGGAGAAGAGGACACCGATGGGGTCACACAGGGAAGCGAAAGATCTCCGAATCAGGAACGACGGAAGGAACCACCTAAGCCTAATGCCAAGAGGACTCCACCACCACCTTCGGATGTGCAGGGAGACAACGCTCCGGAAGCCCCGAAGACGAAAGGCTTGCCGGAAAAGCTTGAATCTGCCGTGAAGATGATTAACACCATCCTCAACGACAACCAAGAGAAGATTCCAGAGGATACCATGGCGTTCCTAGATCGCCAGTATGAGGATATCAGGAACATGCCGGATACGCAGGAGAAGTATCTCCAGTACCGTGACTTCTACGCCTTCATCCAGCAGACGATGAAAGAGGTCAAGGGCTGATGTCAAGAAAGCGGTTTGACATAGCCATGCAACAGCAGGAGCTGTTCGAGAGGGATTGCTATGTGTGCATATGCGGAAACTCCATATATGGCCATGGAACCCCTCAGTTGGCTCATCGTATACCGCAGAGGAAACACTTGCTGGCTAAGTATGGGGAGGCCATAATCCATCACCCGATGAACATGGTCTCCACCTGTTCTCTGGAATGCAACGCAAGCGTATCCATTGCGAATGATTTGGGTGCGATTCTGGAGCTTCTTGAAGGCATGTATGAGTACGAGGTATCGAATGGAAATTCCGTACTTGCCGATGAAATCCTGTCGCATGTGGAAGATTTGAGAAAGAAACTTGGCGTGCCGATAAAATAGTCATTGCACTACGGCACTCCATGTACTAAGATGATACATACAAGGTGGAACATGGATAATCAAAAATACTATTACATCAAATTGAAGGATTCGTATTTCGAGCAGGACAACATCAAGGTCTTGGAATCGTTGCCGAATGGACACATCTTTTCGCTGATACTCATAAAGATATATCTCAAGGCATCGAAATACAACGGCCAACTGATGATGACATCCTCCATCCCCTACGACCCGAACAATCTGGAGATTCTGGCATCCGTGCTGAACCATGACGTATCCCATGTGAGGGATGCGATTCGTGCAGGGGTGAAGCTTGACCTCATCACGATTCTGGATGGCAGGGAGATTTGGCTCACCGAGATACAGAACATGATAGGTCGCTCATCGACCGAGGCCGACAGAATCCGTAGCTACAGGCAACGTCTCGGAGTGAAAGATGCTCCAGCACTACCGGCAAAGAAAAGACCAGTACAGAAGCAGGATAAGCCGGAAACAGAGGAATACAAGCAGGCTCTGGAGCTGGCAACCCTTCTGGAATCGAAGCACAAGGAAGTGGACCCGAAATTCAAGGGAAACACGGTCGGCTGGGCAACTCATATCGAGAAGCTGATGAGGATTGACAAAAGGACAGCAGATGAGATCGAGAGGGTAATCCGATGGGCGAAGGAGCCGGACAACTTCTGGTTCCCGAACATCATGAGCGGAAAGAAGCTGAGGGAGAAGTTCCCTACGTTGCTATCCCAAATGAAACGTCCGTCTACGGGCAAGAAGGAGTCCTCACTGGAGGACATAGCCAAGAAATATGGAATCGAGGAGTAGGGCATGTTGACAGTAGAATTCATGCAGAAGTTGGAGGAACGGTATCCGAGCATGACCAAGGAGCTTGGCAGGGACATCACGAACCTCATCAATCCGTTGGATGGAAACCAGCGACAGCAGTTATGGGATGTGTTCATAGACACCTATGAGTTCAACACTCCACCACGAAGGGCAGTGCTGGTGAAGCTCATGATGAAAGAGGGTATATACAAGAAGAAGGGCGATACACATGTGTACTATTGCTATTGCAAGGATTGTGGTATTGGCTATCCCACAGATGTAAGGTGTTGCCAACTCTGTGGAAAAGAGTTCCGTGGTGTAGTCCAATCTGATAGGTTGCCGGACAATTTTATGAGAATGCACTCAGAGTGTGGGACTTGTGCAAGGTTTGAACCGTATGAGACCTATGGCTCATTCTGCCAGCTCTGGGGGATACAGCAGACCGAATGGCATCTGGAAGGTCCTGCCTACAAGGAACAGATTGAACGATGCAAGAAATGTCCATGTAAGATCTGTTGCCGAGCAGAGCGGATATACAGGACGAATTACGACTTGTACAAGGATATGGATGCAAGAGGGGATTTCAAGGATGGATATATGCCTAGGCCGAAAAATCATTGACCTGTGCATATTCGCATTATATACTATCGACAACAAGGAGTTGTAAATGGAAACAAGAATTACCGTAAACGAAACAAAGACAGAGGAATTGAAGAAGACTTCAACCGACTTGGCTACAACTGTCTACGATCTCACTGTGACAGATGCTGTCACATGCCAGAGGGCGAATGAACTGGTGAAGGATTGCACGAAGCTGGAGAAAGCGATAAAGGACTTCTTCGCTGACTCAAAGAAAACGGCACATGATCTTCATAAGAAAATAATCGCCATGGAAAGTGAGCAACTTGAACCTGTCACCAATATGAAGAAGCATCTGAAGTCGGTCATGACGACATTCATCGCACAGGAGGAATCGTACAACAATGCGTTGCATACCTTTTCTCTTGCTGTCGCATTGGGTGATGAGGTCGCTCCAAGGCTGTCACCCGATTATCCCCATATGGGAGCATTCGAGGATGCGTTGGAGACCGCTAGGAAGAGCTTGCTGATACCAAGGGAAGATGTAGACCCCTATGAGTTCAACGATGAGTCTGTTCGTGCATATGCACAAATCCAGAAGGCGAGATACAGCTTGGATGTTGTAGCTATCATAGAACCGGAGATCAAGAAGGCGGATACAAGTTTAAGGAAACTATCCCTAAACCATGATGTGGATGTCGCATCCATGAGGGAATTGGTAGAGGCTGTTGCTTCCGGCAAAGCACCCATTGAATGGCTTGCTCCAGACTTGTCTGCAATCAAGAAAACTGCAAAGGATTATGAAACGGTCGAGGCCTTCTATGCGAAGTATCCGAAGACCGGAGTGATGCTGAGAATAAACAGGAGTGTAAGATGATTGTAAACTGCACGAAGCAGGATATCATGGTGATAAACCACGATGGAGAGCGATTCAATATTCCCCCATCGGGAATCATCCCATGGCTTGAGATCGAGAAGGAATTGGTAGCAGAGGTCGAGGTCGGACAGGGTGTTATAGTACCCATCTATCGGGAACGGCTGGTGAATCTCCAGAACATCCCCGATGAAGAGGATGGCACATGGTACATCGTGTCAGCCAAGATTGCTGACTACCTTCCGGAGCGAGAGGATTTCATTGTCCCGAACCTTCTCAAGGATGCGAGGGGGAGGGCTCTTGGAATCACGTCCTTCAGACAGAAGAAAATAACAGGAGAATGGTATGGCGAATGACATCAACGTTTGCATGTTCAACGGCAGGGTTACGCAGGACACAAGTCTGGCATATACCAACGGTGGGACTCCCTATGCGAAGTTCTCACTTGCAGTGAACAAGAAATACGGTGGGAAGGAATCAGTTTCCTTCTTCAACATGAGCGTATGGGGAAAGACCGCAGAGGCATTGTCCCAGTATCTCACAAAGGGGAAGATGGTCAGCGTGGTTTGCGAAGCTGAGCAGAACAGATGGGAGAATGAGAGTGGCCCACAGTCGAAGGTGGAATTCCGTGTGAACTCCATACAGTTCCTTTCCAGCGGAGATTCAAGATCTGAGAAGAAAAATGAACCCCACTACGAACAGGCAGGGCCGGAGAACTTCGATGATGACATCCCCTTCTGAGATGGAGAAGCGAATCGTCTTGCTGGAGGAAACGCTTCGTGAGGCGATGTGGATAATCGAAGCCGAAGTGGAGGCTTACGGCCAGAGGAAAGAACAGCACCGATGGTGGAGCCTCCTGCGTGACATGAAAGAATTATTGGGAGACTGATATGACGGAGTATGTGAAACACGTATTGCAACATGCGGTACAGATGGCAGTAAAGATGGTTGATGATGAAGTGGCAATGGCAAAGCGTGAAATGTCCATCGCCGGAGAGGTCTGGACGGATGAGCATGAGCAATTTGTCAAAGATTACCGCTTGGAATATCTGAAGAGTCTGGAGGATGACTATGGGAGATAAGTTGCTTTGTGAGGTCTGTGGAGAACTCATCGAGGAATGCATCTGCGAGAAGGAGGAGGCTGAGGATTGAGGAACCTGTTGCTGTCGGCACTTTGGGTGCTGGTCATATACATGGGATTCTCAGTGAATGCCTTTGTCGGCATGGTGGTGCTTTTCGGTTCTGCCATGCTGATTGCACATTTTACAAGGAGATAACAATGAGGTGGAAAAAGGATGAGATCGAATATCTTATTGCACATGCAGGAAAGATGAAGAACAAGGAGCTGTCGCTGATTATGGGAAGGACCATTGAATCAATCAAGAATCAGAAAAAGCGTCTTGGCCTTACGATGGAATGCCATACCGGACCCTATGCCCCGAATTGGACAGGCATAACTCCAGCAGAGAGGAAGCGTGAGTACAGGAAGAAGAATCCAGACAAGGACAGGGCCAATCAGATCGTACGCATCGAGAAGAAACATGGTCGTCTTGTACCACAGCCTTGCGAGGTTTGCGGAAAGGAGAAAGTCGATGCACACCATGAGGATTATTCAAAGCCTCTGGAGGTGGTCTGGCTTTGCAAGAAGCATCATAGGCAACTGCATATAGGAACCATACACATCGAGGACATAAGGGGGAAACATGAAGAGGAAGTATAGACAGGGTGAGATCTTCAAGACCATCGGGGAGCTTGCCGATTGGCTGGCCTCTGGAAAGTCGGTATACATAAGGAACCAATATCTGCATTTCGGGTGGGTGTCATCCATGCAGTTGAGATATTTGATGCAATGTGTTGAGCGTGGAGTAGTCGTGCAGGCATTGCCGAACAAGGAGAAGGAAGATGACAAGAGAGCATAGGGCATGGGAAATGCTGATTCGGAGGCTGAACTATCTGAACACATTCGGTGGAAACAGGAGTGAGATGGAGAAGACAACGAGAATTGTTGAGAAGATATGGGATGATGCCGGACATGAGGAAGGACGTATGATAATAAAATTTTCAAGTGACTACCCAAAACTACACGGTCAGACGACAGCGGAGTTACTTGCAGTTAAACCGATTCGTATTGACAAAGACACTCCACAAGAATTGCTCGAATACGACACAAGGAAGGTTGATGGCACATATTACAAACTAAGGACAGGCGACTACATACAGCTAATTTATCTTGGCAATCTTGGCATACCTTTTTGTACAATCAGGTCAAAGAGAAATCGTTTTGCAGAGGACAAGGAAGCATATTACAAGCAGTTTGTAGGCAAGGTTTTTGAGATAATAAAGGGGGACGTATGACCGAGTTGATGACATTAGGAAAAGACTGTAGTGGACAGCCTATCATTCCTATCAATAATGACGTGAAGCTTAAGGTTTTCAGAAATCGCCATCCTAACACTGACGGTACTTCTTGGGGATGGATTGAAGGGTGTACTCTACATATTTGTTGGAGTAATAATTCTAATTTTAACCGTGGTAAAGCATGTAAATTGGTAAATGATTGGAACAATAGAAATCAGGAGGTTATAGTATGACCGAGTTGATGAAACGGTATGAAGCGGAGACAGGTGAAAAAGCTAAGAAAAAAGTATTAGTCATGTATTCAACAAAAAGGTATGGATGGGGCAGAGAAAAGAACCATCTGTTCTTTACAAATAAATTCGTCAAATGGTTGATGAATTTATTAGATTATCTTGAAGTAGAAAATAGCGATGCCAATAGACGTATTGCTACCTTGGAGTCGAATTTTGGGATGTATAAATATGAAATATCGGCACTGAAAGCCAAGGTTGCGGAATTGGAGAAAGAGAACGAACGGTTAAGAGGTATTGTTCACAACCTTGACCACACACTTATTACGAATGGAGAATGGAGTAAAGTATGACAGAGTTAATGAAAAGGTATGAGACGGGGAAGCTTTTGAAATTGCATTAGGTAGCCTATAACGATTGTAGCCGGAGAGTACATCTTCGGCTATTTCTGTGAAGGAGCATTGAGTGGGAAGCAGTGAGAATGTTGTGAAGAAGGATATCATGAGGATACTTGAAGATCTCGGCATAAAGGCATGGCCTGTCCAGAGCGGTAGGGTGAGGGTCGCTGGTGGCTACATGCACCTAGCACCTAGGGGAACGAGCGACATCATAGGATACATGCCCTATACAGGCAGGATTCTGGCATTGGAAGCGAAGGAGAGCGGGAAGCTTCCATCACCTGCACAGGTGTTGTTCTTGGGTGAGGTGCAGAACGCCCATGGGTTGGGAATGGTTGTGGATGATATATCCGTGTTTTCCAGATGGATAGTTGCCAAGCTTGATGAAGATAAGAAGCTTGCGGAAATGTTATATCCGTGAGACACTTAATAAAAATGGTGTAATGAAATACAAGGAGGATACCAATTTGGGTGGCAAAAAAGTGATACAGATAAAATGTAAGGGTGCTGATACGCTTCCGATAGATAGGATACTAGAGTTTCAAAATGATTTGAAAACTTTATCTAAAGACAACGAGAAGAAACTACGCAACTCTATTTTAAAGTTTGGATTTATAGCACCTTTCTTTGTGTGGGACAATCAAGGAGAGTGGAAACTTCTTGATGGACACCAATATGGAATCTGGATTTCTCATGAAACAGTGTTTGATATGGGAGAAAAACTCTCTTGTCATGGGTAGGCAAGACTATCAGTGGATGCATGAACCTATTTTATATGGCTGGCTTGAAGGGGCATCACATTCGTGGTATAGCGACAGAAAGCAAACCACACTGCTTAAGTTTGATAGACCGAGCAGAAGTAAAGAACATCCAACTATGAAGCCAGTAAGTATTGTTGGGTACCTTATAAAGAACTCAAGTAAAGAAGACGATATAATTTTGGACACATTTCTTGGTTCGGGTACAACAATGGTTGCTTCACATCAGCTTGGGAGAAAGTGCTACGGAATGGAGTTGGATCCAAAATATTGCAAGGTCATCATTGACAGAATGAAATTGTTAGACAGTACTATTGTTATAAAAAAGAATGGAGAAGTATATGAGTAAAACTGCAGAAAGCGTTTCCCCAAAACATCCCGATAAACTATGTGATCAAGTTTCCGATGCTATATTGGATGCAATACTAGAACAAGACAGATACTCTCGTGTTGCTGTTGAGGTGCTTGGCGGACACAACAAATTAGTGATAATGGGTGAAATTACATCCAAAGCCAATGTTGATTATAAAAATATAGCAAAGAGGGTAACCGGAGTTGAAAACATCACAATAAACATTTCCAAACAATCTCCGTATATAGCACAAGGCGTTGACGCTGGTGGTGCTGGAGATCAGGGGATAATGGTTGGTTATGCATGTTCAGATACAGAATCAATGCTTCCCATAGAAGTCGACCTTTCCAAGAGGCTCTGTAAATATCTATATGGCAGATTCCCATATGATGGGAAAACCCAGGTTACGGTAGAAGGAAGAACGATAACAGACCTTGTTGCAAGCTTCCAGAACACATCAAAGATCGAGTTGCAAGACGCGATCAACGACTGGATAGACGATGAACACATACTATTCTCTGGGCTTACACACGTAAACCCGTCAGGGGACTGGAGCGTTGGAGGGTTCGATGCAGATACAGGGCTTACTGGCAGAAAAATAGTTGTTGATGCTTATGGCCCGTTTGTGCCTGTTGGTGGTGGTGCTTTTAGTGGTAAAGACCCCACCAAGGTTGATAGATCTGGAGCTTATATGGCAAGAAAGGTTGCTGTTGATTATTTAAAGAAAAGAAAAGCAAAGGAGGTGTATTGTTATTTATCTTACGCAATAGGATACGAACACCCAACAATGGCAGATGTTCTTATAGATGGTAGATGGGAAAAAGTAAACGGGTATAACCTTACCCCAGAAGGGATTATAAATGAATTATCTCTTCGTGATGTTAAGTATGAAGAGACTGCAAAATGGGGCCATTTTGGTAATGGATTTTGCTGGGATACTCCAAAAATTACAAATGGGTAATGCATGGCAAGAAAAAGCAAAAAAGCAATAATAGAAGCAATAAAAGACTCTGGTGGTATTATGTCTACTATTGCTCGTAGGTTGGGTGTAACTTGGCATACTGCTGACACATGGGTAAAACAATACGACGAGACAAAACAGGCATTACAGGATGAAAGGGAGGCTATCCTTGACCTTGCCGAGTCTACGCTGTTCAGAAATATTAAAGATGGTAACAGTCAGGATGCTAAATGGTTGTTATCTACAATGGGAAAAAACAGGGGCTATAACGAACGACAAGAGATAACAGGTGTGGACGGCGGTCCCATTGATGTGAATGCCATCATACGGAAAGCGGAGGAAGAGTTTGCCAATGAACAACGAAACACTGGAGAAGATTCTCAGTAGGCCAACTCTTTATGCTCGGTCACTAGGGTACACGAAGCTGAAACCGGAACTGCACGATGAGTGGATACGTATGTTCATGCTGTCGAGTGAGGACTTCACCCTGCAAGCTCACCGTGAATCATACAAGACGACATGTGTAATCGTAGCACTCACGTTGCTGATGGTGCTGAAGCCGAACGAATCGAACCTTCTTCTCCGGAAAGACCAAAGCTCCGTCAAGGAGATATCAAGAGCCATAAAGAAGAACCTTCTCAACCCTATCACGGTGGAGATGGCCCAACTACTCTATGGCAAGCAACTGAAGCTGGTGAAGGACTCCGGAACCGAACTGCACACCAACCTGTGTACAGATCTCGGCAAGAAGGAAAGCCAGTACCTTGGTGACGGTATACGTTCGTTCAGCATCACCGGAAAGCACTTCTCCAGAATCATCACTGACGACATCATCACCCCTAGGGATAGGATGTCTAAGGCAGAACGCCAGACCACCGATTCAGTGTTCCAAGAGTTGCAGAATATCAAGACCGAGGGTGGTGTCATCCTCAACTCCGGCACTCCTTGGCACAAGAACGATACATTCCGGCTGATGCCGAAGCCCATGAAATGGTCTGTATATGAGACAGGATTGCTGAGCAAGGATGAGATCGCTCATCGCCGAAGGCACATGACAGCATCGCTCTTCTCAGCAAACTACGAGTTGAAGCATATCTCGGATGAGGAATCCATGTTCAGAGAACCGAAGTATGGCCCATATCCCTTCACGGACGGCAGGGCCCAGATAGACTGTGCATATGGTGGTTCTGATACTGTGGCTCTCACCATCATGTGCTATGACAAGGAGCGCAGGCTACACGCCTACGGTAAGATATTCAAGGGGCATGTACAGGACCACTACTGGGAGATACAGGAGCTGTTGCGGAAATACAAGGCTGGGACACTCTACAATGAAACAAACGGAGACAAGGGCTATTTCATCAAGGAGTTCAAGCAATACTGGAATGCGATAGTCGGGTATCATGAGGGAATGAACAAGCATGTGAAGATCGTCACCTATCTGAAGAAAGAATGGGCTGATATTATATGGGATGATGAAACCGACCCAGACTATATGGAACAGATAGTAGACTATCAAGAAGGGCAGGAACCGGATGATGCACCGGACAGCGCATCGTCATTGATTCGTGAGTTCAACCGTGGTAAGATAAAGGCGGTCGGAGCTTTGAGTTACAAATAGGAGGGTGTATGGATTCCCAAGAAATAATCAGAATGGTTCAAGCAGGTTCCCCAATGAATCTGATAATCCATGACTTGATTGAAGAGCATAGCTTGAGGGCAACCTTCATGCAGAGGCTCTATAAAGAATACAAGGGTGATGTCCCCATCAAGCACAGGGAGTATGACTACAACGAGGGTGAGAAGATTGACCGTAAGCTGGTCAATGACTATCGTGGGTATATCGTAGATACGCTCAATGGCTACCTGTTCGGGAATCCTATCGCCTACTCAATCGACAAGGACCAGTACGATGAGGACATAACCTCATATGAAAAATCATGGGATTTGCTGAAGATGTTTGTCAGACGTAATTCAGTTGCCGATCTCGATGCTGAGACTGCAAAGAAAGCCTCCATTTGCGGATATGGTGCAAGGTTGCTGTACATTGACAAGGAAGGCAAGATACGGCTGATGAACGTTGACCCATGGGAATGTATATTCATCAAGGACCCCTCAGTGGATGAGGCACAGTATGCCCTACGATACTATCCAATGGAACACTATGATGAGAACCATGTGCTTACAACCACCATTCATGCTGAGTGGTATGACGATAC
>Ga0123334_1003542_pt1 | contig 16742 bp, 9 predicted proteins | sample BiotimSIPDNA_FD_89706 | JGI IMG/M metagenome (GOLD analysis project Ga0123334, IMG submission 89706) | Anaerobic biogas reactor microbial communites from Washington, USA - Biogas_R1 time_0 SIP DNA | ecosystem: Engineered > Bioreactor > Anaerobic > Unclassified | place: Washington, USA | collected... | reverse complement strand
TGGCGGACTTGACGATCTCGGTCACGGCATCGCGCTGTCCTGTGATGACGGCGTTCTTAAGGGCGTCAAAGTTGGTCATGGCTGGTTCTCCTGGTTGTAATCTTTAACGGCTTCAAAAAAGGCCTTGATATTGGCGATTGGCGTCTGCGCAGGGATGTCGCAGCCGCTGGACACGATGAGGTTGGGGTAGGCGGCAGTCGACTGCAAAAGGTCGCGGACAGCGATCCGGACAGTGTCCTCTGTTCCATTGCAGAAGACGCCGACCGGATCGAGGTTGCCGAGAATCGGGAAGTCCGCCGGAGCTTGCTCCAAAATCTGGCAGATGTCAACGGCGTTGCCGACGTGCAAGGCGTCAGCCCCGGTGGACAGCAGCGACGGAACCTGTTTTTCCGTTTTGCCGCAATTGTGGAGGATGACGGCAAAGTCGTCGCCTTTGGCGGGTTCGATGATTTCGCGCAAGTAGTTGGAAGAGTAGTCGCGGCACATCTCCGGCGAAAGCAGTCCTGCGGTGGGTTCGGCGATGATCGCGCCGGCCAAACCAGTCTTGCGGATGGCCAGAAGGTACTGGCGAAGGAAGTCGGTGGCGATTCGAAGGATGGCATGGGCATTGTCGGGTTCGACGGCGGCAATCATCATCATTTCGGTCATGCCGGTCAGGCAGCAGGCGAGGGAGAAGGGACCGATGAGACCGGCGAGGACCGGCTGGGGCAGCTGCTCGGCGCAGAGTTCGGCGCAATGGAGAACTTCGCCGGTGCGGACCGTGCCGACTGCCGGCGCGACCAGGTGATCAGATGCGATCGTTCCGACGATTTCGGGATTGCCGGCGTCGGAATGGCGGATTGCGCAGCCAAAGGCTTCGGCTTCGACAGACAGGTCCATGAAGGTTACCAGCACCTCGGCGTCCGTCTGCATAGCCAAAGCTCGGATGCATTCGAACTGCAGTTTCCCAGAACGATGCACCTCATCGGCGGTCAGGTTCAGCAGCTGCATGCCGGGCACGGCCGCTAGGGGGATGGCGAGCCGGCGGTGGGATTGGATGGCCGAAGCCAGCAAAGGGACAACGCTGGAAGAAGTGGGCATGGGGCGTCTCCTCCTGTGGACAGTGGACGTCTGCGGATGATTCTCTTCTTTGCTAATTTTGTTTTAAAATATAGATGGTTTTTTTGCGGTATCTTCCTTTGTACAGGCATTTTCTTGCTCTATATTATCATTAATATCACAATTGTCAAAAAAGAGTAATCGATGATAATATGAACCTACTTCAGCATGGACAATCAACGCCAGAAAAGTGACGGATGGCTGGAGCCAGGGCTGGGGGCGCGGATCAGCTGCCACGAGATCACATGGCTGCCGAGCGGGCAGATCCGACCGATGCAGAGCGACAAGGCCCGAGTCATGCCGACTGGCGGGAATCTGTACTTCCATAAGGTGCCGATTTCCGGTACGGCGCCGCAAACGCGAGATTTTGCCCAGATTGTCCTGCTGGTGACCGGTTCCGTGGTGCAGAAGGTCAATGGCGAACGTCGGTTGCTGTCGGCTGGGGACATCTGTTTCCTTCGTCCAGATGATTTGAACAGCTATGTGCCTAATCCTGAGCGGTCGCTGGTCGAGCTGGTCACAATCGACTACGACCTGGATTGTTTTCTCAGTCTCAGCGTGTTGTTTGAGGACGACCGTTTTCTGCAGCAGCTGACGGCGCCGGTGCTGCCGCCGTGCTTCCAGATGGACGCCAATGCGTGCGGCAACCTTTACACGCGCCTGTTGAAGCTCAATACGCCGGCATTGTCGCCGACGTTGCGCAAGATCAAGTTGAAGCTTCTCCTGGGAGAGCTGTTCGCGCGATTTTTCATTGACGAGGATAATCTTCAGCGCGAATCCCAGGTTCCGGATTGGCTGGTGTCGCTGTGTGCGGCGATGCGTGAAGAGAAGAACTTCATCGCTGGTCTGCCTCGCCTGCATAAGCTCGCCTGCAGGACGCCTGGCCATGTCTGCAAGTCGTTTCAAAAATACTTGGGGCGTCGGCCAACGGAATACATCAACGAGCTACGCCTGGCGCATGCGGCTCGGCAGCTCAGCGACACCGACGACGACATCGTGGTCATTGCAACTCGGCTTAATTTCAGTAGCTTGAGCTGGTTCTATCGTTTGTTCCAGCAACGCTACGGCGTCAGCCCGGCCGCCTACCGCCGTTTGCATTCCACGGTGCGTGGGGTGTGAGGCGATGCATTGCAGGTATGTGCCGCGTCGTAACAACATCGAAAACTCAAATAATTCGTGTCTATTTGCGTCCATTCATGGTTCTGAAAACAAACGCTTGAACCACGAATAAACACAAATGGACACAAATAGGATTCGTGCGACAATGCTTTCCCACTCAAGTCCCAAAAGAATGCCATGAAATCATGGGCGTCGTGGCGTCAACTGCCTTGTTTAGGTTCGACTCTCCAGGTTATAATTCCTGATTCCTCCAACATTCTCCGCACTCCCAGCCTGATCCGCCGCCGGCCTCGACTTCTTCCGCTTCCTCGCGCGCATTACATTTCAGGGGCGGAGGCCCCTTACGGTTGGGTGGGCTAAAGCCTTGTTTGCATCACTAGAAAATCGCGTTTTTTTGGAAAAATTCAAGCAAGAATCATGCACAATCGTTGACAAACATCGTCAATCTTCCGGATTCACAATCCATTTGGTAATCCGGATGATTCTTGATGAATCCGAATTCCTCCAACATTCTCCGCACTCCCAGCCTGATCCGCCGCCGGCCTCGACTTCTTCCGCTTCCTCGAGCGCATTACATTTCAGGGCGGAGGCCCCCTTACGGTTGGGTGGGCTAAAGCCTTGTTTGCACCACTAAAAAATCGCATTTTTTTGGAAAATTTCAAGCAAGAATCATGCACAATCATTGACAAACATCGTCAATCTTCCAGATTCACAATACATTTGGTAATCCGGATGATTCTTGATGATTCCGAATTCTTCCAACTTTCCCCAGCACCCCAGCCTGGTCCGACGCCCGCCTTGACTTCTTCCGCTTCCTCGCGCGCATTACATTTTCAGGGGCGGAGGCCCCCTTACGGTTGGGTGGGCTAAAGCCTTATTTGCACCACTAAAAAATCGCGTTTTTTTGGAAAATTTCAAGCAAGAATCATGCACAATCGTTGACAAACATCGTCAATCTTCCAGATTCACAATCCATTTGGTAATCCGGATGATTCTTGATGACTCCGATCGATTGGAGATCCTTTTTCTCCATGCGAGACCAGAGTCCCGTGGGTACGGCACTATCGTGGCGTGGATATGCTGCGGCAAGTGAAGACGCTTGATTCGAGTATCGCATTTCCAAGGCTTTGATTTCGGGTGTGCCTTGCCTCAGGCTCCGCTTCGCTTGGGGTTACTCATGATGCCAGCTCTCCGGACTTCTTTAATTGTACTGGAAGAACTTATCCCATGTATATGGGTTAAGCGATTGCTTCCGCCTGGCGGATGAAGGTTTCCTGCGCTTCCGGAGTCAAATCGGTGAAGCGGACATTCCAGCCGCAGACGCGAACCTGAAGATTCTTGTATTTTTCCGGATTGACCTGAGCGTCGCGCAGGACTGCGGCGTCGAAGATATTGAACTGGATTCCGCTGCCGCCATGGGCGATGAAAGTACGGATGATTGAAACCAGTATCTGTACCCCATCATCGCCACGAACTGCGGAGGGATGAAGCATGATGTCCAGGCAGGTACCGCAGGGGAACTGACGCATATCGACTTTCAGGACGGAATTCATCAGTGCGGTAATCCCGTTCCGATCCATGCCGATGACCGCATCCATGTTTTTGGACATCGGTTCGCCAGCAAGGCGGCCGGAAGGCAGCGCACCGATTGCCTTTCCCCGTTCAACAACCATTTGTCCGTAGAGCGACGGGAAAAAGGATCCGCCGCGCCCGTTGGGGAGATTGAACAGAATCCTGGAGACAAAAGAGGCGACTTCGACCGCAAGAGCATCGACATGCGGATCGTTGTTTCCCCATTTTGCGGGGTTCCGCAATACCGTCGAACGCAGCTTTTCATGTCCCTTCCAGTTGTCTTTCAGAATCTGGCGCAGTTCCGGCAAGGTGCAGAGTTTCTGCTCATATACCAGATAACGAACTGCCTCGAGGGAATCGACCGTATCGGCCAGGTAGGAGCAGACACATCCAGTGGTATTGTAAAGTGCCCCGGAATCGGAAATATCCCGGCCACTTTCCATGCAGGATTCAAAAGTTCCGGAAAGCAACGGCACGGGATTGACATATTTCCAAGCCAGGTCGCAAAGGATTTGTTGCTCCTGCATGAGCGTGGAGATTTTTCGGATTTGTTCCAGGTAGCCGGTTTTGAATTCCTCAAACGTTGCGTAATCCTTGCCTGAATTGATCACGCTGAGCAAGGGAATGGGCAAAAAAATATGGGTGGAGCCGGAGCAGGAGATTTCCTTGCCTGCCACAGCCGGTTCGTAACAACCGATCGGAACAAAGTCGGCGGCGTCATCAGGCGTTCGGCCGTGTCGGACCAAACCATCTACCACCACCTGGTAATTGAGCGAAACGATGGCGGTCCGGCCGTCGCGGATACAGCGGGCATACAGCTCGGCGAAGTCCTGCGGCATGTCTTCCCGGACCAGTACGGAAAGTTTCGGATCGACCGTGTTCAATTCATAGTAAGCTTCCATTCCCAGGTAGGAAAGCTCATTGATATCAGGGCCGAAACAGAAATTCTTGCCGAATCGCTTTCCTTGATATCGGGCGTAAAAAGCGGTCATGAAGAATTTGATCAGTTCCTTGGCGGATTCCCGGGTCAAGCGGCCTTCGGCCAAATCGGCTCGGTAGAAGTCAATATAGAGCGCATCAAAGCAGCCCATGGTCCGGACTTCCTCGCCGGAAAATTCAATGGCATCATGCAGCACATAAGCCAGTGCGAATGCTTCGTGGAGGGTTTTCGGCGCATGACCGGCAATTTTCGCATAGGCTGGATTATCGTTGATCATTGCGACTCGGCGGCAGAATTCCGCCAGTGCTTCGTAAACCATCACTACCGCTTTATGGAGCGGCGAAGTGCCATTTTTCGCCCGTTCGATCAGGCCGGGAAGCCCCAATGCCAGCAGGTTCTTCCAATCCGGCGCCACATGGCTGCGGTCCACCATCCAGTTGAACCCCAAGTCCATGTCGATGCCATTGCAATTGACTCCGGGCACCTTTTCCGCCGCCAGTTTATATCCTTCTTTCAAATCCTCCTGAAGCAGGCCGAAAGTCTGGAATTTACCAGGAAAAGGATTGAACGGCTCCTCCCCGACAGGGGCATGCCTCAGGATCAGGGCAATCAGAAACGCGCGCGAAAGAATCCGCTCCTCGTCCGGATGCTCCTTTTTATGCGTTTCCCAGGCCTGGCGAAGCTGATCTTCCGTCCAGCAGTTTTCCTGGGAATAATGGACATGTTCATACTGCTTTTCCAGTTGCGGACGCAAGTCTTCAAACGTTGCAATGTCCATTTGCCCCGCGAGTTTTTCACGTGCGAAGGAATCATGTCCCTTGCGGCTGGAGTCTCTGAGCAAAAGCAAATTGTTCATTTTCCGTCTCCGTCTATCGTTTGTTTTTCTCCGAAAATTGCTGGTATGCCTCGAAATAGCGTCGCCCGAGTTCATGCTGGGACGCCGTGTCATAATGCACTTGATCGCCACGGTGAGTCAGATCCTTGGTATGCACATAGCGAAAGGATGGATCTTCCGCTGCAAGGACCTCCAGAGCGTGATCAACAATATCAATATGCGAACTGATGCTTTCAGGATAGAAGGACGCCATGTCCCCTGCGATAAAGGGAACCTCCTTACCAAGCTGTAGATCACGCCTGAAATTTTGGACGACGGTCCGTAGCTTTTCCAGATAGTTTTCCGTCTTTTTGCTTGCGTCATTTTCCCCCTGATGCCACAAGACAGCTATGATTTTTCCGCTTTTCTGAGCCTCGCGAGCCTTTTTTATCGCGTTGTCATACGGATAATTGCTCGAATCCCAGTCGTCGATTCCGCCAGGCATCCATGCGGCAATCGATGTGCCGCCGACAGCGCAGGGAATCAGCCCGACTATCCGATCCGGATTGGCTTCTGCCAGCAGGCGCCCGAAGGTGCGCCCGGAACCGACTCCGCAAACTTTCTGGTTCCCTACCGGAAGCACGGTTTCAAAAGGATCGTCCCCAATCACTTTTTCGCCCGACGCCTGAAAGGTTCCGATAAAATCCCGGTCTTTCGTAATCGGTTCAATCGCCATTTGCCATTTGCCGTCCGGACGGATCATCAATAGATTCGGTATTGGGGTCAGGTCATCCGGTCCGGCATAGCCCCGCCCCGACATATTGGATTGCCCCGCCAGCAGCACCAGCAATTTGTCCGTTGCATTCTTGCAGTTTTCACGCTCTTTGCTATTCATTGTCTGTTACTCTTCAAGATGATTCAGAAAAAGTCTTTTGCCTTTGTGACAATATATCCCTGTTTTGTTCTTTATACCTAAAAAAGCAGTTGGCGCGGAACCACGAATGGACACGAATGGACTTGGTCGGATGAGTTTGTTTACTTCTTGTTCGGGAAGAAGATCGGTTCGCCATCGGGAGTTGTCAAGCGGGCATAGAAGCCAAAGCTGAGCTTGTCGTCTTTCACCAGGAACTTAAGGTTGTTGGAACCTGCCTGGAGCTGAATCGGCACCCGATGCTCGTCGCGCCGGGCGATGCGAACGCGCTTAGGACCGAAAACGACATGGCCGTTCAGTTCGGCGGTCAGTTCGCGGTCGAAGCCCAGGAGCAGCACGGCTTCCTGGGCCTTTTCAGCGACGACGGTCGTGGTGGCCTCGACTGTGCATTTGTCAACACAACCGAAGATAAAGTCGAGATCGACATAGCCGTTCCCACAATCCTTGGTGACAAAGGGACCGACGCCGAGCGAAGAGGGCTGCCCTGACACCAGCTTGGCATCCCAGCGGGTGAGATAAGACAGTTGACGGCGCATCGAGCTGATCATGCCAGCGCAATCTTTTGCCAGTGTGGAAAGCGAATCAGCAGGTGCTTCTAGCATCGAGGCAGGGATTTTCGCCTGGACTTTGAGCAAATCATTGAGAAGGCGTAACTCGTCGTTATAACATAGCCGGTGCATTCGGCAGAAATCATGGAAATTCTCGCTTTTGACGTCTTGCAACAAGGGCAGATAGGTCATCATTTCGGTCAGCAAGCGGCGTTTCTCGGCATAGTCCTCCGGCGTGGGCTCCTTCTTGTTCTGTAGCTCCCAGTATTGCTGGGTTAGGATTCCAAGCATCGTCTTGGCGGCCAGGCCTCGAACGGCGGTTGGCGTCGGCAGCCCGTCTGTCGTTGTTTGGTGCGCATGGCTGTTATGGATCAGGTTCGGCAAGGGCTTCGGCAGCCGTACTGGCCGGACTGGCGGGTAGTCAACCAGAGGCATGGCAATCGTCTGGTTCAGGATCGCCATGACCTCGACCAAGGCGGCGGCGAGCTTTTCTTGCACTTCGGGGGATACATCTTTCATGCGTGATTGACTGAGGCAATCATAGGGACAGAGCTCGCCGATTTGTTCCTTGTACAAGTCGTTCATCGCCTTGAGATGGTGGGCCAGGGCATATTGCGGGTAGCGCCGGCGCAGCTCGGCGATGACCTCCGGGGACATTTCCTTATACGGCTTCTGCAAACGGAGGCAATCAATGCCATGATGGAAGTCCCCTGTGCGCTTGAAACGATCCTTGAGGATAGCCTCGGCGCTGCCTGACTCGCCATTGAGCATGTGACAGACGGCGATTTTCAGGTCAAGGTCGTCCTGGTTGGCGCCATTGGCTATCGCTTGGCGATAGAGTTCGATAGCGCGTTGGCGCAGCTTTCGCCCGGAGCCGTCTTGGCGGTAGCGTTGGGCCTTGTCCGAAATCTTGGACAGGGAGGAGGGCAGGTCGCGGCGGAAGAATTCCTGGAAGTGGTCGGCGTTAGCCTGGGCAAAGGCGTCGCCTGCCTGGTCGAGGATGACAGCGTCGGTTTCATAGCTGCCTTCGGCAAAGATGAATTCGATTGCGGCTCGGTCGAAGCGCCTGGCTTCTAGGTAGTTAAGGGCGTATTTAAGATGTCGCTGGGTATTTTCGGTCGCATCGAGCGGCTGTATTGACTTGACCGTCGTTCGGAAGGGTATGAAGAAGAAGCGGGTGGTCTTGACGTTGCCGTCACGATGGCTGCCGAACATGCCGCCAAGCACGGACCAGCCACCGCTGTTGTCCTCCTGGTGGTTGCTGTAATAGAACGGCATGATTTCCACTTCCTCGAACCAGCTGCGCTCCTCGCGGTGGTACAAGCGATAGAGCAAGCTGCGTTCAACAAAGCCGTTGGCGTCTTTTTCATAGTGATTGCTCAAGCCGCCCAGGCTCCAAGCGCGGATTTCGCCGTGGGAGCGTTCCCGGTGATACAGCCACCACAGGAATGAGAAGCGCGAGAAGTCGTCCTCGCGGTTGGTTTCATAAACATAGAAGGGGAACAGCCAGCTTTTGCTGCTTTTTGTCGTGTGGTCGTTGTTTGTCCTGGTCTTGCTTTTGTAGATGGGCAGCCAGGCGTGGGGGATGGCAAGGGATCGGGTTTGCGCCAGATTTGACCCTGGCTTTGGGGTATGGTTGACAACCCGATAGGAGAAAGGCGGAAGCAGCATGGAGGTCTTGACGCCGTTCGACGACTTCTTGTGGCTCCCCAATGGGAACAGATGGTATCGCAAGGAGGTTGTCTTCGGGGCTTCGGGAACGTTTTCCCGGTTTCGGCGCCAACCGCCAAGCCCCAGCAGGTAGGTGTTGCGGGTGTTTTCCTGACCGTTTTCGGTGATGCTTCGGCGGCTTCTGCTGAGCAGGAGCGGGTAGGTGTTGATCGTGGACGTCGTGCTTTCGGCATTGATGCTTTGGCTGTGCCAGATCAACGGGAGGATATTCCAGGCTCGGGTCGTTCTGGTATGTTTTTGGCTCCAGAACGGGAAGAAAAAGCGGGTGCTTTCGGTTTGGTTTTGCCAGTTGGACGATGACCTGGTATTGAGGTCGTATTTGCGTTTCAGGTACTCTGGCACCTGGGTTTCGCCGGCGCCGACCAGCACCGTCCACCAGGTGCGGTCCTCTGCATGCGCTTGGTAGCTGCGCAGATAGAGCGGAAAGAGGAAGTCCGTGCGTTTTTCCTGGTTTCCGATGTGACTGCGGTGTCGCCAATAGGGGAAAACCCAAAGCTTGGTATCAGCCCAGTCTTCGTCCGGTTTTTCCGGCGGCGCCGACTTGGCTTGGTGCTTGTAGAACAGGAATGGGAACAGGTAGGAGTAGTGCTTGTTGTACGCAGGCTTTGCCTGGGTGGAGTGTCCCCAGCCTCCGAGCAGGAAAAAGTTGTTGGCCGATTCCGAATCCGCACTGTCATAGGTTGACTGGTAGTACGGGAACAAGTAGAAGGTGTTGTCAGCGGCGACCAGCGGCGTCTCGGCGTCGGGATTGATCCAGGTCGTGTTCCGGCGATTGAAAAGCAGGGGCACCATGTGGCGGGAAGTGTATTTTTCCCGGGCGGACTGCTTGGGATTGGTTGTGTTTTTGATTGATGGGGACTGGTTTTCAGTGGCGGTGGCGGGCTTGATTTTTGCGCGGTACGAGTACCAATAGGGGAAAATCCAGATATTTCGTCGGGCGCCTGAAAGGGTGGAGTCTGCCGTGTAGGTTGTCCTGCTCAAATCATAGTAGAGGGGAAAGATGCGTCGGGAATGCTTCTGGCGGCGGATTGTGCCGGTCAATTCCCTGTAGTCCTGGTCGGGTTTTGGCGGAGTTGGAAGCTGCTGGCGGAGGCGAGCCGTTTGCTTGTAGGGAAAGAAGTACAGCGAGGTCTGGTGGTCGGTGCGATAGTCAGTATTCGTTTTCTCGTCCCAGTGCAGGGAATCTTTTTGCGACTGGTGGGCAATTGGGAAGATGCCGTAGGAGACCTGGTCGCGGCGGTGTTTCTTGTCCTTGTAGCTTTGCTGGTTCCAGTATGCCAAGGTCACATTGCCTCGGCGTTGCTGGGCAGAGAACTCAGGGCGCCTGGGGTCGTTATTTTCATTGCGATAGAGGCTATACAATGGAAACAGCCCGTGCGAGTACATCTTGTAGTGGTCATATTCAGCCCATTTGGCCCACCAAAGCGGAAAGAGGTAGTGGGAATGATGCTGTTTGGACCAGGAGTTATGGTTGAGAATGGCGATGTTGAGCGTCCTGTAATCCCTGTTGCGGTAGTAGATCCATAACGGGAACAGGCTGTTGTGGTTCCGGTGGTCGCCGTCTTATTAGCTACATAGGAAGGGGAAGAGCCAGGCGTCATGGCCGTTGCCGAGGCGCAGGCCGGTTAACGGCCAAAGGAAGTAGGCCTGCCAGGGATACTGGTCGGGAAATTCGCGCTGGAAGCTGAGGATCCGGTGCACTGTCCGCCGCTCGTTGGCATCGCGGGAGTACAGCGGCCAGAATATTTCCAGTTTGTTTTGATGATCGACCGGGTCGGTCTTGGCATAGAAGAATGGCCAGAGTCGGACATCGGCGGTGGCAGACAAGGCGAACAGCAACGCCAGGACAGACAAGGTGCGTTGAAACTTGGACGACGGCATGATGTCAATCTCCCTGATTAGCTAGAGTAGGATAAAACAAGCGATGCGCGGTCGAGCAGACGTCGTCGGAAACCGGTTTGGCGGTGGCGGCAGGCGTAAGAGTGACCGGTCGAGGGATAATATCTACGACCGAACTTTGAAATGCAAATCATGCGTCGGAGGTTGTGTGGTCAGCAATCAACCTGATGCTTGATCGTCCTGGAAGAATTTTTGCTCCATGCTTATTTCCCGAGGGCAAAAACACGCCCAGTCATATCGCCGATGTAGATGGTATCGTTGGCAACGATGCATTTTGTCAGCAATGGCGCCCCGAGATTGATTTTTTCAAGGACTGCGCCGTCTGTCAGCGCAATGTTGTAGAGCCAGCCGTCATTCGCCGGTATCCAAGCCGTGCTCCCATCCAATGCGGCAGTAGCAGTTACTGCCTGTGGCTTGCCCATGACGTAATCAGCGGTGGTAACCAACGCATTGCCTGGCTTGAAACGCCACTTTTCGATTAGGTCGTCCTTGTCGAATGCCACCAGCCCGCTGTTGCCGGAACCGACTAGCAGCAGGCCGCCAGGGGCAGGTACTGGCGCGCCGGCATAGTTGTAGCAGTTGCTTTGCCTGGTCGATGATATTTTTGTGCCGTCGGCAAGCGACAGCTTGATCAATTCATTGTTCTGTCCAACAACAAATACATTTTGGCCATCCACGGTTGCCGTGCCGTTCAAGAACAGGGTTTTATATTGCCAACGCACCTTGCCGGTCTTGATTTCGTGGCGGAAAAGTCCATTGAGCCGCGATATCACCAGCACTGTGGAGTCCCCGACCAGGCATAGCTTGTCCTCGGCAGGGGTTCGTTCCTCGGTTTGCCAAGCCGTGTTGCGCCAAATTACTTCGCCGGTGGAGGCGTTGATTCCGCGCAAATGCCTGCCGTATCCGCCAACAACAATGTCGTTTTCGCAAACAATCCCCGAGGCTGAGGGGCTGACAATATTCGGGTCCGAGTCATTCTTCCACACTTGCTTTCCAGTGGCGGCATCGAGGGCATGTATGTTGGCGCGGGTATCGATCGCAAAGATCAGTTTGCCGTCCGTGGCGATATTGTTTCGTATGCCATAGCGGGTCTTGGCATGCCAGAGCAATTTTCCGTCAGCGGGATCCAATGCGCAGACGCCGCCATTTTCAGAGTTGGCATCGTCGGAAAGCGCGATGTAGAGTCGTCCATTCGCCAGGAGCGGTTCCGCCAGGGCTATCTCGCCGGGGAGGGCGGCAGTCCATTTCAATGTGCTTGTGTCTGCCTTGAACTCGACTTGTTGCTCGATGACCTTGCCGCTTTTTGCCCTGGCAACGACTTTGCAGATACCGCTTTCCACCGCATTTGCCTGGCCAGTCCAAGCCATCCAGCCACTTGCCTGCAAGGAGATCGTTTCATCGCCAATTGTCGCCATGACTGAAACGATGTCATCGCCTCCATTGTAGGCGGCAACGCTGATTTGCATTTTGCCGTCGGCACTGATCGCAACGGAATGACCGGCTGGCGAAGCGATGGCCAAGTGGTTTTTCAGGTTCCAGTATATGATTTTGCTCGTGCTGCTGTTCGGGGAAAGCTGAATGAGTCGGAGACTATGTCCGAAGCCACCACTGCCTCCTTTGTTTGGCGTCGCCACGCTATAGGCCTTGCGGCCAGACGCATAGTTTTTGGCAATGTTCATATGCTTGTGGCCATAGATGATTGCTACGAAGTTTTCGGCATCCAAATCAATGTCGCCAGAGTTGGATTTAACCTTATATCCAACTAAATCAGGGATGTCGTGGCAAACCAGCACCTTGCCATAGTTGGGATAACGTGCGCAGAGCTTCTTCAGGTAGTCGCCAAAGTCCAGCATGCTATAGAGAAGCGGCGCGCCCCAGCTATTGTAGATTGGGGCGATGACAAAAAGCATTTCACCATGGATAAACGACGACCACCATGGCCCGAGGGTGTGCAAGTACGGGCATTTGCTGCCGCCGGCCCATTTGCCTCGGAAATCGACATCGTGGTTTCCGCAGCAATAGACCACTGGTATTCCCAGCGTTGCCGCATTGACTTTGTCCCTGTGGACCTCCAGGCACTTTACATCCCTGTTGGCGATATCCCCCGCCATAATGAAGAGCGAAGCCTCCGGATGGGATGCCATGATGTCCCGTACGCCTTCGAGATAATCCAGGTTGTCGCTTTCAACATCTCCGGCATGAATGATGGTCAGCGGCAGCGATGGCTTCCGTGCTGGTGTCATCTCGAACTCGAAACGGCTCTTGTCGGCAACGAACTGCCAGAATTGCGCAACATCGGCAGTATAGTCATCCGTACGCTGGACAAAGACCGCCGATGCGCGGTCGTCGAGGGAGAGCGTGAACTCGCCTTGCTCGTCGGTCGTAGCGAAGTTGTATCCGTCGCTGACCAGCATTCCCGGAATGCCTTTCTGCGAGCCGTTTTCCTTAACCCAGACCTTGCCGGTAACATCGCGAGCAAACATCGAGGTGACACTTGCAAGCATCAAAAAGAAAATCCGATTTTTCATCATTGTGCCTTTCCATTTATCCATTCTAGAAAAACCTCAGTGCGTCCCTCGCCAAAGGAACTAGCCCTGGCGGCGAGTCCAGCTGGCGATCTTGGCGGCAACGGCATCGGCTTCGGCTCTGGTCGTCACGCCGGTGACGGCACTGATCCAGACTCCCTCGGGCGCCAGATGGGTGAAGAATTCATCGAGGTCTTGCGCATGCACGGGATCGACAAGAAACGCCTTGCCTTTGCTCTGGATGTGCTGATACACCGGCATCGATCGGCGCCAGCCGTCACGACCGGCGCCCGGAACCCACTGGATCGCCTGTATCTCCGGTATTTCCAGGAGGCGGTCCAGGTAGCGCAGCGCCTGGGGACCATCAAGGTGGTAGATGCAGTGATCCATATGCTGACATTCGCGGATGATGCCCGGAATGAACAACTCCTCGAACATCTGGTCGGAGATCATGCAGGAAAAATCGTTGGAGGGGATATGGAAACGGCCCTTGCCAATGGCAGGCAACCACGACGCGCTGGGCATGCCCGCGCTACTGAGAAGCTCATGGAAAAATTCGTAAAACCGGAAGAAGTCGTCCGTTACCTGGTCGAGGAGCTTTTTGATGCCCTCGGGATTGTCAATGGTGTCCAGCAGCAACTCCTGTGGATGGCGGAAAGCGGCTATCGCATCGCCGCCGGGATGAATGTCCGTGTAGCCGACGATGAAGTGCCCCTTGCCGACCTCAAGCAGCGCATGCGTCATTTCCTCGAGCTTGCGAAAAGCGAAGCTATTCGTATCGAAGGCAAGCCCTGCCAGCGATTCCTCTGACAAGTCCTTGAGAATCGGGTGGCTCCACGTGGTGCTTTCGCCATATTCGAGTTCGCAACCATAGCAGGCCGCAAAGACATCCGGGCCGAGATTGGGAAAGACAATCGGCAGGCTATCCGCCAGAAAAATCCGATTGTTCATGTTGGCGATCGTTCGTTCTACCAAGTACTCCGTGTCCAGCCAGCGCTCGCGGTGGCTGGCAAAATGCTTGGTCGGAACAGCCTGGCGCTTTTCCGGCGGCTGCGGCAAGCTGAGGCCAAACAAGGCGCGGTCAACAACTTCAGCATGCCACCAGGCTTCGAAACGATTCAGGACAGCCTCATAATCAGGCTTGTGTGTAAACATGCATGACCTCGTTTGTCGTAAGAGTAAAGAAAAAGTGGAGGGACATAGGCTTGCGATTAGGGCGCCTGACCGCTGCCTAAAAAGCACTGCTTCTGGCTTTTTCGGGGATGCAACTTCACGGATTCAGGTTTTCCATTATTATTTCCTTATCAGGTCTTTCAAAAAAGATTTTACTGCTTGTTTTGTTAACCAATATTGCTCAGTGATAAATCCAGTAGAAAGCATGATGTTCTTCTACTACTCGTAGACGAGGTTGTCAATGATGGAATTTATGCAGTGACCTTAAGAAAATCAACTGGAATGGCGGTTTTTCCCTTGTAAAAAAACAGTTGGATGGAAACATCCGCTTGAAGGATTGGGACGCCAAACTGCCTGCGGCATCCAATTCCCGCTGTCCGACGTCCGCAGTTGTCCGTGGCGCCATCGGGCTCATGGTCGCCGGCGACAGCGGCTATGCCGACATTGAAAAGTTCCGTTCCGACTTTCTTTTCCGCAGGCCCTATCAAGCCTTTGCCTTACAAAGCGTTTAGTCACAAAAGCGCCCCGACGCTACCCAGCAAGGAGGCATTTTTTATGCGGAAGAATATCCTCAAGGCTTTGTCACTGAAGACAAACTTTGCCCCACCATCCAAAATCTCCATTGCAGCATCGGCGTTCATTAATTATGGAATGCCAGGCGGCTGGAGATTAGCTGCCCTCGGCTTAGCTTTAACGTTAAATTCAAGTTTCACAGGTATCTTCCCCTCGATAAAATCCTGAAGGCCGATCTGCTGAAGACGTAGTATCTCAGATGCGATAAATGTCTTGAATGCATTTTTTCCAATGCCATTCAGATTGTAATGCTTGTCAAATGGAGGTTCTATTTTGACGAACGCCCAATTCTTGTGAGTGTTATAGAAATCTTCTACCGTCACGTTTTGTTTGGCTGGCGCTTGTTTTGCTTCGTTCGTGAATGTTTCGTATTTCTTTTTGAAGAATTCATTTATTTGATAGTAACGACGCAAGTCTTCCTTGGGCAACCTCTGGGTTATGGCGTTGTCGATTTCCTTGGATAATGCGGGATATCCAGACACTTCCGCTTTCAATTCCGTGACGAACTGGCTCAGTTGCTCTTCAGTTGGCTCTTCTAATTGCGCATCATCTATCATCCGTCTCTCCAGTTCCGACAGGACAAGATGATAGAGGACTGCTGAATCGCTCAATCCATAATATCCATAATAATTAGCAAATGAATTATCCTCAATGCATTCTGACATTTTACTCATTATGTCTTCATTTTTATTTCCAATCATCAGACTTTTTATCCATTTCAATTGATACTTTGAAGCTCGTATAGGATGCAATTTGGAAATAAAGAACTCTTCAGGAATATAGGGGAAAATTACGCCCAGTATATCGAAAACTTTATTCATCTGAATCTTAGGCTGTTCAAGATGGTGTTTGTATATATTTATCTTTGTTTCAAATTCTAATGAGTCTTCCGGCTTCTTATCCATTTTCAGCAGGTAAAAATCACAATTCTGTCTTTTGATATATACAAGAGAATCTGCAAAATCCTCTGGTAATAGACCTGCGGAATACTTGACTTTTGATTTTAATTGTAAATCCTTCCAAACATACACAATTGGTACACAACGATCGTTCTCGTGCCTTAACGTATAAAGCGTCAGCTCTTTTGTTTGCTTGTCATAATTAATGTATGCATAAAAGTCTAATGGAGATGCACCTGAAATAAACACCTTAAACAAGGTCATTTTCCGTTTTTCATCCTTCAATTCCACGCGAAGGGTCCATTCAATTACATGAAAATGCGGCAAGAGTTCGTTATGGTGACTTCCTTCCTTCTTTTCCAGTATAATTGTGAGATGATCATCTGACAGCTGCCGAATCCAGTCTGCTTTCGTTTTTTGACTATCTTTGATGAAAGAGATATTATCAATGTTGCGAATCTCTTCTTCATTTAGTTCCTTTTCCCTACCCAAAAAGTCTTCGACTAATGGATTGGCGATACAAATCACAGAAGAAATTAGAAATACTAGAAGTGTAATCATGCAATTACCTCTTTTGAGCTAAGATTCAATTATCTTTGCTAATAAATGCGGCAATGTCCTGCTGCGCGGGCATTGCACGGTAGGTTGAACAATGCAGGGATGGCGCCATGTTGTGGTCGGCCCGCTCAAAGCCAATCACAAGGAGGCAAACCATGCCTGCATCGCAAGAAAATCTAGCATATGCAAAATGGGAATGCAAATATCATGTGGTGTTTACCGAAATGCCGTCGCCGTCACCGGAGCCTGTTCGGGCTGCTGAGAAGGGATCTGGGCAGTGTGTTCCACGAACTGGCGCGCCAGAAGGAGTGCCGCATCGAGGAAGGGCATCTGCTGCCCGACCATGTCCACATGCCGGTATC
>Ga0123334_1003533_pt1 | contig 16769 bp, 13 predicted proteins | sample BiotimSIPDNA_FD_89706 | JGI IMG/M metagenome (GOLD analysis project Ga0123334, IMG submission 89706) | Anaerobic biogas reactor microbial communites from Washington, USA - Biogas_R1 time_0 SIP DNA | ecosystem: Engineered > Bioreactor > Anaerobic > Unclassified | place: Washington, USA... | reverse complement strand
TTCAGTTTCCTGGCCTGGTTCGGCTTTGTCCAGGTGGAACCAAATGAAGCCAGGGTCATGGTGTTTTTCGGTCGCTACCATGGTACCCTTAAAGAAAATGGATTTTTCTGGGTCAATCCCTTCTACGCCAAGAAAAAACTGACCCTAAGAGCCAGAAACCTGGACGCTACCCCTATCAAGGTCAACGACAAAGCAGGCAACCCTATCATGATAGGTCAAGTGTTGGTATGGCGCATCAGCGATACCTACAAGGCCTCGTTCGACATTGACAATGCCTCGGAAAATGTGGTGGTCAAAGCTCAAAGTGGGGTTATCGTCGATCAGTTGGCCCAGAAAATGAAAGCGTACGAAAACTTTGTCAAGGTGCAAAGCGACGCAGCGCTCCGTCAAGTGGCCGGTCAATATCCCTACGATGAGGCTGATGCTGCCGGCAAGGATGCGCTCACTCTCAGAGGCGGAGGTGACGAAATCAACACCTTATTGGAGAAACAATTGAGCGAACGGTTGGCCATTGCCGGTATCGAGGTGGTGGAAGCCAGGCTCAATTACCTGGCTTATGCCCCTGAGATTGCCGCTGTCATGCTGCGTCGCCAACAAGCCGATGCCATTATTTCCGCCCGTGAAAAGATCGTTGAAGGAGCCGTAGGCATGGTCAAGCTCGCGCTTGATAAATTAAAAGCCGATGGCATCATCGACCTTGACGACGACAAACGCGCCGCCATGGTCAGCAATCTGCTGGTTGTACTCTGTGGTGAAGAATCCACGCAACCCATTGTCAATGCAGGTACGTTGTACAATTAACAGGGCATGGGGAAAACGCAAAAAACAAAGAGTTTCATGCTCCGCGTGGATGCTGATTTGATGGACGCCATCGAGAAATGGGCGGCCGATGAATTCCGCAGCACCAACGGACAAATAGCTTACCTCCTGGATCAGGCCCTGAAGAAGAGCGGACGGGCCCCCAGGCGGTCTAGCGGGCCGACAGAATGACCAACAGGCTGGACACACCGATGACCAACCACACCAACACGCCCAGTACGATGGCTTTTAGCCCCACGCTGCGAATGACTTGCCAGGAGAGAGAGGCACCTATGAAAAACAGGGAGACCGTCAGCAAGCGTTTGCTAACGGTGACAATACCATCTGTCAGGATGTCGGGTAGGGGGGTGTAGGTGTTCAACACCATGGCAACCACAAACAACAGTATGAACCAGGGTAGGTACATCTTGCCCGAACCTTGTTTGAAAATCAAGGATGAGACAAAGGCCAAGGGGATGATCCATAAAGCCCTGGTCAATTTGACCGTTGTTGCTACCGACAACGCCTCCTGACCATAGGTTGATGCGGCTCCCACTACGGAGCTGGTATCGTGGATGGCAATGGCCGACCACAGGCCGAATTCGCGTTGGCTCATGTTCAACAGGTTACCCAACACCGGGAACAAAAACAAGGCGATGGCGTTGAGGATAAACACGATACCCAAGGCCACGGAGAGCTGCCCATCGTTGGCCTTGATCACAGGACCTACGGCAGCGATGGCGCTACCTCCGCAGATGGCCGTGCCAGCACTGATCAGGTAACTGGTCTTACTGTCCAACTTCAGCTTGCGGCCAATAAACCAACCGATCATCATGGTACCACTCACCGTCAGGATTGTGAACATCATACCGTCCTTACCGGAGGCTAATGATTCGTGCAGGTTCATGCCAAATCCTAATCCAACAACAGCTGCTTGCAGCAGGTACTTGGACGCTTTTTTATTGAATTTTGGAAACGGTTGACCTACTAACAAGGCAAACAGAAGCCCCGCCAATAAGGCCATTGGGGCAGTAACAAAGGGGAGAAAACAACACAATATGACAGCCACATAGAGCACTTTTGATAGTGTACTCTGGGGCGCGTTTGATAACAGCGACATAACTATAACCTATTGATGAACCACAAAGTTACCAAAAACAAGCAACTTTTGATGATCGCAACAAATCGAAGTTTTCAAACGAACTTTTTTTAAAAGACAAAAGATCTTTGAGAATTTCCAGTTTTGGAAATTTCAACGTAGTTTTGTATCGATATTGGTGGCCGCGCAAGCAACCGTTTGTGTGGCTGAAAAGGGAACCGGGTGAGAATCCCGGACAGACCCGCTGCTGTATTTCCTGCTAACGACAGACAACCATCGCCACTGGGGTAACCTGGGAAGGCCGTCTGGTCGGGGATAAGTCAGAAGACCTGCCACTATCGTATCGTAATCATCTCCGGGCATGGGATGACGCGACGTCGACGGCATCCTTCCGTTCATACGCTGTGCTACCCTTACCCGGACTAACGGGTAAAGTCATGCATTACTATCAGACAGACATCGTTTTTCAAGAAGTACCAGGCGAAATCAGCCTCTGTTTTTTTATCTGTGGTTGCACCCTGCGCTGCCCCGGTTGTCATTCCTGGCATACCTGGCGCGAAGAGGCAGGTATGCCGCTAACGGAAGCCTTATTCCTTGCTCAATTGGACCGTTATCAAGGGTCCTTGAGTTGTGTCCTGTTTATGGGCGGAGAATGGCACGAAACAGCTCTCTGCCATTACCTTGATCTAGCCATTGAAAAGGGGTTGAAGACCTGTCTTTACACAGGAAGAGAAAGCGTATCAAACAATCTTCTCAGCCGGTTGACCTACCTCAAGACAGGTCCCTGGCGACAAGACCTGGGAGGACTTGACCAGCCAAACACCAACCAACGCTTCATCGAGGTGACGTCCGGCCAATGCCTCAACGACCACTTCCAACGAAAGGACATAGCCGTCTAATCATCGTAATCAATCGCATAATCGCATAATTCTCAACCTACATCATGAACACCTTCGTACAACTCTCCGACGATCAGTTGAAGGCCAAAGTTGCCTTCATCAACCAGTACCTGGCCGCTCAAAACGCAGCCACAGCCTCTTCCTTTGACGCTAACGCCAACGTCACCGATAAAAACATTGCCACCCTGGAGGCAGAATTAAACAAAGACATCAACATCCAGATCAACCGACGGCTGGTCTATCTCCAGATAGAAAAATTATTTGGCTGTGAACTAGCCGATGAATACCTCAGGCAAATCGCGGCTCACGAGATTTACGTGCATGACGAAACTTCGCTTAAACCCTATTGTGCTTCTATCAGCCTATATCCTTTTCTTCTAGATGGTCTAACAAAACTCAGTGGAGAAAGCAGGGCCCCTGAACACCTGGAAAGTTTTTGTGGCAGCTTTGTCAACCTGGTTTTTGCCGTTAGTTCCCAATTTGCCGGAGCCTTGGCCACGGTGGAATTCTTACTTTATTTTGATCACTTTGCTCACAAAGACTATGGTGATAACTACCTGGAAACGCATCGAACGATCGTGAGCAATCATCTGCAACATTGCGTCTACGCTATCAATCAACCCGCGGCAGCCAGAGGCTACCAATCCGTTTTTTGGAATATATCCGTCTTTGATCAACCCTATTTTGAAAGCCTGTTTGGCGACTTTGTTTTTCCCGACATGAGCAAGCCGGATTGGTTACGTGTGAGTACCCTGCAACGCTTTTTCCTGCAATGGTTCAACAAAGAACGCACCAAGGCTATCCTGACTTTTCCCGTGGTTACTGCTGCCATGTTGGTCAAAGACGGCAAACCGGTCGATGAGTCCTTTGCTGATCTTTGCGCCGGGGAGTTGGCGGCTGGCAACGCATTCTTTATCTACCAGTCGGAGCGGGCCGACAGCCTGGCTTCCTGTTGCCGACTACGCAATGAAATAAGTGACAACACCTTCAGCTATAGTCTGGGGGCAGGTGGGGTTTCTACCGGATCCATCAATGTCATCACCCTCAATATGAACAGACTGGTACAAGACAAAAGGGATCTGCGTATCGAAGTGGATAAACTTCATAAATACCAGGTGGCATACAGACGATTGATGGAAGAATACCTGGCTGCCGGCATGTTGCCAGTCTATAAGGCCGGCATGTTGCACCTCGATAAACAATTTTTGACCATAGGCATCAATGGCATGGTCGAAGCAGCAGAAAGTCAAGGCATAGAAGCCACCCCGAACCCAGCTTATCAGGCCTTTGTAAATAGCTGCCTGAAGACCATCTTTGACGCCAATCGTCAGGCCCGTCTTACATACGGATACCTGTTCAATACCGAATTCGTCCCGGCCGAAAACCTGGGGCCCAAGAACGCGGCTTGGGATAGGAAGGACGGCTATAAAGTGAACAGAGACTGTTACAATTCCTATTTCTACGCTGTTGAGGATGACAGGTTAAATGCATTGGACAAGTTTGAACTCCATGGCAAACACTACAATCAATACTTGGACGGTGGATCGGCCCTTCACCTCAACCTGGAAGAATACCCGAGCAAAGCAGGTTTTCGAAAATTACTCGATGTCGCTGCGCGCAATGGTTGCAACTATTTCTGTTTCAACATTAAAATAACGGTCTGCCGCGATTGTGGGCGCATCGACAAGCGTACACTTAGAATATGTCCAAATTGCCAATCCGGTAATGTAGATCATGCCACACGCGTCATCGGATATCTCAAACGTGTGTCTAGTTTTAGTGACGCCAGGCAACGAGAGGAAAACCTCCGGCACTATAACCTCCTCACCGAATAGTCACGGATTCGTTATAAGCCTGTAACATCAAGTGTGGTTCTTTGTTGCCATTAACAAGACACCCCATGTACCACAACGTCGCCGCCATCGATATCGGCTCGAACGCCGTCAGACTGCTTATTGCCAGCGTACGGGACACCCCGTCAGGGCTCGTAAGTAAAAAAGACGTGCTTTTACGCATCCCTCTGCGCCTTGGAGACGATAGCTTCAACACAGGGACAATTAGCCCCTCGCTGGCCAAATGGTTGCTCAATGTTATGAAAGCCTTTTACCATCTTATGCGTGTACAACAGGTTCAGTCTTATATGGCTTTTGCCGGCTCTGCTCTACGCGAAGCGAACAATGGTGAGGCCATTCTGCAGGCCATCAAGGATAAAACGGGTCTGTTTGTTAAACCATTGACAGTTAATGAAGAGGCTTTGTTTCTATACGAAAGTTACACCTCAGAAAAACTATTACCGCACCGTAATTATCTTTATGTTGACTTAGGTGGAGGCACAACGGAAATCGTACTGCTTGTTAATGGCGCCTTGTCCGATGCCAGACGATTCAACGTTGGTACCGTCAGGCAACTTATTGGCAAGGAATCAAAACAGGAACGAAAGGCCATGATTGACTATCTGACCGTCATCAAGGAAACCCATGCCCCCGTTGCACTCATTGCCACCGGAGGCAACATCAACAAGATCGCACGCCTGATTAAAACGACCAGGGATAAGGCGTTTACCCTTAGAAGCCTTCAACTACTCTACAACAAACTGCGTCAGATCTCTGTAGAAGGACGCATGAGCCTCTTTGATTTAGCCCCCGACAGGGCTGATGTCATCGTGCCCGCCTGTGATATCTTCATTCAGGTTGCTAAAGCCGCAGGCATAACCAAATTTATTGTTCCAACCAGAGGTTTGGTGGACGGCATGATTAAAATCATGACCAAGCCCCAAAAACAAGCTTCGAGTCAAATCATCGTTGAACCCATTGTTCAAGAAGTCTTTAATGAAATCATTGATGAGAGTTGGCAAGAATACGACGAGGAACAAGATTGACTTCACACAAGCCCAATGGTATGACCACCAGGACAAGTAGCCATAGAATTGTTCCAAAACTGTCATGCGAATGTCATACTCAAGTGATTTAACTACACCATCTTTGCACCATCAAACAACGCATCAAACTTACGACTATGCAAACTAAACGCATCAACTTGTTTCAAATCGGCCTTCTTGCTGTTGCCCTGTTGTGTTCAAGCAACCTGATGGCAGAACCCGGACTCACTCCGACGACCGTGAAACCTGAAGCCTCTCAAACCATCGCATCAACCGACCTTAAAGGTTCGGTTACTGATGAGAAGACATCTGAGCCCTTAGCCGGTGTAGCGTTACAGTTCAACGGTAAAACATATTATTCAGACTTGGAAGGCACGTTTTCCTTGCCAGTTGGAAAAAATAAGACAGGCAATCTCGATGTCACCATGATTTCGTACCAAGCCCAACAAGTTGACTTGACAGCCTCGTCTGGCGAAGAACTGAAGATTACCCTGAAGCCGCATTGATTCTACCCAGCGCAACGTACGTGCCGTCATGATAGCCCCGCCTACATGACGGTTTTTTTGTCCCTCCCAAACCACCACCACTCCCCTACGGCCACCAGCGTTTAGTCATAAGGATGTCACACGTATGTGTCTATTTTGTCTTGGGGTTGCCATGAAAAACAAACATCCAACCCAGATCTTTGCGTCATAAAAGAACGTTTAGCACACATGATTCGATCAGCGTCCATTTGCCCCGTCATCACCCTTTTTTTCTTGATTTCCTTGGGCAACATCCAACACACATTAGCTCAGACTGGCGCCATCAGAGGCGTTGTTGTTGATGGGCAGACCAACGAAAGCCTCATTGGCGCATCCATCATGATAGAAGGAACGACCAAAGGAGCTGTCACAGACATGGACGGAGCGTATGCCATCCCCAGTTTGACCCCGGGAACATACACCATACGTGTAACCTACATTTCGTATGTGACCTTAACCAAAGAAGTGGTCGTAGAAAGCGGAGAGACAACCGTGGTGGACGTATCCATGAAATCGACCGACACGATGTTCGGCGATGTTGTGGTCATTGGACGGGCTAACCGTCAAAGTGAAGCTGTTTTATTGAAAGAACAAAAAATGGCCTTGCTTTCTACGCAAGCAGTAGGCGTCAAGGAAATGGCGCGAAAAGGCTTCGGTGATGCGGAAGCGGCGATTGCTCACTTGTCAGGAGTGACCAAACAGGAAGGTGTGAAAAATGTCTTCGTCAGAGGCTTGGGAGACCGTTACAACGCGACCACCCTGAATGGCTTCCCTCTTCCTTCTGAAGACCCTGAGTATAAGAATATTGCATTATCCTTCTTTACCAGTGACATGATCCAGCACATAGGTGTCAACAAGGCGTTTAGCAGCAGTATCTCTGGCGATGTCGGTGGTGCTTTGATCAACATCAACTCTAAAAACCTGGTCGGTGACAATGCTTTGGGGGCTGATGTAACTGCCGGCATCAACGCTTCAGTACTAACAACCGATTTTTTGAAACTAGACGGATCTGACGTGTTGGGCTTTGCTCACACCGGAAAACCAGCAGCCAATACCGCAACGTTTCAGAACAGCCTGAATCCATCTGTCGTTGATCAGCCCGTCAATCAATCGTACGCTGTGTCGGGAGGCAAACGCTTTGAGTTGGGCACCGCAAAAAACCCCCTATCCTTTTTTATTGTTGCAGCCTATGAAACGGACTACGCCTACACCAAGGAAAATGTACGTAATACCACCAACGCAGGCACCGTTTACCAAGACCAGACGGGTGAAAAATACAGCCAGACCATCAATCAACTGCTTCTTGCAAACATAGAGCACAGTATCAGCAAAAAACACCACCTAGCCTATAACATGATGATGTTACACGTCAATGATCAATACGTAGGTAGGTACAGCGGGATGAACGGGGAAACTTATCAGGACGCTGATGAAAGCGGGTATGTTGGACATCTGATTCGACAACAAACAAATGACAACCTTTTGTTCGTCAACCAATTGATTACTGATTGGAAGCTCACTGCCAGGTCAACCCTCCACGCTGGAGTAGCCTATAACACCATAAAAGGATTGGAGCCAGACCGCAGGGAGAACAACCTTTCAAAAAGAGACGGAACCTATATCTTTACAGGAAGTAATCGTCAGAAGCGGTTTTTTTCTGAACTGCGCAACAACGACATCACCCTGAAAACGTCGGTTGATTACGCGCTGAACGATGCGTATGAATCAGGAAATTCCAACATCAACGTTGGCTATGAAGGTCGCTTCGTGTTAGATCAATTCAAGGCCATCGAATACAACTTTTCTGCCTACCCGGGGAATTATGCGTTGAACGAGTTGAACCTGGACAACCTGTATAATCAGACCAATTACACCAATGGTTTGTACACCATGGTTCTTGGTGACCCTAACGAATACGACGTCAGTAAATACATCAACGCGGGCTTTGCCGAAGCCAACTATCAAGTGAGCCCCAAACTGGCCTCCAACCTCGGTTTGCGTGCCGAATACGTGGATCTGACGGTAAATCACCGCATTCAAAGTGCCAACCCAGGCAGTCAATCCATCAACAACCTTTATTTATTGCCACATGTCAACGTGAAATACGAAGCCGACGAAAAAAACACCCTCAGACTGGGGCTTAGCAAAACATACACCATACCGCAGTCGAAAGAAATCTCCCCCTATCAATATGTCAACATTGGTTTTGTCAGCCAAGGTAATGCGAACCTCAAGCCATCAGATAATTACAACGCCGATTTGAAATGGGATCATTACTTGAGTCCAGCTGAGGTCATATCACTCAATGGTTTTTACAAACACCTATCAAACCCCATAGGCCGCGTCAACGAAGGCAACTCAGCAGGATTGCTCACCTATAGAAACATCAGCCGTTCGGCCATGGTTGCAGGAATCGAATTCGAAGCACGGAAAAATCTGTTCAACTGTGTGAACGAGCGCCTTCAGACCAATCACCGCCTTGTTTTGGGTTTCAATGCTTCGTACATGCTAATGGATTTGACGCTTGATGTAATCAACACCACACCACGCAAAACCAATCTGGAAGGCGCATCTCCCTTTATCACGAATATTGACTTGTCCTATACGAACGCTGCTTTTGAAAGAAGCATGCTGGTTTCCCTGGTCTTCAACTACTACAGCGACAGGATACACACCCTTGGAGCCATGGGGTACAACGACATCATCGACAAGGCGGTGCCAACCATCAACCTGGTTTCCTCGTATAAATGGAACAAGCATTTCTCTGTCAAACTCAAAGCCAGCAACCTTCTGGACCCTGCTTACCGCCTCACGCGCAAGGATAATCAAGGGAAGGCACTTGTGCTGAACGAATACCACAAAGGTATGAGCATCAACCTAGGTCTTTCCTATACCCTATAGAAACCATTTTTTGAATCATTCATCAACCCTTTATTAATTAAATTTTGAAACAATGAAGCAGTTTTTTCCCTTGTTGACAATGGGCGTCATGATGCTCTTGTCTGTATCCTTGACCTCATGTGACAAAGATGACGACACCCAAACAGGCCTTGAAACTCAGCTGTCCGGCAGTATCACAGACACGAAAACACTGGATGCAACTAAAGTTTACACAATCACTGGCCCCGTCATTGTGGAAAATGGTGGTGTTTTAGACATTCCTGCAGGTACAACCATCAAGTCCAAGAAAGGTTTCAGCAACTACATTCTCGTCCTTCAGGGTGGGAAAATTTACGTCAGGGGCACAGCAGACAAGCCTGTTACCATGACGGCTGATAGTGCCAACGCAACTTCCGGCTATTGGGGAGGCCTCATCATCAATGGCAAAGCGCCCCTCGGTGGTGGTCTTACTGGTTCAACAGAGGTTAACTCAGCCTATGTATATGGCGGAAACGTCGCCAACGACAATTCTGGTTCGATTTCCTACCTTAAGCTAGAGTATTGCGGTGCCCGCTCCAGTGCCAATGTAGAGCACAATGGCCTTACCTTGAACGGTGTTGGTAGCGGAACAACCATCAATAACGTCTTTGTATTGGAAAGCGCTGACGATGGCATTGAATTCTTTGGCGGTTCTGTCAACGTTTCCAGCTTGCTTGTCGTAAACTCTGATGATGATATGTTTGACTTCACCCAAGGGTATAAGGGAACGTTGACAAACGCTTACGGTATCTGGGAAAGTGGTTTCACCAGCTCCGAGTCAGATCCGCGTGGTATTGAAGCCGATGGTAACTTTGATGGCAACTACCAAGGCCAGACTGATCAATCTGATTTTACGGTCAACAACGTAACGTTTGACCTTAGATTGGCTCCTGGTACGACTGTCTCTACACAAATGATGGACGTCATTAAAATTCGTCGTGAAGCTAAGGCAGTCATCACTAATGCGTTGGTTAAGGGTACTGGTACTGTTGTTGATTTGGTTGATTTTTCTGACTCCAAAGGCGCCGGTCTTACCACGTCTAGTGTCAGCTTAACAAATAGTTTGACCACCCCCATTGCCGGCAAGCAGGTTAATCCGAGTACCACAACCTATCCGTTGGTTCAGTTTGTAAGCGACAACACTGGCTGTGAAACCGGCGTTTTCACCTGGACAGGCTACACGTTCTAAAACGTCTGTCTTATCCTGTTAACTTTCAACGATCAATTAAGACATAAGCATGAAGGAACGTATGATGCAAACGAAAAAGGTGGTCAAGTTGACCGTTTTGTTGCTACTGAGTGGCTTGGTTGCCTCTTTAACACCCCTACGTGGTGAGAAAAAAGAGCCCACCACTGTAGTGACGCAACACCCGGTTTACAGCGAAGGGCTCTATTACACGGATAAGACACAAACGGAGTTGTTTACAGGTTATTACCGGGAATACTATGAAAGCGGGGATTTAAAATTGGATGTTTTCCTGTACAACGGGCGACCTGAAGGTACTTATGTTGTCTATTTTCCCAATGCCCGAATCAATGAAGTACGTGCTTATCGGAAAGGCCTCTTTCATGGTATCTGGCGTACATACAATGAGAATGGCATGCTCATCGCGCAAGCTGAATATTTCGATGGAATTAAAGATGGAGCGTGGATGATTTGGGATGAAAATGGCATCAGAAGGTATGAGATGCATTACACCAACGGTGAAAAGACAGGCACTTGGTATATGTGGGATGAGAAGGGGTTGTTGATTTCTGAAAAAGCATATGGCCCTGAACCTTGATTAAATATGAAGTGATCGGTTTCCATTGCCTGGTTTTAATCAACAAAAGGAGGTAAAAAAGAGAGGGAGAAAACCAACCGGTTTTCTCCCTCTTACTTGGAGTTATGAAAAAGCTAGAGAAATCGAATTACGGCAGTTGTGGGCCAGAGGGGATCAAGGCGATAGCTGCGTCGTTGTCGCAGTATTGCTTGAAGTTCTCAATGTACATGCCGGCCAGTTTGATGGCTTTGGCTTCCCATTCTTTAACATCGCTGTAGGTGCTGCGTGGATCCAGGATGTCGGAAACGCCATTCAGCTTGACAGGAGCGGTCAGGTTCATGATGGGGATTTGCTTGGTTTCGGCTTTTTCGATCGAACCATCGATGATGGCGTCGATGATGGCTCGAGTGTCCTTGAGGGAGATGCGCTTGCCGGTTCCATTCCAGCCAGTGTTGACCAGGTAAGCTTTGGCACCGTTTTCTTCCATCTTCTTAACCAGCGTGCTGGCGTACACCGTGGGGTGCAGGGTCAGGAAGGCTTCGCCGAAAGCGGGGGAGAAGGAAGGAACGGGTTCGGTGATACCACGTTCTGTACCGGCCAACTTGGAGGTAAAGCCGCAGAGGAAGTGGTATTGAGCCTGGTTGTCATCGAGGATGGAAACAGGAGGCAATACACCAAAAGCATCAGCTGACAAGTAAATGATCTTGTTGGCATGTCCGGCACGGGAAGGCAACACAATCTTGCTGATGTGGTAGATGGGGTAGGAAACGCGGGTGTTTTCCGTTACGGAACCGTCGGTGTAGTCGGTATTGCCGTTCTCATCAACAGTGACATTTTCCAGCAACGCATCGCGTTTGATGGCACGCCAGATGTCTGGTTCTTTTTCTTCAGCCAGGTCAATAACCTTGGCATAGCAACCACCTTCGTAGTTGAATACACCGTGGTCGTCCCAGCCGTGTTCGTCGTCACCAATCAGGAAGCGTTTGGGGTCGGCAGACAAGGTGGTCTTACCGGTACCGGACAGACCGAAGAAGACGGCAACGTCACCTTCAGTACCTACGTTGGCCGAGCAGTGCATGGAAGCGATACCTTTCTGTGGCAGGTAGTAGTTCATCAGAGAGAAGATACCCTTCTTCATTTCACCACCGTACCAGGTACCACCGATTACTTGCATCTTGCGGGTCAGGTCGAACAACGTGAAGTTTTCAGAGTTCAAACCCTGTTCCTTCCAGTTGGGGTTGGTCGTTTTGGAACCGTTCAACGTAACGAAATCGGGTTCACCGTAGTGTTCCAGTTCATAGTGTGACGGACGGATAAACATATTGGTTACAAAGTGAGCTTGCCATGCAACTTCCATGATGAAACGAACCTTCATGCGGGTATCTTCATTGGTTCCGCAGAAAGTATCGACAACATACAATTTTTTTGCTGACGACAATTGTTTTGTTACCAGATTCTTGCAATGTTCAAATACTTCAGGAGTGGTTGGTCTGTTGATGGTTCCGTCCCACCAGAGTGTGTTTTCGGTGCTGGCGTCCTTGACAAAGAATTTGTCTTTGGGTGAACGACCGGTGAATTTACCCGTGTACACAGCTGTTGCACCGCTCTTGGTCAACTTTGCCTTTTCAAAACCTTGGTTTGCAGGATTCATCTCATCCTGAAACAGCACCTCATAAGAGGGGTTGTGAACAACTTCGAAATCGCCTTTGATCCCGTACTTGCTCAAATCTAATTGCGCCATTGTTGAATAATAAATTGATTTATACTCAGTTAACTAATCTATCGAAACCTTCTTTTGGAAGGACAAAAATACGAAAAAAAACCAAACTCCCTACAGTAATTAAAGAAATTTTTCCTTATTTGGATTTTTAACATTGTTTACGGAACTTGGTTAAAAAGTGGCGTCCGACAACCTGAATAATTATACCTTTTATGTACCTTTGCGGCCGAATTTTGTGTGGCCTTTCACATCAATAGTACGCTTAGTATCAACCAGGATCATCCACGCTCAACAACACAACGAACATGACAATTATCAACTTATCCGACGCGAACACCCTGCTTAACCAGTATTTATTGGAACTCCGAGACGTAACCATTCAAAAAGACAGGATGCGGTTCAGGCGCAACGTTGAACGGATTGGTGAAATCATGGCTTACGAAATGAGCAAGACCTTTTCTTACAGTCCCAAAGAGGTCAAAACGCCACTAGGAACGATTCCTGTTAACACCATTGACGATCAGTTGGTGATTTCCACCATTCTTAGGGCTGGCCTGCCTTTCCATCAAGGATTCCTCAGTTACTTCGACAGGGCTGAAAATGCGTTTGTATCAGCTTATCGCAAATACAAGGATGCCCTCAAGTTTGACATCCATGTGGAATACATCGCTGCACCTTCCATCGAAGGTAAGACGCTCATCCTGACCGACCCCATGCTGGCTACCGGCAGTTCGCTAGAACTCTCCTATGGTGCTTTGCTGACCAGGGGTAAGCCATCCAAAGTACATTTGGCCACTGTCATCGCCAGCCAACAAGGTGTTGACTATGTAAAGGCTTGCTTCCCGGAAGATACCACCTTGTGGTGTGGCGCCATCGACCCCGAATTGGATGCCCATTCCTACATTGTTCCAGGACTGGGTGACGCCGGCGACCTGGCTTACGGAGAGAAACTCTAACGAATACTACGTTCCTTTTCTATTCAATCGGTTGGCCTTTTGCCAGCCGATTGAAGGTTTATTCTGGTTGGGTGTATACCCATGCCGGGGATGGTTATTGCCTGTTGCGGTCAAAAATAATACGGAAATTTTTCTTTATTTGGTGCAAAAAAGGGTGAGATTGTGTAATTTCGCAACAAAATTTAGCACTTCCATACGTATGGTACCTGTACAAACGATTAAAAAAGGGCTGGACATTAAGCTCAAAGGCAAGGCAGCCCTGGAGACTACGACGGTCGGATGCGTGGAGCGTTGGTCGATGACCCCCGCTGACTATCATGGGCTGATACCCAAGGTGGTGGTCAAAGAAGGGGATGCGGTGAAAGCAGGGTCACCTTTGATGGTGGACAAACAGCGCCCAGACATTCAGTTTGTCTCTGCTGTCAGTGGAACGGTGACTGCTGTTGTCAGAGGTGACAAACGTGCCTTACTCAACATCGTGGTCAAACCCGACCTCAGGACTGACTATTTATCCTTTCCCAAGGAGAACCCGTTGGACCTAAGTCCCGAAACAGTGAAAGCCAGGCTGTGTGAAGCAGGCCTTTGGCCATACATCAAACAGCGTCCCTACGATGTGATCGCCAATCCCGAGACGACCCCCAGAGCTATTTTCGTGAGCGGATTTGACACGGCACCCTTGGCGCCGGAATATGCCTACATCCTTAAAGGACAGGGAGCTGATCTTCAAACCGGTTTCAATGCCTTGACGAAATTAACCCCAGGCCTGGTGTTTCTCAGCTTGCCTGATCCCTGCGATGCTGCCGAACTTAAGGGCGTTCAGGGGGTGGAGTTTTGCACGTTCAAAGGACCACATCCAGCCGGATTGGTAGGTGTGCAGATCAACCACATCGCGCCCCTCAACAAAGGTGAATTGGTGTGGACCATCGACCTGCTTGATGTGCTCTTCATCGGCCGCCTTTTCAACCAAGGCAGAGTGGATCTGACCCGCCAGGTGGCTGTGACTGGTCCGGAAGTGGTAAAACCAGCCTATGTACGTTGTCTGCCTGGTACTCCAATATCAACATTGGTCGATGGGAATGTTCATAAGGAGATTCCATTGCGCTACATCAACGGCAATCCCTTGTCGGGTAGCCGTGTATCCGCAGATGGTTTCCTGGGTGCTTACGCTACTCAATTGACGGTGTTGCACGAAGGCACGGATACTCACGAAATGCTAGGTTGGGTCATGCCCCGATTTAACCTGTTCAGTACCAGCCGTACCTACTTTACGTGGCTGACCAAGTGGCTGGTGCCCGGTAAAGTCTTTGAGCCAGACACCCGTGTACTTGGAGGAGAGCGTACCTTAATTATGTCGGGCGAGTATGATCGGGTTTTTCCTATGGATATCTTACCCGAACACCTGGTCAGGGCTTGTGTGACCAATGATTTGGAAAGAATGGAACAATTGGGGCTCTATGAAGTAGCCCCCGAGGACTTTGCCCTCTGTGAATTTGTTTGTACATCAAAGATAGAGGTGCAACGCGTTATCCGTGAGGCCCTGGATTTGTTGAAAAAAGAAAATGGAGACTAACCTTAAACCTGCAGCACGTTGAAAGCGTTACGTAACTTTTTGGATAAGTTGAAACCCACCTTCTCGGAGGGCGGCAAGTTGTCGGCCTTGCATTCGGTGTACGAGGGTTTCGAGGCCTTTCTCTTCGTGTCCAACCAGACATCGAAGTCGGGCGTTCACATTCACGACAGCATCGACTCCAAGCGGGTCATGTTCTGGGTCATCCTGGCTCTGGTGCCTGCCCTGTTATTTGGGATGTATAACACTGGCTACCAGCATTACCTGGCCATTGGCTTGTTGGAACAAACGTCGTTTTGGCAAGCCTTCGGTTGGGGTGCCTTAGCCGTCTTACCTTATTTAGTGGTGTCCTACCTGGTAGGCTTGGGCATAGAGTTTATCGCCGCTCAGATAAAGAAGGAGGAGATTCAAGAGGGTTTCCTGGTGACAGGTATCCTTATTCCCCTTATATTGCCCATCGGCATTCCCTTGTGGATGGTGGCTGTGGCAACGGCCTTCTCCGTCATTTTTGCCAAGGAAGTGTTTGGTGGCACTGGCTACAACATCTTCAACGTAGCCTTGATTACCAGGGCTTTCCTGTTTTTCGCCCATCCGACCAAAATGTCGGGAGACAGTGTGTGGATTAGTCTGAACGAGTATTTCGGATTTGGTAAGACTGTTCCCGCTGTTGATGGTTTCTCCGGAGCCACTCCCATGGGCCAGGCCGCCATCGCAACCGGTGATAGTCTGCAATTGACTAGCCCACTCGGAGATCCCCTTTCCTGGTGGGACATGTTCCTTGGGTTGATCCCCGGTTCCATCGGTGAAACATCCACCCTGGCCATACTGCTGGGTGGTGCTTTCCTGATTGCTACCGGTGTGGCCAGTTGGAAAATCATTCTTTCCGTTTTTGCAGGCGGCGCAGCGACAATCTTTGTATTCAATACCTTTGCTGTTAATGCCTATATGGCCGTTCCTGTTTGGGAACAGCTCTGTCTGGGTGGCTTTGCCTTTGGTGCCGTCTTCATGGCCACCGACCCGGTGACCTCTTCTCGTACCGAAACCGGCAAGTGGATTTACGGATTCCTGATTGGGGTGCTGGCCATGATCTTGCGTGTGCTCAATCCCGCTTACCCTGAAGGTATGATGTTGGCTATCCTGTTTATGAACATTTTTGCCAAGTTGATCGACTACTATGTGGTACAACACAACATCAACAAACGGCTCAAGCGTGCCACGTTATCGTCCAACCCCGCCAAAACGACTCCCCATGAATAAGAACAGCAATACTTATACCTATCTCTACGCCACCATCATGGTAGTGCTGGTGGCCGTCGGGTTGGCCTTTACCAACGGTTTGTTGAAAGAAAAGCAAGCCAAGAACGTCGAGCTGGACAAAATGATGCAGATCTTACGTTCTGTCAAAGTAGAGGCGACGGCCGAAACGGCTGAAGATAATTACACGACGACCATAAAGACAGCCTACCTGCTGAACAGCCAGGGTGAAGTAACCGAAAAGGATGCCAGGACGGCGTTCATGGTCGATATGGCCAAGGAAGTGCTCAAGCCGTTGGAAGAACGGAAGCTCCCGGTGTACGAAGCGTCCATTGCTGGTCAACTCAAATACATCCTGCCTGTGTATGGTGCCGGCCTTTGGGGGCCCATCT
>Ga0123334_1003511_pt1 | contig 16835 bp, 13 predicted proteins | sample BiotimSIPDNA_FD_89706 | JGI IMG/M metagenome (GOLD analysis project Ga0123334, IMG submission 89706) | Anaerobic biogas reactor microbial communites from Washington, USA - Biogas_R1 time_0 SIP DNA | ecosystem: Engineered > Bioreactor > Anaerobic > Unclassified | place: Washington, USA... | reverse complement strand
GTCAACCCCTTCATATGTATGATGCTGACAAACTTGAAAAAGCCGAGCTTTATGCGCAAGAAGATTATCAAGGTGATTTTGTTGCTTTAGATGAAAAGACATATAAAGTCATCAAAGGTGATATCGTTATTGCTTCAAACAATGAACCCAAATGTTTGGGTGGATTGATGGGGGCATTAAATTGTGCTGTTACAGATCAAACTAAAAACATTTATATCGAAGCGGCTTCTTTTGATAGTGCTTCTATTAGAAGAACATCGAATCGTTTAGGTTTATTTAGCGAATCTTCTGCTCGTTTTATAAAAGGGACTAATCACTATCAAGCTGAGTTTGTTATGAACTTTGTGACTGCATTAATTAATGATCTTTGCGAAACAAATGAAAATAGTAATATTGTTACTTATCAAAGCGAAAAATATGAACCACAAGTCATAAATACAACAGTCGATAAAATTAATAAACGCCTAGGAACTAGTTTTACCAAAGTAGAGATTGCTAATGCCTTAAGTAGACTTAATTTTGTCACGAAGTTTAAAAATGATGAAGAATTCTCGACGAGCGTTCCTGCCTATCGTTTGGATATCACTGGTCCCGCCGACTTAAGCGAAGAAGTCATACGTTTACTAGGCTTTGAGCACGTTAAATCTGTGCTTCCTGCCTTAGATACTAAAGTAGGTTTGTTAACTACTAGACAAAAAAGAATTAAAAATATCAAAACATACTTGCGTAATAAAGGTTTGGATGAATGCGTCACCTACACATTAACTTCGACGAAGAAAATGCATGATTTCAATATCTTAAAGGAAGAAGAACATTACGCTATTATAAATCCTTTAACCGACGAAAGAGTCGTTGTTAGAACACATATTTTAGGTTCTTTACTTGAAGTTGCAAACTATAACATCGCGCGACAAAATAAAAATCTAGCAATCTTTGAAGTTTCTAACATGATCAGCAAAGTTTCACGGAGTGAACACCTAGCAATTGTATTAGTTGGTAAAAAACAAGGTCAAGGTTTAATGCGCGAAGTCGATTATGATTTCTTCGATATGAAAGGTTTAATCGAAGGTTTATTTACTACCTTAGGTGTCGAGTCATCTAGATATAAATTTGAAAGACTAGTGGACACTAAAGGTGAATTACATCCAGGCAAATCTGCGAGCATCATTTTCCAAAATAAAATTATAGGTAAGTTTGGTGAACTTCATCCAAATGCCATAGAAAAATACGACTTAGGGAAAACCTCAGCCGTAGCTTTAGAAATTGATCTTGAAGCCTTACTTGAAGCGAAAGTAAGTGAAATAAAGATGGTGCCAATTTCACGTTATCCAAGTGTATCCAGAGACTTAGCTTTTATATTAGATAAAGGTATCGCTGCTGGAGATGTAATTAAATATGTGAAAAAAAGTGGTGGTTCTTTAGTCGTAGACTGCCAAGTGTTTGATGTTTATCAAGGTGAACATATTGCCGAAGGTAAGAAATCAATGGCAATTACTGTTACTTACTTAAAAGATAACGCCACCTTAACAGAAAAAGAAGTTAGCGATGCAGAAGATAAAATTAAGTTTGAACTTGCGCGTTCCTTCAAAGCGGAGATTCGTAGTTAATGAAAATTAATCGTGCCACTTTACCAATAAAAAAAGACGTAAATATCATCGAGACAATTGACTTTAGTATTTATCCGTTTGATGAGCATCACATCCGAAGAGTTGATCGGTGTGAAGTGAAAGTCATTTTGCATGAATTTGAAGATGTCTTAAGTTGCAAACTAACTGGCACTGCTGAGGTAATTGCCGCATGTTCATATACATTAGATGACGTTCCTTTAAAAGTAAAATTTAAAGAAGATTTCTTCTTCTCTAATGAAGAAAATGGCTCAGAAAATATTGACTTTGAACCAAACAATATTATCGATTTAGATCCATACATCATCGCTTTAATTTGCGCTGCTGTGCCACATAACTTAGTCAAGCCAGGCGCTACTTTACCAAGTGGTGGAAAAGGCTATCGCGTTTTAACAGAAGAACAATATTTATCGGAGAAAAAGAATAAAAGAAATACCTCCTTTGACATTTTGGATACTTTAATTACTGACGATGAAGTAAAATAGTCATCTTTAAAATAAAGATAGACACAATAAAATGTTCCGCTAATAAGGAGCATTTTCTTTTTTTATATTATTTTCTTTCTTAAGTGTTGCAATCAGTTACTCCATTTGTAATAATAAAGGCACAAGTGGTAGAAAGTGGTAGAAAGTGGTAAAAATGTTTTTTGGAAGTTATAACCATACACTAGATGAAAAAGGTCGCTTGATGATTCCGCGTAAAATGCGTGAACAAGTCGGCGAAGTACTTTATATCATGCAGGGCTACGATGGCTCTTTATCACTATATACCGAAACCCGCTATCAAGCATTAGTGGAGGAATATAGTCGCTTATCTTTCAATCAAAGCAAAGTCCGTGACTATTTACGTCTACAATTCGCTAGCACCTTCGAAATCGAAATCGATAAGTTGGGTCGCATCCAACTTCCTACAGCCTTACTCAGCAAGTTCAACATCTCACGTGATGTGATGGTACTTGGCATTGGTGACCACATCGAAATTTGGGATAAAACCAAATATGAAGATTATGAGAATTTAAAACGCAACGAGTTCGATGCCATTGCTGAAGAAATCTCAAATAAGTAAGCGTATGGGTGAGCACATTCCAGTCCTCTATAACGAGGTTATCGAAGGATTAAACATTAAGCCAGATGGCATTTACGTCGACTTAACAGTCGGTCGTGGTGGCCATAGCTCTGGCATATTGACAAAACTAACCACCGGTCGACTCATCGCTGTAGATCAAGACTTAGATGCAATCGAAGCTTCAAAAGTCAGATTAGCCAAAATTTCAAACAACTTTGTTGTTAGACGGGCTAACTTCTCAAAGATTGAGGATATACTCGAAGAAGAAAACGCTGAAGAAGTGGATGGCATCTTAATGGACTTAGGAGTATCTTCTCCCCAGTTCGATGAAGGTGAACGCGGCTTCTCATATCGCGAAGACGCAACGCTCGACATGCGGATGGATCAAAGAAATCCTTTAACCGCTTATCAAATTATCAATTCTTATTCTTTACAAGAATTAACCCAAATATTTAAGAATTATGGCGAAGAAAAATTTGCATATTCTATTGCCAAAAACATCATCAAAAGCCGCGAGGTTACTCCAATTGAAACGACCTACCAATTAGTAGAAATTATCAAAATGAGTAAACCGATGAAAGAACTCAATAAAAAAGGACACCCAGCTAAACAAGTGTTCCAGGCATTAAGAATCGCGGTCAACGACGAACTAAATGTTCTAGAAACAACCTTAACCCGAGCATTAAGACACTTAAAGCCCGGTGGAAGACTAGCAGTCATTACCTTCCATAGTGGTGAAGATAGAATAGTCAAAAATATCTTCAAAGACGCTTCGGTTGTAGTAGGTAACCGATTCGATGGCCCAAATGTTCCTACTGAAAAGCCATACATACTCATTAATAATAAGCCGATTGTCGCTTCAAAAGCGGAATTAGAAAGTAATCACCGCGCTGCAAGCGCTAAGCTTCGGATCATTGCCAGAAAGAAAGGGGATACTAATTATGGTCATGAAAGATAAGTTAGTCAAAAACCATCATCATCGTTTATACTACCGTTTTCGCAAATTAGGTATTTTAACTCTTGCCCTTATTTCATTTGGAACTATCGTTGCTGTTCCAACCTATATCACTGTCCGCGAGATTGAAAACCAAACTCAACATGCTGAAACTAATCGCGTTCAAGAAGATTTGTTAGCAGTTGAAGACGTGAATTTTTAAGCCTGTTAATAAATTTAATACGCTAAAAATCAAGGTTGTATCAATATAGAGACGATTTGTTCATGCTGTCGTCTTTTTTAATTTATAGTCATTAAATAGTAATAAAATGGTAAACAATTAGTATATTTTCCGATATTTTCCTGTTAAATTGCTTAACTAATAGTTAATTGTTGTTATCTAACAAAAAGTTATTTACAATAAAGTAAAATTGGTAATAAATATGGAAAAACCTATCGCAGCGATTGAACTCGGTTCAAAAAAGTTAAAGTTAGTTGTTGGCTATGAATTAGATGGTCAAGTTTATGTTATTTATACATTAGTCAAACCGTACGGCCAATGTATCGATGCCGGAGTATTTAGCGATGAAAGCAAAATTAGTGCGACCATCGCAAGCATACGCGAATTTACCGATCCATTAGCTAAACTGCGCATCAACATTTCTGATGTGCTTTTATGTTTACCGCCTTATAACCTCGGTATTTATCAAACTAGACAAGTCACTACCGTCGTATCCGAAGATTCGAAAATCTCACCACTAGATATCAAAAACATATATGCATTAATTCGCAATAGTGCCTATCCACTAAACGAAAAAGCCTTAGTTGATGTTGTCCCTGAGTCATTCACACTTGATCATGGACGCATTTTTGCACGCGCTCCAATGGGAGAATCTTCTTCTACTTTAACCGTAAGCGCCAAAGTGCAAACCTTACCAAAAGCTTTGGTTGATAGTTATCAAAACGTTTTACTCAATGGTGGAGTGGTTTCGCGGCGCTTTGTTGTTGCCCCTTGAGCAGCTGTTGAACTAATTTCCTCTTACGATAATATGCCACACTCCTATATTCTTGTTGACATCGGTTCAAATATTACCACGGTCTCATTTATTGGAAATGGGGCATTATATGGTTCAACCTATTTTTCTTGGGGAAGTGACCACATAACAGAAAGAATTATTGAAAAATTCAACATTAATGAAGCTGATGCTGAAAAATATAAAATGATGTACGGCATAGATAATCGTGTCATGAACTTCAAGGTGCCTATTTGTAGTGTCGATGATGGTGCTGGTCGCGAAATAAAACATTTTAACAACGAACTTAACGCAATTATTAAAAGCGAACTCGACATATTCGTAAAAAACATTAATCAAGCAGTGGACTCCATTGTTTTACAACATGATAAATCATATCGCTCCTTCCCGATGTTACTCATTGGTGGGGGTGCAGAACTTAACGGTTTAGAAGCTTATTTAGCTCCAAAAGTATTAAGCGAAAGTGTTCAAGTCATTAGACCGAAAAACTTAGGAGCTAGAAATGGTACATTTTTCAATTGTTTAGGTATGCTGTTAGCAAATGCTAAATATCTCAATGTCAATGATGAATCCCATACAAAGGCGGGTAATTTGACTCGCAATCCAGGGAAATAAGGAGACAAGTTTATGCAAAATTACGATTTAGATAATTTTGAACCCGCAGCCAAGATAGTCGTCATCGGCGTCGGTGGTGCTGGCAATAATGCCGTTAACCGCATGATTGATGAAGAAATCGCTAATGTTGATTTCTGGGTGGCAAACACTGATAAACAAGCGCTTTCGACGAGCAAATCACCAAATCGTTTAATCTTAGGTCAAGACATTACTGGTGGTTTAGGTGCTGGAGGAGAACCAGAAATCGGTGAAAAAGCTGCTGAAGCTAGCGCCGAAGACATCAAGCAAATCGTCAAAGATGCGAACATGGTTTTTGTCGCAGCTGGTATGGGTGGAGGCACTGGTACTGGCGCAGCGCCAGTCGTAGCTAGAATCGCCAAAGATTCAGGTGCTTTAGTCATCGCCATTGTCACTCGTTCTTTTACTTTTGAAGGCAAGAAAAGAGTCGTTAATTCGATTTCTGGCTTAAATAGGCTTAGAGAAAATGTTGATTCAATTATCGTTGTTAGTAATGATAAGTTACTAATGACTGCTGGAAATTCTGCAATTTCTTCGGCATTTAATGAATCTGATAAAGTGTTGGCACAATCCGTTAAAACCGTTGTTAATTTAATTTTATTACCTGCTGTTATTAATCTAGATTTTGCTGATGTTCGTAATACACTCAAAAACTCTGGCGTGGCGATGATTGGTTTTGGTGTCGGTAATGGTCCTAATCGTGCTAAAGAAGCCGCCACAGCCGCTTTAAATTCTCCATTACTTGAAACGTCTATTTCTGGAGCAAGACGTGCGATTGTCGCGGTGACATGTGGTAGAAATGTTTCACTATTTGATGCTCAAGATACTGTTAACTTATTAATTAATGCTTCAGGTCATGATGTTGATGTCAAGTTTGGCGTAGCCATTAATGATCAACTCAATGATGAAATCTTAGTCAGTGTTATCGCTAGTGACTTTGAAGATGAAATTGATTTCACACAACCAACAACCTATACTTCTCCTAATCGTAATACGGTTGAACCTCCAGTACTTACTCCTGTTTTACAATCTGAAGACGATGATGGTGAAGGGATTGATAATATCGATAAAACCTCGATTTTACCTGGTTTCTTAAAAGACTAAATGAAAAAAATTGTTTTATCCGTAATTTGTGTATTGACCTTAACCGCCTGTAATTTTGGTGGCCTTTTTCCACATTCTAGTTCCACTAATGACTATAGTTATTCTAACGTCATTCCGAGTAGTTCAAACGGCATAAGTTCTTCTGAATCCTCTTCTTCGAACATACCTTCTTCTAATTCTAGTAGTTCTTCTAATGTAATAGATAAAGAGCCTTATAACGGTTACTACGTTTCTTTAACTAGCTGGACTAATGGTGAGGACCTAAAAAATAAACTTTATTCCATCATGCGTGATGGGTATAAACCTTTGAGTTATGGTGGTAATACCACCAATTGGCAATCTAACACAAAAGCTGACCACACAAAATACGATTTTGAATATTTAGATATCGTTTATAGTAACATTGATATATATTATTCTGAAACACAAAAAAGCTGGCAAAGAGAACACGCTTTTTGTGCTTCTTTAATGACTGGTAGTCCAACTAGTGAAGCAATCAAATATAAAGGACGTGCAACTGATTTTCATAATTTATTTGCTGCGCAATCTTCTGCTAATGGTTCTAGAGGCAATAAAAACTATGGTACTGCAGATTCAACTAAAGTTGGTTATATAGATAGAACGATAGATAATGGTTTTGATGGCTATAGCTATGATGCCGTTAATTTTGAACCAGGTGATAAAGATAAGGGTCGCTTAGCTCGTGCACTTTTCTATATGGCAACGATGTATAAGGATGATGAGCTTGATACTGCAAACAACATTACCATGAAAGGTTTAAGGTTATTAGAAGAAGCGGTCGAATATATTCCAGGTAATGCTGGAAACTTTGCGATTGGCAACTTATCAACGCTATTATTGTGGAATAAAAACTTCGGTGTTGATTATTTAGAAATGCAACACAATATTTCCGTCTATCAAGATGTCATCTCGATCGATGGTTTTGCTCAAGGTAATCGTAATCCATATGTCGATTTCCCTGAATTAGCCGACTACGTTTATGGCGAGAAGAAAAATGATGCCGGAAGCTTAAAAGACCTAACTCCAAGTGAACGTTTGTTAGGTTCTGACGAACATGTGTTTTCGCATTATGCTCTTAAAAGCGCTAGACGTGAACATCAATTAGGTGAAACCTTAGCGCCTTCAGATTACGAAGTAGTTAAAGTTTATCAAGACTATACCTATGAACCAGTGACGACTGGGATTACCCATTCTTTAGCCGGCCACACTTTTAGTGCGGCTGATGGCGATAGCCTCGAAGCAACCATTTCAATTGCATCACAAACATTTAAATATACAATCGTTCTTAACCCCATGGCTTCAACGGCCAGCGGTCCTATATATTTAAGTCATAAAACAGGTGATTTCGACATACTAAAATCTGGACAAGATCAAAATGTTTCTTATGGAAATTATAATTTCGTGTTGAACTTTACCACGAGTGGCAATGGATTAACACAAGGTTTACATGTTCAAAATATTAGTACTAATGGTCCTGGTATTACCTTTGGTAGTGGGTCACGGCCACTCAACTCTTTAACGCTAACAACAGTAGCTAGTTTCACTAATATCGATGCTGCATATATAAAAGCCGCAGCAGGTAATAGTGGAAGCAGCTATGAATTAACGATAAAGGTAAATGATGAAATTGTTTTAACTGGTGGACCGATTAATAATAGTGATGGCGTCTTCCGCTTGCATGGCGGAAACTTTGCTACTCCAAAAACCGGACAAATTAGTTTTATCTTTACAGGTACTAATGGTCTTAGACTCAATTCTATTGCTTTTAATTATATTAACGTTTAAAATTAACTTTGCCTAGAAGACACGTCTTTAAGAATACTAACTTGAGCGAATTTGGGACGGTGGAAGCCAAATAGTATAGGTCTTAAAGGTATCACTTCTTTGTATGATTTCTGAACTAATAGTAAGAATCCGTTACTTCAACGAAATGAAGCAAAATGAGTGCTAGGAAGATCATCTTTCTAGAACTAAGGTGGTACCGCGCTAATAGCGTCCTTAGAAATGGACGCTTTTATATTGAAAAGGAGTCAAATATGGATTACAAAGACACTTTATTAATGAACAAATCGAATTTCGAAATGCGGGGTAATTTAAATCTTAAAGAGCCTATTTTAGTCAAGAAATGGGAAGAAGAAAAGCTTTATGAAAAGATGAATTTAAATCGCAAAGACGCAAAAGAGTTTGTGCTACACGATGGCCCGCCTTATGCTAATGGCGATATGCACTGCGGTCATATGCTTAACCGCATTTTAAAAGATATTGTTGTTAGATATAAAAATATGCAGGGGTTTAGAACTCCCTTTGTATTTGGTTGGGACACCCACGGTTTACCAATTGAAAATATGCTCACGAAAAGCGGAATAGACCGTAAAAGTATGTCTTTGGCCGCTTTTAGAGCAAAATGTGAGCAATATGCCTTGGGTCAAGTCGAAAGACAAAAAGAACAAATTAAACGTTTGGGATTAGTCGGTGATTTTGTTCATCCTTATTTAACTTTACAAAAAGAATATGAAGCAGCACAAATTGAAGTATTTGCGGCGATGGCTTTAAAGGGTTTGATTTATAAAGGTTTAAAGCCAGTTTATTGGTCACCAAGCAGTGAATCCGCTTTAGCGGAAGCAGAAATTGAATACGCTGACGTTGAGTCACATTCTATTTATGTAGCCTTTAAGGTGAAAGATGGAAAAGGGATCATTGATAACGATGCTAGACTGATCATTTGGACAACTACTCCTTGGACACTCCCTGCTAACTTAGCGATTTCTGCGCACCCTGATTTTGTCTATGGCGAATACGAAACAAACTTTGGCAAACTCGTCTTCTTACAAGAATTTGCTGAAAAACTCACTGAAGAACTAGGTTTAGGCATCATAAAATTAATCAAAACATTCAAAGGACAAGATTTAGAATTTGTCGTTTGCACTCACCCGTTTTACGATCGCGATAGTCTAGTCATTAATGGCACACACGTGACTAACGAAGCTGGGACTGGCCTAGTCCATACTGCTCCAGGCCATGGTATTGAGGATTACCAAGTATGCTTAAAATATTCTAATAGAGGTCTAGAACCATATTGTCCTGTCGATGAACACGGTAAATTTTTACCTGAAGCAGGCGAAAGACTAGCGGGTATTTTTTATGAAAAAGCTAACGACGTCGTTTTAGAAATGTTACAAGAAAATCATGCATTATTAAAACATAGCAAATTCGTTCATAGCTATCCACATGACTGGAGAACAAAAAAACCATTAATTTTTAGAGCCACAAAACAATGGTTTTGCTCGATTGAACCAATTAGAGAACAGTTATTAGAGCAAATTCATCATATAAAATGGCATCCTGCTTGGGGTGAAACCCGCATGGTTAATATGATAAAAGACCGCGCTGATTGGTGTATTTCTCGTCAAAGAGCATGGGGTGTACCAATTGCAATTTTTTATGCCGAAGATGAAACGCCGATTATTGACGAAGTTGTCTTTAATCACGTAGCGAAATTGTTTAAAGAGTATGGCAGTAACATTTGGTATGAAAAAGAAGCGAAAGAACTTTTGCCACCAGGTTACGTTAATTCACATTCTCCTAACGAAATATTCACTAAAGAAAAAGACATCATGGATGTTTGGTTTGATAGTGGTTCTTCTTGGCAAGTACTTAAAAAGCGTGGCTTTGCTTTTCCTAGTGACTTGTATTTAGAAGGCAGTGACCAGTATCGCGGTTGGTTTAATTCTTCGTTAATTTTAAGTGCCGCTACCCAAGGCGAAGCTTCATTTAAGAATGTGGTCAGCCATGGTTGGGTGTTAGATGAAAAAGGCGAACAAATGCATAAATCTAAAGGTAATGGTGTTGATCCGACTAAAATTGCTAACGTTTATGGAGCCGATATTCTTAGACTTTGGGTGGCAAGTGTTGATTATCAACAAGATGTGAGAATTGGCGAAAACTTAATTAAGCAAGTCGCCGATCAATATCGCAAAATACGTAATACCTTAAAATTTATTTCTTGGAACTTAGCCGATTATGACGTTAATGACCAAGAAAACATCACTTCGCGTGTTGACTTATATATTTTAGAAAAACTTAACGCTTTAATTAAGGAAGTAGTGACTTCGTTTGACGATTACGATTTTTCTAATGCAATTGGCCAAATCATGACTTTTATGTCAACAGATTTATCTAGTTTTTATCTAGACATTAATAAAGATGTTTTGTATTGTGAGGCGAAAAAATCTATTAGAAGAAGACAAGTACAAACTGTTTTATTTAAGGTTGGCGAAACGTTACTCGCTTTACTAAATCCAATTATTCCTTTTACGATGGACGAATTTAATGTCAATATGCCAGGGATTAGAAAAGAAAATGCGCAATTTTTAAATTATCCAAATTATCGAGAAGTTAACGAAGAAGTGTTACAGGAATATGAACAGTTTAAACTTCTTAGAGATGATGTTTTAAAAGCACTAGAAGAAGCACGTGTTAACAAAATAATTGGTTCTGCCCAAGAAGCACTTGTCTTAATTCAGTTTACTAACGATAAGTTAAAAACTTTATTTAATTCGTATGACTTGACATTAAGAAACCAACTCTTTGTTGTTTCACAAATTAAAGAAAGTGATAATGAAGGGGTAGTCTATAAAAATGCAAAAATTCAAATTTTACATCATCAGGGCCATTTCTGTGAAAGATGTTGGAACTACGAAGATGAAGCAGTGAAACAAGCAGATGATTCTTACTTATGCCGTCGCTGCCATGAGGTTATACATCATGAATAAAGAGAAGATGAAGTGTTATTTAAAAATGTTCTTTCGGTCTTTTGTTTGGCTTTTTATCTTGCTTTTAACGCTTGACATCATTACCAAGCAACTAATTTTAGCAAGTGGGGCAAATCCCGGAACAGTGATTATGGACTGGGGTATTGTGCGCATCAGTTTTGTCTTAAATTATAATGCTGCTTTCGGTTTAGGTTTTGCGGATAAGCTTGCTTCTCGAGTTACTTATTTAATTAGTGCTTCAATCATGTCGTTTGGCATTATTTCTTTCCTAATAATTAAAAGAAAATCGACAAATTTACTCATTAGGGCTGCTTTTGTTTTAGTGATAACTGGGGCAATAGGCAATATGATTGATCGGACATTTTATGGACCTGAATACGCGGTCGTTGATTGGATTGACTTTTATTGGTTTTGGCCATTTGTCTTTAATATTGCTGATTGTTGTATTGTTATCGGCGCTGGTATTTTAATTGGATTTACTTTGATATTAGAGGTTAAAGAAATGATAAAAAATCGCCAAGAAAAAGTTCATGAAGGTAAGGTTATTTCTAATACCGAAAAAGAACGTTTAGCCGAGCAAGATAAAACCGAAAAGAAAGATACTTAATATGGAAAAAATCGCTGTAACATTTAGACAAAACGGATTAAGACTTGATAAAGCATTAAGTGAACTTAAGCCTGACTTTTCGCGTTCTTATGTCGCTAAACTATTAGAGGAAGGCAAAGTTTTGCTTAACGACAAAAACGAAAAACCAGCTTGTAAAGTTAAAGCTGGTGATGTGATTACCATTACTGAAATTATTGATACTAAAAGCGATATCAAGGAAGAAGATATACCGTTAGATATCATTTATGAAGATGATGACATCATGATAATAAATAAACCGCAAGGCATGGTTGTCCATCCAGCTAATGGCCATTATTCTGGCACATTAGTTAACGCTTTAATGTTTCAAGAAGATAGCCTTTCTTCAATCAATGGTGTCATTCGTCCAGGTATTGTCCACCGCATCGATAAAGATACTTCTGGCTTACTTTGTGTTGCAAAAAACGATAAAGCACATCACTTTTTAGCTGAGCAACTTCAAAATCACACCATGGCTAGAGAATATATCGCTTTAGTTCGTGGTGTCATCAAAGAAAATAGTGGGATGATTGATATGCCAATTGGTCGAGACCCAAAATCACGTCAAAAAATGGCGGCAGTAAAAGATGGAAAGCCGGCAATTACTAATTTTTTAGTAATGAGAAGATTTAAAACCCACACTTTGGTCAAGTGCCAATTAGTGTCTGGCCGCACCCACCAAATCCGTGTGCACCTAAGTTGTATTGGTTATCCAGTGGAAGGCGATCCTCTTTATGCTGGTAAAAATTTCGATAAACTTTATAAAGGTGGGCAATTATTAACCGCTTTTAAATTAAGACTCATTCATCCAGCCACAAAAAAAGAAATGGAATTTGAAATTCCATTACCTAAATATTTTGATGAAGTGTTTGCTCAACTAGAAGAATAAAATACAGTCAACAATTGTTGGCATTATGATTAAAGCTTATAGTCTTTTATATGTGTTAATTTGTATTTATCAATTATTTCGCTAGCAACATCAATTTGATTATCAAACTCCAAAGGATGATGAGCATCATAACCAACAACAACTTTGATAGGATATTGACTTGCGATTTTCCAAAACTTTACTTCTGGATAAACCATAAAGTCACTATTATTATTCCAAAATCTGCTAGCGTGAATATTAATTTCTAATGGTAGAGCAAGTTTAACAGCTTCTTCACAAATCGCTCGCGTGACTTTTTCACAATGTTCATTCCAAGTCTTAAACATTGTGACAAACAAATCAGGATGCGCCACATACTTAAATAAACCACTTTGCATGCCTTTAATTAATTGATCGGCATAGTGATATAATTCACTGATATTGTTCTTGTATTGTTTTATGTATTGTGGGTTATCTGACTTATCGAAATCAAAGTGTTGTCCAAGAATCAAATAATCGATCTTTCCTGAGGCTAATAGCTCTTGATAATAATTTACAAAGCGATCAGCATATTCCGCTTCAAAACCAACTTTAATGTCGATTATATCTTTAAATTTATGCTGGAGTTTTCTAGTGGATAATAAATAATCATTCAGCAAAGTAAAATCGCCACGCGAATGTGGTTGCTTGATACCTGGTAACATCACATGGTCAGAAAAGCCGAAACGTTTTATTCCTATTTTAATTGCGTTAAGCACGTAATCTTCATCTTCGCCAAAAGCATGTCCGCATCTACTTGTATGTGTGTGATAACAATAATCTAATTTAATCATTACTAATTATCCGTTTGTAATTGGCAAAGTTTTGTTTGCAAAGTTTATCAAACTCTTCTTTACCATGTTTTTTTATAAATTTTAAGGCAAATTTATCAACGAGCGATCCTGCCCCAAAGGGGAAAGATGTTTTATATTTTTTATCTAGTTTGTCTTTTTCTAATAAAAAAGCATATCTAGCAACAACACTAGCCAAGGCCACACAAGGATAATAACTTTCACCTTTGGTTTTAAAAACAATGTTTAAGACATGTGGTTCGTTAGGGTCGTTTAAATATGAGAAATATTTACTTTCTCCAACAAATTGATCGACGAAGATATTTTTAGTATCTGGGAATTGTTTTAATAAATTTAATAAGGCCCGATTGTGCATCTTTGCTTTGACCGAATTTAAGTTTTCACCTTTGGCAATGACTTCGTTATATTTTTCATTGGAGATAGTCAGCTTAGACACTTTAAAAACTTTAAGAAGTGGTGGCACTATTTCTCTAATTCTTTCATCAGTGAGCCGCTTGCTATCCTTTACACCAAATTTTTCTAATATCGGTATATCTCTGCCTCTAACGAAAGCTGCGACTACGATTAAAGGAAGGAAGAAATCACCAACGCCAACTTCATCGCTACCAATCTGATTAGAAAAGCATTGCCAACCAATTGGTTCCTTGACTACTTTTACTTTGTTAATTTCAATATCATTATTCCATTTTTTAGCTTCTAGTAAAGCATCTATGCCAACAAAGGTAATTTTATGTTTACCTTTGTTATTTTTATAAATAGTAATCAAAATTTGATTATAGTCAGCTTGAAAAACGATGTATTCACCATTGTTAATTCTTTGATAGCGGTCATAAAAAGCTATTATTTCTGCTACTTGTTCGTTAGTAATCGCAAAAGAAATTGTCTCTTTATTCATGAAACTATGATACCACTTTTTTATCTATAAAAAATGTTTTTTATTGTGTTAGAATGTTCGTATGCAAGATATTTATCAAACATTTGAATTTCATAAAATTAAGGAACACATCCTCGAATATAATAAAACCGAATTAGGCAAAGTATATACTTCTAGCTTAAAAATGCTTCCTGATATCGATTCGGTTGAGCAAGCTTTGCTGGATTTATCCGAAGTAAGTTCGATTATTGTTCGTTTTGGTCCACTTCCAATTACTAATTCAGCAAATGCTTTAATGTTAATTGATATGGCCAAAAAGACGGCTTTATTAACTCCGCGAGATTTACATTTAATCGCAGAAGATGTTTTAACGATTGCGAAGATTTCGACTTTTCTCAAGAAGATTGGTGATTCTTATGAGCGAGTTAAACAGTTAACAAGCGGCTTTATTGATTTAACAAACTTAGAAAAAGAAATTCACCGCGTTATTACTAATTCTTTAACAGTTGCTGATAATGCTTCGAGTGAACTATTGCAAATTAGAAACAAACTGAAGAAAGTCGAAAAAAACTTACAAGACAAAATTGCTTCGTTAGCGTTTACTTATTCTAAATTTTTAAATGATGATAATATCACTATTCGCGATGGTCACTTTGTTTTACCAGTCAAAACTGTTGATAAGAGTAAAGTAACCGGCATTGTTTATGATGTTAGCGATAGTGGTAATACTACCTTCATTGAACCTTTAGAAATCGTCCAATTAAATAATGAAATTACCGCGCTTAAAGTCCAAGAAAACGAAGAAGTAAGAAAAATTTTAAAAGCACTGACTGCTTTAGTGCTTCTTCAAGAAAACGAAATCATTACTAATAATAAAATTATTGCTAAATTAGACTTTTTAAGCGCGAAAGCTTGTTACGCTAAAGAAATAGAAGCGGAAATCGCCACATGTTCTCGAAAACAAATAATCGATATTAAGGAAGCTAGACACCCGCTAATTGATCAAACTAAAGTTGTGGCTAATTCTTTCTATTTAGATGAAACGCAACCGATCATTATTATTTCTGGTCCTAATGCTGGAGGTAAAACTGTTTCTTTAAAGACCGTTGGTTTATTAACGCTCATGCATCAATCAGGACTTGCAGTCCCTGCATTAAGAGCGACAATCGGTCACTTTAAGCATATTTATATTGATATTGGCGATAACCAATCTCTTTCCGATAATCTATCGACTTTTTCCGCCCATATTTCACAAATTGGCGAAATCTTAAAAGTCGTTGGTGGTAAAGACTTAGTGTTGTTAGACGAACTTGGCACAGGTACAGACCCGCAGGCCGGTGAGGCTTTAGCAATTTCGATTACTAAGTATTTAGAATCTAAACATGCTTTAGCGCTCATTTCTTCGCACTTCAGCGCAATGAAAGAATATGCATTCCTATCTAAAAACATCGCTAATGCCAGCATGATTTTTGATGAAGCCAACCTCGCTCCAACGTATCGCTTTAAACAAGGTTCGCCTGGCAAAAGCTATGCTTTAGAAGTCGCGGCTAGATATGGAATAGAAGATTTTATTATTGATGAGGCGCACCGCTTTTTAGCCAGCCATCATCAAAATGAAAACGCCAAGTTATTAGATATCTTGCAACATAAAATTGAAGAAGTAGACAAATTACAAAATGAATTAGTTAAAAAAGAAAATGAACTATCACGTCGCGAAAAAACTCTCACAAGCGCTGAAAGTTTATTTGATTCTAGAAGAGAAAACTTCCTAAAAGACGCCAAAGAAGAAAAAGCAAAACTAATTGAAAACGCAAAAAAAGAAATTTCAGACATCATCGCCAAGATGCATAACTCCGATATGCGTGTTCATGAAGTAATCGAACTTAAAAAAGAGCTTGAAAAACTTGAAGAAGTTGAAGAAGAAGAAATATTCGATGAGCAAATTAATGTTAATGACTTTGTTTCTATTCCAAGTATGAATATTTCCGGAAGAGTCGTTAGAACAAAAGGCGAAAAAGCCCACATTATCTCTGATAGTGGTCTAGCCTTTGATGTTTCAAAAAGCAAGTTGAAAAAAATTGCACCTCCAAAAGTAGGCAACACCAAAGTGAAGAAAACCAATTACGATTTAGCGATTAATACTCAGGTTGGGATTGAGTTAAATATTATTGGTATGCGCGTTGAAGAAGCAAAAAACAATTTAATTAAGTATTTAGATAATTGTCGACTGAAACATTTGTCACAAGTAAGAATCATCCATGGCTTTGGTAGTGGAGCCCTACGCAATATGGTGCGCGACTACTTAAAAACCCAAAAGGACCTAACCTTTAGAGCGGGTGGCGAATACGAAGGTGGGGGCGGTTCGACCGTCGTGATATTTTCCTAATGAAACAAAAAATTAAAATCGGAATTGAAAACTTAAAGCACTT
>Ga0123334_1003503_pt1 | contig 16858 bp, 21 predicted proteins | sample BiotimSIPDNA_FD_89706 | JGI IMG/M metagenome (GOLD analysis project Ga0123334, IMG submission 89706) | Anaerobic biogas reactor microbial communites from Washington, USA - Biogas_R1 time_0 SIP DNA | ecosystem: Engineered > Bioreactor > Anaerobic > Unclassified | place: Washington, USA... | reverse complement strand
TCACTCGAATTTCATCAGAAGAAGGCACAACAAATTTAGTATCCTTGTTATCCACAAACTTCACCCCAATTTATTGTCTTTCGGCCTGATTAATTGTTGCGGTGATCGGCCTCATCGTCGGGATGCCGTCCCAGACTTCTACCATTGAAATCCTTTGAGCCTCTTTCAGCACCTTAGATGTTTTTTCCATAAATCCATTGAACTCCATTAAAGTCCGTACAACAAAGTACCGGTTGGGTCTAGCATGGGTCAATATGGTTTCAGATGTATCACGGCCGGACCTCTCGTTTTGTGATCCGTAGCCGCTACGTGCGTGTCTGTCTGAATCCAAATCAGTACATTTGACACAACGTTTCAAAACAGTACATCTCGAAATCATAAATCTAAAAAATCTTTCCCTGAAGATTGGCCATAATCTCCTGCTTTTTCTCCGGAGTCGCATCAGCGTAGATGTCCATGGTCGTCGTTATATCCGAATGCCCCATGATCTCCTGGATCACCTTGAGGTTCGTCTCATTCTCACAGAACCTCGTACAGAACGTATGCCTGAGCTGATGGGCGGAGAACTGCGGGATCAAAAGCGGCTCCCTTCCTTCGGCTTTCGCCTTTATCTCCTCATCCTTGTTATGCTCGTTCACTATCCTGTGGATCGCATTGTTCACGGCACCTCTGCTCATGAGTTTACCATCGACCGTAGCAAAAATGAACCCTGAATATCCGTCGATCTCTTCGGTGCAGAACCCGATGGCCTGCTGGAGCTCGAACTCCGTGATGAACGCTTCATACACTTCATCGATCATGGGAATGATCCTGACACCGGCTCTCGTCTTTGTCGTCTGAATGGCGCGTACCTGCTTCCTGATCGCCCTGTCCTGGTAATCAACCAGATTGTGGTTCACGCTGATCATCCTTTCATCAAGATCTATATCTTCCCAGCGGAGTCCCAGGCATTCCCCGATCCTCATCCCGGTTCCGAGAAGGACCGTTATGATAGGGATCCATCCTTTGAACTGGTGGTTATCCTCCATGTAGGCTAAGAGTTCCTTCTGCTCAGGAAGCGTCAAGGCATTCTTCCTTTTCTTGTACCACAGGTCGCTCTTCTTGATCTCAGCCATGATGCCCTCGGTGGGGTTGCTTCTTACGATCTCATCGCGCACTGCCATCTTAAATGTCGAGTGGACAACTGTGTTGACCTTGTCGAGCGTGACCGGGCTCAGTTTCCTGTCCTGAAGCAGTTCATAATAGAACTTCTTGACATCCGAATAGTGGATCTTTCCAATCTTCTGTTTTCCAAATCCATCTCTTACATAATGATCATACGAAAAGCAATAGTTGGATCTGGTAGTAGGCTTGATATCATACTTACGGCTGATGAACCTGTCGAACACATCATTCAAGGTCATCGTCTTTGCTGCATTGGGGTCGATCCCCATGTCCAGATCCATCCGGATCTGCTTTTCCTTCTCGCGCAGCTCGACCAGCGACTTGGCATATACCGTATGGCGTTTCTTGAACCTGTCAGTGTATGCGTACGAATATCTCCCATCCTTACGCTGGCATTCACCGGCCTTCAGTAAGTAGCCTTTCTTGTCTTTTCTTTTTTCTCTTGCCATCCTTTCTCCTCACTTTCGTGAGGAACAACAGATCACTTGTCCCTTTTGAGCAGCTCACTTACGGCTTTTCTCAGGGTATCGGCTTTGGATAGACCATGCTTTACGGCGTACGCCTCAAAACGGGCCAGTTCCTCATTGGAAAGCCTCATGCTTACCTTATTTGCTTTCGGATCGTCCAATTTTGGCCTTCCGGCTCCTTCTCTTCTTGGCATATGGCACCTCTTGCTACGTCTATGTCCATATTATAGATAAATGGGGTCCATTTTTCAAGTGTTTTTTGCCGTTCCTCATCGATTTTTATCAGTATTTATCAGTGTTTCATCCGTCTTAGTCCAAATCGCTACCGTCTTACATCTCGTCACAGAAATTCTCCATATACCGGTCGACCTTTTCCGTATTTACCAGCACAACACGCTTCACCCGGTAAACGGCACCGGCATCTTTTGCGATCTGCTGGAATGTATGAAGTCCCACGGAATACAGGACCGCCCCTTCATCGTATCTGACGAACTTCTTCTGTCCCGAATTAATCAGTTTCTCAAGCGTCTCCGACTGGATCTCTTTTCTTGGCTTAGGCATTTTACTCTCCTCCTTGGCAATTCATTTCCAGGCAGTCTATGACCGCATCACGCAAATCTGCACGTAACCTCACGAGCCGTTTCTTCATGGCGTCGTAGCTCTTGTCCTGATCCAGGGCGATCTCTTTGAGGAGCTTTTCCTTATTAAAGTATTCCTTGATCCATTCGCTGTCTTCAGCTCCGAGTGCGTCAATGGAATCCGACAGCAGATCGAAGTCCATCTTCATGATGCTGATGATCCTGATGTCCGCAGCATATTCATCCGAGGATTCGATCCCTTTTAAGATAGAAGGATCGATCTTACCGGTCTCAAAGGCTTCATCCATCGTTACATTGGCTACTGCCTCTTCTTCCGTCGGTTTGCTGATATCTGATTTCTGTATCCTTACCCCGAGTTCGCCGCGGGCCTTACTTACCAGTCGCTCTCTTTCGGTTTTGATCTTGTACTTTGTCCTTCTCTCGAGCATCCTGATGATCCGCGGAAATATCCCGTAATGATTGAGCATCAGATCCAGCCGCCCGTCAGCATCGGATCTTCTGTACTCCCTAATGAAATCTTTTGCTTTAACGTCCATAGCAGCCTCCTTATCAAACTTGCTTACGAACGAAAGCTCACCGGTTTGCTTTTGTTTCGCGCTTACAAGGACATTCTACGGCGCTCTATGGACAGTGTCGTTCTCCAAACATTGAACTTTCAGCCCCAAAAGTTCAGTGGGACTGAACATAATGGAGCCCACACAAAAAGCACCTCCGAAGAGATGCTTTGTCAGGCATAATCTGCAGCTGCCTTAATCTGTGCATATAGCATTGTTCTTATCTTCTCATCCTTGATCTTCTTTAATATAGTAGAGACCCCTTCGATCAGCGGATCCGTTTCCTCAATTCCCAGCAGGTAATTGGGCGTCGTTTGGAGAACCACTGACAGTTCCTTGATGATGCTCCCTTTGATATCTATCTTGTCATTCTCATAGTAAGATATCGTTGATTTGGGAACACTCATGATCTCTGCCAGCTGTTCCTGGGTTAACCCCATCTGTATTCTCTTTGACCTGATCCTTTCCCCTAATGATTCTGCCCTCACCCTGTCACAATAACATATTATGCCGGGCGAAGTGTCCATATTTTTTCCAGCGAAAATCTCATATAAATCCCGGAAAAGTCTTGCACAAAGTCTCAAAATAGTCTCACGGAAAGTCTCACAAAATTCTCACATATTTACTGCAAGCTCGCACCTCTCAAGCATCTCCGTCCACAACAGGATCCCAAACAGCATGATCGCATCCTTCTTCTTCCTGTAATATGAGGATCTGCTAAGGCCAACCTCCAGAAGTATATCCTCATCTGCCAGTTCTGTGGGCGAAAGGAAATTATGATAAATAATGGGACGATACTCATCCACATAGAATTTCAGCCTGTTCATACGATCAAACACTGCGTCAATAATGTCATCAGCATATTCAATACTTAGCATGTCGCATAAAATATAATCCAGGCTCCCGGTCTGAGCCCATTCCTTTTTTATGTATGTTCTAATGAATTTCTCCCTTATCAGTCCGGTAGTTTTCTCAGTAATCTCTTCAGAGTTCTTTGTTACCGGTATGGGTAGATTCCTTATATCCCGATATCTACTCAGGATTTTCATGGCTTTCCAATAGACCACAGTCGTAGAAAACCTGTGATTTGCACACAATGCTTCGATACGCGCCTCCACCTTAGTCTTTCTCTTGCTCATCCTTCATTCCCTTCATAAATAAAACACGATTTATAAAAAAACGGATCACTTGGAGGCAGGTTAACCTGCTTTCAAGTGACCCGGGGTGTTCTCCTATGGTCGATACCTGAACAGTTTTCTCTTTCTTATTTATTCTTTTTAGCTGCTTCTTTACCTGCTTCCTTCTTTATCCGGATTTTATCCTGTATTTTTTCTATTTCCTTTGCCTTATGCCTGAGAACCTTTGCGGATTCTGCAAACATCTCACCAACCATATTTAGATCAGCTGTCTCCATAAATTTCACGAACTCGTAGGCTCCGGTCTGACGTCCGTACAGAACATATCTCAGATCAAGATCAAGTTCCTCTGCCAATAATGCGATCTTCTCCGCCGGGACCTTGGACTTATTGTAGATGAATCTTTTGTACATACCTACATCCGTATCCATGATCAAGGCCATTGCCTCTTGTGAAAGTCCGTTACGTTTTCTGATCTTCTCAAGCCTTTCAGCTAATTCAATGTCGTATTTTCCAATTGCTCTTGCCATATGTTCATCCTCGACTGCTCTATATTAACAACCACTCGGAGAACGCAACAGGGCTATACAGCACTATAAGCGCTATATAGCATACCCAAAGGGCGTTAACGTCATATTTGACGCCACTTTCAGCATATTGAAAAAACTTTTTTACATAATAAAAAACTCATATAGATCGAATTTGCATCCAAAAGACAGCAATATCCCGAAGTGCTCATCTACACTCCGGGATTCATTTAACGCTATTAAATTCTGGTGTAAACGGCAATCATTCCTTAAGTCACCGTTCGCAAATCATAATATCTCTCGCTTTTATTCTCGATGTCATTTATTTGATACTTTTTATATCATTGTGGTTACTGCCTCATTCGACAATACCTTTATAGAATTCAACTGCCGCCTTAAGATCCGCCTCATCCGGGTGCCCCTTCTGAATTCCTCCAATAAGCTTGAACGGTCCATAAGTATCAAATCCTTTGCACTGGAACCTCCCGCGCTCATTACACTTCTTGTCCCTGGCGATCTCAGCTATGGAATTGAAATTGCCATTCATCGGATTACCCGCGGTAGCGATAAAGAAAACATCCTTATTTACCGGAAGATTCACACGCGCAAAGTTCAACACCTGCTCTGAAAATTTCGTAAAGAAGATACCGGACGCAAATCCGATCAGATCATAGTCTTTTAGATCTTTCTCATGGATCTTGGTTGCATCCACAACCTCAACATCACATTCCCCAGCAATTGCTTCTACCACTTTTTGAGTATTTCCATGATGGGTTGATGCGTAAACAATAATAGATTTCATATGCTCACTTTCCTCTAGCCAATTAGCCCTCACCATTATTCTTCGCACTATATCTGTATCATCGTCCAGAATGAACTGCTATCTGCAGCCTGTTTCCCATACTCTTTATATGATTATTGATCTAGTATTTCCATAAAATCATCATATGTTATGCATTCTACCCCTGACTCCTTGCAAATATTGGGAAGCTGAGCAGAATTTGGCCTATACTTTTCCTTGGTAACAACAATTCCGCCCAATGACTTTCCCTTTGCCACAATATAAATATCTGCAGATGGTCGATTCTCTAGAATATTCTTCTGATGCACTGTTTCACGCATTTTAGGATCCAACAAAAGTTGACTAATAATAATTGATTCTCTATCATCTGGGTTTTTGAACATTTCTTTACGGTCGTGGAACCACTGATATTCTTCAGAACCATCTGAGAATTGATTCGATAGTTCGTTATAACACTCATCTGTTGAAATAACAGTGCCATTATCTATCATTTCATCTATTTTCTGCCATACTTCTTCGTAACGTTTTCCTTTCTTCGGAAACGAATTAAGTAAAGTACGTATTATATTTGTATCCAATATATATTTCATCAGATCATCCCCCTAAAATATACCTTTTCTAATTTGGGAAGATGATCAACCTTGCTTTGCAACATCTCGCTAGCCCGAATACTATCTACGTTCCCTGAATAATACTGTTTAAAGACATCTCCAGTATATCTCGAGCCCAAGTAGGCTAACTGCGTATAATAATGATTTCCGCGTCCTCCTTTTTCTTTGCCTTTTTCTTGATTTCTAAGAACATCACCATAGAATAATTCTTTTAACTCATTGTACTCGTTAGATGAAATCTTTCCCATCTTGTATAACTTATACATGATAGCTTCTTTACTGACAGAATATATATATGACAATTCTTCTATCCGCTCATCGGAAAGAGCTTTCTTCGCTATTTCCTGTTCAAAGTCAGACATAGGGACTAAAAAAGCATTAGCAAAACTATCGCATGCTCTTTCCTCCTCAGCCTGCATAGAATCAAGCTCCGCATAGTATTCATCGCGAATAATCTCCACACCGCTCGTATCTGATATAAGGTGATATAACTCGTGAAATAAGGTAAATGTCTGTCTCGCAAACGACATAGAATTATTAATAATAATCACTGGGTATTGATCATCATTAACACATATCCCTGAAATACGGTTGTCCTTAAACGCATCTTTAAAAACATAAATCCCATGATCGTAGAATCGTTCTCTAAAGATTTCAAATACCACTTTAGTACTTTTTCTTGATTTTTGTGCATCAATTGTAAACTCGAAAAGAGTTCTTAAATACTCACATAATTGTTCTGTGTCAGAGGGAAATGAGGATCTTCTGGAAATAATACTCTCCCTATCACCATACAATTCCCTTAAACTCAACTGATAAGCTTTAGCTTTTTCGAATTGAACAATAACATTTTTGCTCAATCTATTTACTACAGCATCTGAAAGTGTACGTAAATCACCCTTTATTCTCTGAATATCGGGCGGGACCGGAAAAAAGAAAACTGCACTCGGTTTGCGAAATACAGCACTTATTTTTTTGAGTTTTGCATATGTAGGATGATCAGTTCCATTTTCCCAGCTCATATAACGCGACACGTCTACACCTATAGCCTGTGCCGCCTCATCTGGTGTCATGTTATAAAACTCTCGTGCCCAGCGTAATATTTCTCCATTAACTCCACTAAGAGCTTCAGCCACCAGAATCACCTCCTCGTAAAACAGTCTATCTTCTTGATTTAATCTCTTTCATATTGTTGCTTGAAATCCTAATAGTTTTATGTTTATCAGATTTGATTGTGTCCTGATTTGTGTATCTTGTAAGAATCTCTCTAATAACCTTTGACATACTGTCAAAAGTATAATCTGCATACTTATCATATATTTCTTTTCTCGAGCCGGTTAACTCTCGTTGATACCATCCCTTTCTACCATTATCAAAATAGGGATCAAATTCGTCTCTCATATTTTTTATTGTTGTCCACTTTTGTCCAAGTATCTTCCCGACTCCCTCAAAAGCAGCGTTAAAACCTTTATATCCCAATTCCTTTACTGCATCCCGATCAAATCTTGATAAGTAATACGCCACGGAAAGAGCATCTGAAGTTTTATCCCGAGAAACGGAGGGATCAAAGTTCTCCTGATATTCTTCCTTAAGAAAACCTATATAGCATAAAAGCACATTGCATATCGCAATATAATCTTTATCTGCTTTGGACTTGGGCGATTTAAGCTTTTGAATCAAATCTAACAAACATTGACCAAGCTTAGCCGAATCCTTTTCAACAAAAAGAGGGGCGAGTCCATGCTTTAATAGAATCCTATTTAGTTTCTTTTCAATCGTCGTATTATACTTTCCACAAATTGAAACGTAGTATTCTTTGAAATCTTGATCTTTATTCCGAGAAGCAACTTCCTTTTTCATTTAGAACCCTCCAATATCTGATTAACTGTCTTCTCCATAGTCAATGCGAATTGTTTCTCAAGTTCACACTCCCACAAAACAACGACATTCCATCCATCTCTTTTTAGCTTTTCCTGGCTCTGCTTGTCTTTTTCTACATTCTTGTTAAGCTTAGTCAACCAAAAGTCTGTCCTGGTCTTAGGGATAGTTGCATCTTTGCATCCTTCATGTCTATGCCAAAAGCAGCCATTTACAAATATTATGGTTTTATACTTTGGCAGAACAACATCAGGTTTTCCTGGATATCGTTTATCATTCTTTCTAAACCTGAAGCCTTTAGAAAACAGATACTTTCTAACAGCCACTTCAATCTTAGTATCACGTCCCTTTATTTGACTCATATTCCAACTGCGTTTTTCGGGACTTAATGAATCACTCATTCGCTTCAAACCTGTCAATCTCTGATTTCATTTGTTTTGCTATTGCTCTTATAACCGGTACAGCAACAGAATTGCCAAACTGTTTATAGGCTTGTGCATCTGAAACAGGAATGATGAATTTTTCCGGGAACCCTTGAAGTCTGGCACACTCTCTCGGTGTAAGCTTACGCGGGTTCTTACCTTTTTGCTCAATCAGAATTTCAGATCCGTCTTTGTAGTATCGTGCGCTTATAGTACTTGTATACACAGAATCCTCATTAAAAAGAGCGTACCCAAATCCTTTTCCATTCTTTCGGTTCTCTTTTTTTCTTCGTTGGTGCCCCTCCCACAAGCGGTCACTTATTGTATATTTATCATTTACCTCTTTCTCTAATATATCTCCAACTCTGGTAGTCTTTCCCATAGGTTTAGGAAAAGGAAATTCATAGTCTTCCGGCAGACTAAACATGTCCTTATTTAATCCAACAATGTATATTCTTTCACGTATTTGAGGAACACCAAAATCTCCGGCTCTAAGGATTTTATACTCCACATGATAATTCAGTTTTTTAAGGTGCTCCAAAATAACAGAAAGCGTTCTTCCTCCATCATGTCCCTTAAGCTGCTTTACATTTTCTAAAAGAAAAGCTTTGGGTCTCTTTTCATCTATTATTCTTTCTATTTCAAAGAACAATGTTCCTCTTGTATCTGCAAATCCCTTATGAAGCCCCGCTTGAGAAAATGGCTGACATGGAAATCCACCTAAAAGAATATCAAAATCGGGAATGCCGGTTGCGTCGATCTTTGTTATATCTCCGGCTGGAATTTCACCAAAATTCGCTCTGTAGGTTTTTTGAGAAAACTTATCCCATTCAGATGAAAAAACGCATTCTCCTCCCAACTCCTGAAAAGGTATCCTTATTCCCCCTATTCCGGCAAATAAATCAATAAACCTGAAAGACGGGTTTTTATTTGCAGAAAATGGTATTTTCAATGCAAATTTATTTATTTTCTTTACCATTTCTTCATCCGGTTCAGAAACACCATTTTCCCAATCTTTCACAAGAGAGGATCCGTCCGCATCTAAACCCAGTGCATCAGAGAATTCTTTAATTGATATTCCAAGTTCTCGTCTCTTTTTTCTGATTTCTTCTGAAATACTCACTTCAAATACCTCCAAACCTCATCCATTATTTTTCGACGCCTTGAATAATGCTTATTAGTTCATCCGGTGTTAATGGAGGATCCGATTGATGAAGCATAGCATGACAATTAGGGCAGACAGGTATCAAATCTTTAACTGGATTTATCTCATAAACTGTTTCTGACATAGATACTGGCGTAATATGATGCACATGAATAAAGTGATGTCCTATCTCCCCATACTTTTTCTCAAAATCAAATCCACATATTTTACATACATATCCGTTTGCAGCCAAACAAATATCTCGATTCACAGGGTTTCTCTCATATCTATTGACTTCTACACGAGTTAACCCACCTTCAAAATGAGCCTGATCCTCAATCTGATCCACATTTAAGAGCGAGAGAAACATTCCTGTCACCATAGAAGCCCACTCACCAGCAATTTCCACTTCGTTAAACTCTTCATTTTCGCCGATAATAGGGCTTCGTGACACCCGCATCCTATAATTATTCCACTTTTCGGGCCATGTTGAAGGATCTTCCGGATTACACGCTGAATCATTAACGGAAAATTCTGTTTTTGCATGCAATGCTCCAAGTCTTTTTGCATATTCGGCAAACCTTTGCTTTTGAGCATCAGCAGCTGAAGCCATATCACTAATCGAGAAAGCTGCATATCTCTCAGGGGTCACCTCTATAACTAATCTCAACTGGTTTTTAAACCTGATATCGATATCAAACAAATTCTCTTCAGTGTTACTTGGCTTTATATGAAACCATGGATCGTTATAATGATGTCCGCCATCAACTTCAAACGGGATATCATATGAATCTTCAAGTCTTTTTTTGATTATGTTGTTTGCTTTACTATCCATCATTCTTCATCATCCTCTGGTTCAGGATCAGGCAAATCAGATATTAGTTTTTTCAAACATCTTGAAACGTGGATTCTCATATCTTCATATTGTTCTTTTGTCTCGGCATTGAATGTTGATAATTCAGCCTCTGCCAGTGCCCACAACAATGCATCCATACCTGTTACCATCACATTCTGAGCCAAAATAGGATAGTAGATTTTTTGATAATATGGATGGCTTTGATTCAACTCCACAGCATGCTTTCCATCAACAATACATGGATTCCACAGCTGACCATCATCAATAGAATCCACAGGTATAACTCGATACTGTCCGGCTTTTGCCGCAGATCTAATTGTAATTTTATGTGTAAATACACCATGCTGGTTCTCCAGTTTTACTTCATCTTTTCCAGTGACAGTAACTCTGGATTCTTCAACAGAAGAGGCTTTCTCATCTATATTTTTGTTAGATGCCTCATGCGCATCACGAGCTTTTTTTACAATATCCTTGGTTGTTCCTTTTCTATATCTATCCTCTGCAGCACGCCTAGGGGCAGGCATTATCTGGTTCTGAACATAGGTGAAAATCTCTTCGTTCAACAATATTCTTGATTTTTTTATATCTACATTGAATAGATCATCCAACGTATGATCAAAGGAAAACTCCACTCGCAACAATGAAAAATGAGGTTCTTTTGAAAACATACCAAGCCATTCACCTGCATGTATCAACCTGTTTTCTCTATATATATAGAATCCTTGTCTGTCATTACTAAGCCTGGCGTCTTCTCTCGCCTGTGAAGTCGAGAAGTTTTCTCTTCTTGGAAGCATGAAGGCTCTGATTGTAAATGTTTTTGCTTCCTCTTCACCCTCCATTTCCGCATCTATTATTTCATCACACAGTTTTTCCGTATCAGGTTCCGAAATACAGAACGGATCCCATGCCTGTATTTGTATTCCATTTAACGAAATCTGTACATTTCTTGCCCTATCATCGGAAGGATCCAAAAATCTTTGATAAACCATGGAAATATGGAATTGTAAATCCGATGTTATCTTTTTCAGGGCATTTCTAGCACTCCCCATGTTATGATACTTTTTAAGTAGCCTATCTATTTTTTCCCATACTACAACTGTTCCTGTGCCACCTTCTGCGGTTGCGTCTAACATTTCAACTTCATCCACGGATGGGATCTGCTGCTTCAAATTCCACTCGTTTGTTTGTGCTATATAATCCAAATCCCATTGAACTTTTCTAACACTATCATCACCGGCCCCTCTTGAAATAACAGATAAACAACGACAAAACGCTGTTGAACTTGTCTTCAAACCAAGTCCAAACTTTCCGAGACTGCTTGGGTCTTCTCGCTGTTTTGAACCATAACGCATTGCATTCTTAAGTCCATCTTCATCCATTCCCGTTCCATTATCGGCAATGTAAACCGTCACTTCACCTCTCGGATCCATGTCAACTGATATGTCAATCTTTGTAGCATCAGCAGCAACCGAATTATCAATAATATCAGCCAGTGCTGTGTTGAAGTTATATCCGGTGTCTCTGAGCCCCTCCATTACACGTTCCGGATCGGGCGGCAATAAAACGTCGTTGCTCTCTTCAATCGGTTTCATTGTTTTAATCATAGTATTAGTCCTTTCTTTTTAATTCCGGAGCCATTTCAAGGGCTCTTAAAATATCATTTTTATCATCTATACCATCAGTTCCTATTACTGCGGTCGAAGCTATTTCACGTTTTCGTTCTATCCTTTCATTCACTATTTGTTCAACTGTATTTATGTAAAATAAACGGTATATAAATACAGTTTTTTCCTGTCCTCTTCTATATGCTCTTGCAGATGACTGATCCTCAAGAGAAGGGTTCCATTCAAGATTATAATGAATAACATGATTCGCTCCTGTTATATTTAATCCTGTGCCCGCCGCCCTCGGATTTAAAACGAGCATAGCTGGCTCTGAATATTCATTAAACGAATCCACAATTCCCTGCCTTTCATCAACAGGGGTCTCTCCATTAATTGAATCAATTTTTATTCCAAATCGTTTTGGCACATCGTCAAGAAAAATATCAAACATCTTCTTGTAAGATGTGAAAACGATCACCTTCTCTTTTCGACTAATCACTTCTTCAACAATTTCGCAGAACCGTTGATACTTTATCGAAATAGCAGCGGGGTCTTGACATTTATCTTCGTCGCAAATTCCATAATGAGTACAATACATACGGAGTTTCTGCAACAAAGGTAAAGATAATGCCCTTCCTCCATTTGCCTCCTCCACTGCTTCTATTCTAATACGTTCATATCCATCTTTTTCGATATCTGACATTTCTATCGGTTGTGGAATAATAACTTTATCAGGAAGATCGTTTGCAACATCAGCAACCAATCTTCTTATCATAATTGGTGTTAAAACCGGTTCTATCTTCTCAGCTCCAAGCACATCGTCCGATACGTTTTGACTAAACAAAGACAACGATCCCAACAATCCCGGAACAACAAAATCTACAAGCGACCATATGTCAGTTATATGGTTTTCAAAGGGGGTACCTGTCACTGCAATGCTCCTGGATCTTGATATAGCTTTAACAGATTTTGCCCGCTCACTATATGGATTTTTGATGTTCTGCGCCTCATCAAGAACTACACACTTCCAACCAACCATTTTCAGCAGTGACAAATCACTGACTGCTGTGTTGTATGAGATAACTACAACATCGTATTCCGTCAGTTCCTGGTATCTACCCGTTCTTTTGGATCCATGATGAATATGCACCTTTAAATCAGGGGCAAACTTATCACATTCGCGCTTCCAGTTCTCAAGCAGCGAGACCGGCGCCACAACAAGGAGCGGAAGTTCTTTTCGATTTTTCAACTCCTGAAAAACTGTAATAACCTGTAAAGTTTTTCCCAACCCCATTTCATCGCCTAAAATACAACCATGGCTTGCATCAATCATTTGGGACATCCATAAAAAACCGGTCTTTTGATAGTTATATAGTGTAGCCTTAATTCCCTTTGGTATGTCTCCCTCCGGTTTCATCAAATCGGCAAACACATGACTGTCTACGAGGTTATTAACATCTTTATAAGTTGAAAAGAAGTCCTGTTTTATCAAATCGATGTATTGTCCAACTGTTATTTCCCCTGTATGATCTATTCCAGCTTTTGACAGAATATCCTGTAGCGCGGCAATATCACCAGTCAAATAAAACCATTCATTATCACCAACGCAATGATCTATTATGTGGCCATTCATCATGTCCACCGGCCATTTCTTGTTTTTTCTTATGGCATATAATTCAACTCTAATTACACCCTCAGGCATTGAAACAATATCACACTTAACAGGAGAGCCAACCTTAGAAAACCTTAACTCTCTTATCGCTTCCGCAGGATTTGGAATGCCTTCATCCGGATTGTCTCCTGATAAAAAGGCATAAACCTCCTCTGCATCGGGGTGGAGAATCTCTTTTTCATCCTCTATGGCAATATGATGTTCATATACAATCCACTTGCCTATCATGTATCTTGATTCCTCAATTTTTATATTTAATCTCTTTTAGCGAACTAGATCCGTTTATCTTTATGCGAACCCTTTCCGGTTTAGGGATAACTTCCTCATCACTATGATCATATTCGTTACTTTCTGTATCGCGGATTTCTTCATCAGGTAATATGAAATCCCTATCCGAAGTCACTTCACCATCTCCAGCATTAACCGTAAATGAATCTATGCTTTTTACCAATTCTTTTAAATCAGGATTGTTAGCATAGGCATAAACAATATCGGCCACATATCCCTGACTAGCATTAACCAGATTAAGCATATTTAGGATCACCGACACAAAAAAATCTCCACGATCAATAGTTTTTTGTCCTGACCACCATGAATAATCATTCACAAATCTCCACAGGCGCGTACTTGCTTCATCAACGAGACTTGCATCAGAACAAAACGAAGAAAAAATAGTTTTAGCACATGATATAAACTCATTTCTGTCTGCTACAGTGGCGCTGTCTCTTAATGTCTTTGCATAACTCTCGGGTTTTTTATGAAGTTTATCTGCAACTTTCTTAAAATAATCCTTATACCGGCTCAATTCCTCATACACATTAACAGCATAAGATGCCATAACAAACCATTGATTAGGTACAAAAATATATTTTGCTGACGGCGAGGTAATGACAGCTGTCGCACCAAGAAACTCTATATCATATCTATTCGAATCAAGGTATTCCTCGTAAGTTTTCATAAACTCTTCAGTAAGTTCTATATCCTGCCACACAAATTCATTCATATATGTTAAAGCAGAATTTCTTATCAAACTGTGTAAATTCTTTAATATATGGTCTTTTTCTGCCATAAGCACTACCCTCCCATTATTTTTTCATATATACAGTACAATAATCAGGACTTTATGTACTTACCTGTTTTGATTCTCAGATCAGCTGGCTTCTCCGCATCTACCGGTATAGCCCATGCACGCCCAAATTTAGTAACTCCAGGAACCTTTTCCTGCTCACAGATTTCCTGGACTCTACGCTCAGATAATCCCCATTTTACTGTCGCTTCTTTAATTGTCATATATTCCATTCGATCACTCCTTGAAATGAACAATAACTCAATATAAAATTATACGCGGATTTCCGCGGTTTATCAATCAGAACATCCGTACGGAAAACAACTCAATTAATTTGTTCTTTCGCAAGCAGGGCATCGGTTATCACCGGATGCGGCTTGCTTGTTGGATGGCACTGCCCCCAATCCCCCGGAACCTCGTTTTCACTCGGAGCTACGCGACACCGGATGGTGCCGCTGGTAAGATATGCGCGTAACGAAAAAGAGCGGGGAATTATACCAATGCCTCTTGGTATAATCCCCCGTTTTGTCAGATAGCCTTCTCTTCTGTTTTCTGTTTTTCTGCCTGCCGGTCCTGCTCTTCTTTCTTCAGGAACTGCTCGATATTGTATCTCGCCGTCTGGTATTCTTTCATTTCCTGTTTAGCCTGCCGGTACTCAGCGTATGTCTTTTTCTTCTCCGAAAGCACCTGATCATATTCTACATTCAGCTCTTTTATCTTCGGGATCTTCCCGTCGATTATAGAAAAAGCTTCCTTAGCCGCCTTATGAAGTGTTATCTCTTCTCGGTGTTCCTCGAAGAACTTCTTACTGTATCCGCGCTTTCGGTACTCAATATAGACGTCTTTGGTCTTTGAGTAGTTTATGATATGTTTCTTAAGCTCGGATATCTCGGTAAGCCGCGCTTCAAGCCTCTTCTGTTTTTCCGTGATCGCATTAAAAGCATCAGCAGCTGACTTGGCTTTTTCGGCAAGTTCATCATAATCTCTGATACCATGTTCTTCCAAAAACAGGAGCGTCTGTGCAATCTGTTTGATGTTATGGACCTTGGCCCACCTCTCATACCCGGGCCCCTTGCCTTTTGCAATGATCGCCTGGATGTCAACGAGCATATCTATCTTCTGACCGGATTTCTCGGACAACAGATTTTCAATATCCTGTTCTGTATAACCTTCTCCCAGGGAACGGAATCTGACGAACTTCTTCTGTTCTCCGCCGCGGACTGCAATGTACTTTCCTCGTTTTATCTCATAGCCCATCTGCTCAAGAAGCTTTAGAAACGCTTCCAGGTCTTTAGGCTTTTTATCAAGACAGTTATCAACCGCCAGCCTGATCTCATCACGGAAACTCGGTCTCTCAGGGTACTCGGTCCGCTTCGTCCTCTCTGTGTACCACTTAGGGCGGATCACGGATAATCCGTTTTCAAGACATACCTGGTCGCTGACTTTCTGCAAAGCCCTGCCAGACCGGATGAAATCCCGGTATTTATGGTTGCATGCAAGATTGGTGGAATTGTATATGATATGGTTATGGATGTGAGCCCTGTCGATATGAGTAGCAACGATAAAAGCATGTCTGCCTTTTGTCCACCGCATCGCTGTCTCATATCCGATTCGGTTAGCTTCTTCCGGTGTGATCTCCCTAGGTTTAAACGCCTGCCGAATCTGATAGGCGATCACATCTCCCTGGTATCGTCTTCCTGTTTTTTGCAGATATTCCCGTTTGGCTATGGCGAATTGTTCTTCCACCAGCTTGGGATCACACTCATAGCTGCTTATCAGCTGACCGCCATCTGTCTTTTCAGGATTCTGCGCATAATCGGTTCTATCCTTTATGCATTGTCCGATGGTTCTTCCCTTATTCAGGTGCATAGCGATCAGCCTTGTCGCAGCCATAAACCTTCACCCCCCTTTCTCTCAAACTGTTGATAATCTCTGCAGGATTGCTTTCATCATCAGCCACAACCTATCCTGTTGTGCCTGGATCCTTTTGATCTCTCCGTAATAAATATTGCCGGACTCATTTGCGCGTTTTGCGCACTGATTGATGTTGTTGGCGTTGATACGCATGAGGCGTGCAACCTCATTCACATCTGTCAGATCCAGTCGGATCACGTATCCGTCGATCGCCATCTTACGTATGAAGGAAGACATATTCTCTATGCCTGCCTCCTCCATTTTTTCACGGATCTTCGCGCGGTCACCCTTCTTCAGTTTGATCCGGATGTAATCCGTGTACTCTCTCATGTCAAATCCTCTCCAGATCATCCATCGGGCAACGATTCGAATGAACTATCTTTTTGGCGAAATACCCGGATTCCTCAAGATGCCTAAAAAACGAAATCAGTTTACGGTGCTG